>JACCDG010583353.1_pt1 | contig 12193 bp, 14 predicted proteins | sample 7442471 | NCBI WGS metagenome assembly JACCDG01 (sample SAMN15323444, study PRJNA562643) | freshwater metagenome | isolation source: river surface water | place: USA:Blue River Watershed | collected 2017-08-17 | reverse complement strand
TTCCGAGGGGGATACGCTGATTCGCGATATGGCAGACCATGTGATGGTCGTGCCGGAGGTGGATGAATTGTTGGCCCCGCTTATTAGCGTTCTGCCCACACAATTATTGTCTTATTACATTGGGGTGTTACGCGGCTTGGATGTAGATAAGCCACGTAATTTGGCGAAGTCGGTGACTGTGGAATAATCCAAAACCGACTGAGGATTCCAACCAAATTTCGCTCGGGCGAGCGAGTCATCGAAGGTTAGTTCGGAGGTGATTTTTTGTAATTTATCCGAGTTCAAAGGAAAAGTAGGGCCAACAATATCGCCTATTTTTGCTAAAATTTTTGCTAAGTTAAAAGGCATATTAGGCACCCAATTTCTACCCACCGATTTACTAATTCCATGACTTAATTCATAGAAATTAGGATGATAACCATCCGTTAGGTGGTATATACCTCCTAATTCCGAAGCGGGAAGAATAAAATGAGCAATGTCGTCAGTAAGCACAATACTTTTTCGCGCTTTCCCTCCGTCTACATTGAAATAATAGCATTTTTTGATTCCTTGAATCATGGTTTTCAGGTTTCCTGGCGGATTTTCTCCAAAGACCAAAGGCAATCGGAGTATGGTACAGATAACTCCTCGGCTTTGGCACCACTCTTTCACTTCGGCCTCCGCTTGAATTTTACTTTGACCATAAGGATCTTTGGCCAACAAAGGGGTTTGTTCATTCAACAATACACCATTAGATTTCCCGTAAACTGATACGGAGCTTATGAATACAAATCGTTTAGGAGGATGTTCTTCTAAAGACATTAATAAATTTCGCGTACCGCTGACATTGACTTCCCAAATGGCCTGTTTATCCTCCTCAGAACGTGGGACAAGATGAGCTTTACCGGCAGCGTGAATAACGCAATCATAGCCCGCTAGAGAATTAATGCCAAGACATAAATCAGCTTGAATGTCGGCCGAGGGATTCCTTCCTAATTTTTCTACGGCATTCTCTTTTGCAAGGAATAAGGCCAAGGCTTGACCAAGAAAACCAGAAGAGCCTGTGAGTAGGATTTTCACTTTGTCAGTAACAAATATTCACTAAATGTTTTTTCGTACATTTTATCAGACGAAAAATGGTTGGCAAATAATATTTTTGATTGTTTCCCCATTTCAATACGAAGGGCACGATTATCACGCAAAATACATATCTTTTGCTTGATCAGGTCAATCTGACCGCGAGGTATACAATATCCATTTACGCCATCCTTTACCGCCTCGCATGCTCCTCCAACATCTGAAACAATGACAGGCAACCCCCAATTCATTGCTTCTAATGTTGAAATTGGAAATCCCTCCCAATTTGAAATGAGCAAGAAGATATCGGCCAACTGAAGAGCTTGGGACACGTCTTTCGTTTGGCCCCAAAACTCAACCTTGTCATTCATTCCGTACGCTGAAACCATATTTTTTATTTCATCCAACTGAGGACCATCACCCAATAAATGTAATCGAATCCCTTGAATTTCCTTACATGCCTTAATTAAACTGATATGATCTTTTTGATGGTCAAATCGTGCAATCATAACCATATTAACCACGTCATTTTCAACACGATCGACATACTCAACGGTATTCGCAATGCCATTGTGAATTATTGCCAACTTATCAGCTGAACAAATTGATTTATTCAGGGCCAGCTGATAATCGAAATTTGAAACAACAATGATACGATCTAACAGAGGACTGGCAAGTTTTTCAAGAAATGCATAAAATTTAGATGACACCGTGGGTATACCAGGAGAAAAAGACCATCCATGAACAGTTAACAGGATAGGTATATTGAAAAACAGCTTCAACATCCTACCCAGGATACCTGCTTTTGAAGAATGTAGGGTAATAATATCTGGCTTGAACTTTCGCACCAGTTGAATGAGCTCCATCATCGCTCGAAGGTCATCCATGGGCGAGATTTTTCTTTTCAGATGCGGCACCAAAGAAAAAGGAATAGATTCTTCTTCAATCCATTTACCAAAAATCCCCGGGTCTTGTCCACCAAATGATACCAAAACGTCATGACCACCCTGAATAAGTAATTTACTTAAGGTCAATACATGAGTCTGGGCACCACCAATGGCATCACCCCGAGTTATGATTGTCAAAACTTTCAATTGCTTAAACTATTTTTTCCTGAGTTCGAATATCCCACAACCGTAATGACAATTAACGTTCGCTTGTATATTTTGCGGAGTCAATGCTTGATTTTCATATAAATCGCCTGCATCATCAACATAAGAAAAATGAATTAATTCATAATCCTTTTCAAATATGCCAAGTAAATAAGCAAGACTAAAAACACGATGCGCATTAAATTCAATTCGTTGAGGACCGATTGGCGTAGAAAAATAAAATGTGCCACCAGGTTTTAGAATTTTATGAATAGAATTCAATCCTTTCAAGTGGCCGTCCGCATCAATCGGGTCATTATAGCGCCCTAATCCAAAATGTTCAATCGCATGTAGACATGAAATGGAATCACAGTAATTATCATAATTAGATGACTCATCCATCAAATCGGCCTGCACGAAGGAGATATTTCTGACTTTTGATAATATAGGACGAATATCAAAAATCTCAACTTCCCTGAATACGGCAACATGTGCTACAAATCCATCCACACGAGAAGCGATATCTACATGCTTTTCTGGCTGAGCCTTAAATATTCGTTGGGCAACCCATAAATCTTGATGAAAATAGTGACCCGAAATGAGTCCACCACTATCTTGCTTATCCCCTAAAATCGGAAAAAACTTAGCGATTTTAAAATCTGAATTTGACCGTAATTGTTTCTTAAGCTTCCAATAATCACGAAACAGCGAAGGAAGAAGTTGGAGGTTCTTAAATTGCATTAGACGATAGAAATTAATAAAAATTATTCGGCGATTGGAGTGAGTGCAATGATATCATTTTCAATGTTTAATTGATAATGAAGTGCCTTACTCGATAAATATTGCTTCAATTCTTCAATGGTTGGATAAGCATTCTGTCCAACAAATAATCTTGCATCATCAATTAGGATAATATGTTTGAGATGGCTTCCGTTAAAAATGGCATCTAACTCCTCAATAATCGGGCAATCCTTTTCACCTTTAGCCGTAAATCCACCTGAATAATGACCGTCCAACCAAAATATACTAGGTGTAGATAATTCCTTAGCCAAACTTACAAGAACTGAGCCACTATCACCGTTAAGGATTTCTACTTTAGGAGAATTTTGAAATCGTTTTTTTGCATTTAAATACAAAGCCACACTGAGTTCAATCGAATATAATTGGCTAAAATTATTCATTTGTGCTTCAATCATATCACCTAAAAATGTCCCTGTTTCAACAAAAGATGAATAGTTGGAACTTTTTTGAAATTTAATTATGGCCAATTGCTTAATAATATGCGGTGGAGGACAAGGTCTACCGCTGTTTTCCCAATCTTTGATAATCATTTTTTGTATTATTTGATTATTTCTAGAGAGATCGTTCCATTTGGACATAATGCTCGGCTGAAAAAATCTCGGCGTTATATGGAAAAGAGCACCTACGATTTTGTTAATCATAATGGAATAAGTTTTTGATTTTGAAAAAGATGATAAAATAAATAAACCATCAAACCAACAAATGCTGTGATTGTATAGGCATAAAATGCTCCAGCCAAACCATAGGAGCTAATTAAAAAATAAGATAGAGATAAAAATATGATAGAAAAGCTAACGGTTAAGGCGAAAACAGCTTTTATTAAACCTCTACCCAACAAAGCATTCATGTATAACAAGTTCATCACCGAAATGAGCAAACCCACTAATTGCAAATAAAAATAGTCCCCCAAAATCACAAATTTAGCTGACAATATTATCGTTATGATTTGTATCCGAAAAACATATAAAACGACTAAAAAAACGGCTAGTAAAGGGATTAACTTTTTAAATGCATCACCTAAAATAGCATTAAATGTACCGCTGGATTTATTTGAAAAAATGGGAAAGAAATAGATTGAAATTATGCTAGATATTGGCAATAAAATGCCACCAGAAATTTTGTTCATTCCTTCATACAAACCTAGATCAGTCAAAGATAATTTTTCGACCAAATAGAGGCGAAGTACTATTTCAACACCAAAACCCATAGCCGTTTGAATTAATAGCAAAAAAGAATATTTAATTAATGGCCTAAACACAGCTTTAAGATGACGATACCGACTGATCAATTTCAATGGATTCAGTCGGAAAGAAGGATTCATAAAATAGAAAATAACAAAATACGAGATCGACAAGCTCGCCAACACCGCATTTTGTGAAATAAGGGTTACTCCTATTAAAACAATCGAATTTAATACGTTGAATACAATCTCCCAAAAAGCAATATTCTCATACTTGAAATATCCATTTAATATGGCTATTCTAGTTTTATAAGCTGACAAAAAGAAGGTCGAATATCCAATTGCAATGACATAGCGGTAATGCTCCTCCGAAAAAAAAATAGTTCCTGAAATGGATTTCGAGAAGATGATTATAAAAAGGGAAACGCATGCTGAACAAACTAAGATCAAATCCCAAGCTGCCACGGCAATTTTCGTTCTGAGTACCATTTGACTCGAATACTCTGCTAGAAATTTAGTAATACCTACAGCGGAAGATAAGGTTGAAAATGCTAAAATAAGATTGATAAAGCTTTGGGCCTGCCCATAAAGTCCAAGCATTTCAGGGCCAAATTTGACAGATATGTATTTAGTAATGATGAAAACACTAACTATTTTAAAAGCGGTAGATAGCGAGGCTAGCGAACCCGCCTTGATAAAATCGGATTTTCTTAAACGCGAAAAATACCCCGAAATTACCTGCCTGATTAACATATTTTTTTAATCAAGCGGGCAGGATTTCCCCCATAAATTGAATTAGATTCCATGTGAGAACGAACAAGAGATTTGGCAGCGATAACCGTATTTTCGCCAACCTCACTTCCTTTGAGCAATAGGACATCGATACCAACCCAACAATTATTATGGATGAGTACCGGGCTAGATTCCCCTGGGCTCATACGAGACAATGGATCAACATCATGAAAATCAGAATCCATGATTTTCACGCCCGCTCCTAATAAAACATGATTACCAATTGAAATTAAAGCAGTTGAAAACAACTCACAACCATTCATAATTTGTGTATGTTCACCTATGATGATTTCACTATCAGCAAACCTAGCTTGCAAAATAATTCGATTATCATTTGAACCTGCCAAATGATATCCAAAAGTCACATGGTCTTTAATTACAATTGTCCCTTTTCCTTGAAAACAAATAGGATGATGAAATCGAATATTTTTTCCAATAACTATTCTACCTCCATTTAATCTTGCTTGAATTTGCAATATAAATTTACGCAAAGGGCTCAATAAAAGGTTTGACACAAAAATGTAAATGTCAAATAATGATTTATTAGTTAACCGCATCTTGAGAAATTACATGATAAAAATCTAGTGTCCCTTGACAATAAGAATCTATTGAATGGTAATCGACAACGTGCTGATATTGTTGGGCCATCAATTGTTTTTGCAAATCTGAATGCTGAATTATCTGTAAAATATAATCCGCCAACACATTTACATCAGAGGTATTAGGAATAACATCTTTCAAAGAAACAGAATCATAGCTTTCATCTACTTGAATGGCAACAGTAGGGACTTGAAACCACATTGCCTGCAAACCTCCAACTCCACAATTGGGACCAACGTTGATTGTCACGTATAAATCTAAACTTGACAGAGCCGCGGCGATATCATCCGTATAACCCATCAATTTGACAGTGTTTTGCAATCGATAATCTTTGATCATTCTATCAATAAATGCTCGATCTGGACCATCCCCAAACAGATAAAAAACGAAAGCGTCACCTAACTTATTCTTTAAGGCATGCGCTAAGTGTATGTACTGATCCGTTCGTCGATCTTTGATGTGTATGCGACCCACTTGACCTATCGAAACCCTCCCCTCCATGCGCTCGACCACATTTTGAGTATTCATTATTACCGGAGAACTTGTTCCTATCGGAATAAATGTTGATTTAATGCTCGTTGAATTTTTCTTGAAATTTTCATAATCAGATTCCTTCAACTCAAAAATGATGGCATCTCTAAGTTTTCGATTGAAAAAAAAGAACCACTTCAATAAGCCACTGATACTAGATGAGTCTGTGTGATTGGTTTCGATTACTTTGTAGGAATTAGACTTTCCGCGAAATAAGTAAGCTAAACTTCCAAAAAAAGCACCATAAGTTAAATGCACATGAATGATATCAAACGAATTTATATAGGTACGATTCAGGAAAAACCATTGAATAGAAAGTAGGTAAAGTCTAATTTTTTGAAGTACGTGACTAAATCGATTTCCTAAGGATTTTGATTGTCGAATTGAGGTAATGTAACGAAGGTCAATCCGCGCATCCAATGATGCTACGAAACTTGAGCCTTGTTCTTCGCTATTGAAAAAACACAAAACCTCTACCTGGTGACTCGAATCAATTTGATGATTAGCTAAATCATGAACCAATTTTTCGCCTCCACCCTTACAAAAGGTTGGTAAAATATGAAGAATTTTCATTTTAGCTATCAAGCTTTCGAAGCTTTTTTCTAAGCTGTCTAATTTTGAGTAAAATGGAAGGGTTAATTAGATTGATTAAACGAATTAAACGTCTAGTAAAGCGATTTCGAATAATTAACCATTTCAAACCAAAGCCCATTTGCGTGATTTTGTGATCATTTTCTTGCTCATTAGAAATCATAATCGGGAAAGGTCTCTCAAATTTCGATTGATCCTGATCAGTCAAACTAAAATATTGACTATTCACATGAATATACGTATTCAAACTATTTTCAAATTTTCTCCAATCCAAATACAAGTTTTGACAAAAGGCTTGGTATAAATCTTCAACAGACGTATTATCTGTTTGATCAAATGGATTTTTATAGTCCTCCTGTACTCGATTAACGGTTAATGTCAATGCTTTACCTTTATAAAATGAAGCCAAGTGGGATTGAATTAATATGTCACCAGCTAATATTCCTTTGAAAATTAAATCCTCAAAATAGTTGGGGGACTTCATTAAAGTAAAATCAACCTGATTCAAGATTGACAACACATCTTTTTTCCGATAGATAGCTGCGCTTACCTCCCAAGGATAATTCCAGTGCATGGACTTAGTTTGCTTCCAATTCCATTTGATGTGATTCGAATGCTGCTCGACTTCGGGACTAGCTTCGATATTTAGACCTAAACGAAGGTGAAAAGAAAAAATCGATTCGTCCTTTTGTAAAGTTTCAAGTGCATGATTTAAATTCATGGACTCGATAAAAAATACGTCATCACAACCAAACATGATGTAATTTTCTGAGTCTCTAATACACTTCTCTAAATCCGCAGCATAACCACTTTCTTTTATCCAGGTAATTTGTTCGTACTTATTAATCAAAGTATCATATTGAACTTCTCCCGAACAAGTATACAACACCGTGATTTGACGCTGTGGGATGCCCGAATAATACATTAAACTCGAAAGGTAACCTTCTAGTTGAAGTGGGCGATCTTTCGAAAAAACAATGATTGATACCATTAATTATAATAAAGTTTGGTCGGGTTAAGTTGTGGCTTCGTTCTCCAATCCATGTATACCTTAACTTTTTCTTCAGGTAATTCTGCGATTCTAAAAAGTTTAACTAAGTAATCCATGTCAAAATCCAAAGGATAATTAGCCAACACATCTAAGCGATTATTAAACCAGGCTTCGTTCAATATGTCCACAAAATCGAAAGAATTAATGCCTACATCCAACGTAATTGCGTCATCATGACGGACACTTGTAGCCCATCCTTGATAGATAAATCGTTCATTCGTTTTACAATAGCTTACCTCGGACATATTTTGAAAGAACGCTAGTGACTCAGTAATTTGAGTTGTTTCATCCGCAAAATGATTCACTTTCCTTATGGCGTTTTCATAATAATCTTTCCGGAAAATGGCCATTGCCACGATATAAATTTTGTATACATCTTCGACCCTTTGAATAGAAGGGTTAATGACATGTATCGACAAATCATTCCAAAGCTTAAACTTCTGAGAAATTGAGGCATCCTCCAATTCAGCATTGTAATCTCCCCAAAAAAGCTTACAAATCACTGCATTTTCTTTTTTGAGCACATCTTCAAAATGATTGAGATCTAACATGTTAACAAACCAGGTATCATCTTCTATAAGCAAAAAATAATCATGTGGATCATTCATAACCTCCCTTAGCCAGAAACTGGCTGGGTCGCCATAAAGCTCTCTGGCCTTTTGAGTATTCCCTGACCGAACCAATTCATATTTACCACCATCCGCATTGGTAACCCATTTAATTTGCGGAAAAAGTTGGATAATTTTTTCCTTGTACTCTTTTTGAGTACCATCATCTAGAATGATTATTTCATCGTAATTACTGACATTAAACAGGACTGATTTAATGCATCGCTCTAAATAAAACGGCCGATTAAATGTTTTTATGTAGATATTCATTCTGGATTAATTGCAAGTTTCCTCGCTTTCAAATAATGAAACATAAACACGGGTAGGATAATAAAGATATGATAAAATGCCGAACGATAACGAAGAGCAGAGCCTGAATTAAATACGCCAAAAGGGTAATGCATAATCGCAGTCAGCATGATCACATAAAAGAACATAATCAAAAAGTATTGAGATAGCCTTTTCAATTTTACCTGTATGATTATACTCAGTACTAAATAATAAAGTAGGTAAGCGATAAACAATAGACTCTCAATAAAAAAGGGGAAATATATAGGCCTATTTAATGACTCATTGAAGGTAGGCCCGATTATTGCTATCCAAGAACCACTAAACATTTTAGTGAAATAATCTGAGTTCGTAACCCAAAAATTAGCGTTTCTAGACGCTCCTGCATCATCAAACCCAATAAAATAGGCTTGCGCAATATCAACGAATCCCCCTTCATTTATAAAAGGCAAGGCAATTATGTAAACGATACAGGCAAAACAAGCCAAAATGAAAATATTCAAGATGAGCATACCTTTTGCCTTTAATGCAACCTTTTGGGTAAAAAGCACAAAAGAAAATAAAGAAATTAATCCAATGGAATAATGTGGCCTTACAAGTAAGGAAAGGATGACACATAGCGCCATAAGCACAACATTCGTCAACTTTTTTCCATATAAAACATCAAAAAGCCCCCCCATAATGATACCTGTAGTAAAAACATTAAATGACTCTTTACCTGAAATAGAGGTCCACATTGCAAAATCAGGTAGACTAAGCATCAAAATGACTCCAAACATTGCCATTTTATTCAATCTTGCTCTTTTTAAACAATAGTATAAACCATAAAAAGAAAGGAAACAAAAGAAAAAATGACTAGCTAAAGGGGCAGCAAATAGTCGAGTAATGGTACCAGCAATTAAATCAATTAATGAAGTCCTATTGACCAACGAATCCAATGAAAGATCTGCCTCAGAAGATGTATATCGTTCAGAATCGCCCAAGGCTGAAAACCTTGAAAAAACATACACACCAAAGAAAATATAAAATACTTTAATGAAGAAATATGTCCTAAATAGCTTGTTCAATTAATATCTATTTAACACTTGAATGATGAAATCTACTTCCTCCATCGTTAAGACCGGGCTCAATGGAATACTGATAATTGATTCGTGTATGCGTTCGGAAACTGGAAAATGCCCCGTAGACAATTCCTTGAATGCATCTTGCTTATGCGGAGGTATTGGATAATGAATAACAGTTTGAATATTATTTTCAGTCAAATAGGCTTGTAAATGTGATCGATCTTTAGTTCTTATGACAAATACATGCCAAACATGAGAATGACTTGCCTCAACTTGTGGAAGTATTAATTTCGCATTATTTATACCATGTAAATACCGTTCTGCGATTAATCTACGCTTTGCCGTTTCTTCATCCAAGTGCAATAATTTAACGCGAAGAATTGCAGCTTGCAATTCATCCAATCTACTATTAACACCCTTGTATAAATTTTTATACTTTACTTCAGAACCATAATTTAGTAAAGCTCTGATACAATTCGCTAGGGCCGTATCATTCGTTGTAACCATACCCGCATCTCCCAAGGCTCCCAAATTCTTTCCTGGATAAAAACTAAATCCTGCAGCATTTCCCAAATTTCCCGCTTTGACACCTAAATGATCTTCGGCTCCATGAGATTGCGCACAATCCTCAATGACCTTTAATTGATATTTTTTAGCAATATTATTTATGGTAATCATATCCGATAATTGACCATACAAATGAACGGGTAAAATGGCTACGGTTCTATGACTAATTTTAGACTCAATTAATCCGGCATCTATCGTATATGAGGATAAATCACCATCAACAAGCACCGGAATTAGGTTATTTTCTGAAATAGACAGGATACTCGCTATGTAAGTATTCGCAGGAACAATGATTTCATCCCCATCTTTAAAAATCCCTAGCTCTTTATAAGCTCGAATAATTAACGTAAGTGCATCCAATCCATTTGCGACACCTATCGCGTGTTGAACTCCGCAGTATTCAGCAAATTCTTGTTCGAACTTAGCCACTTCTTCGCCTAATATATACCAGCCAGAGTCAAGCACTCTCGTAAATGCTTCTAAAAGCTCCTCTCTATATTGCAGATTAATTGCCTTTAAATCAAGAAATTTAATCATATCAGTCAAAATTCGAATCCAACTTACGAATGAATTTAGCGGGCGAACCAAACCATAATTCATTTGCAGGAATACTTTGTGTAACTAAACTACCGGCACCTATCATGGCATTTTGACCTATCTCAACGCCTCCAAGAATTATAGAGCCAGCACCTATACTTGCACCAGTTTTGATTAGAGTTGTTTGAAATTCTCCAGGATAGACTTTTGACCTCGGATATTTATCGTTTGTAAAGGTCACATTAGGACCAATAAAAACATTATCCTCTATCCGAAGTCCATCCCAAAGGTATACCCCATTTTTTAAGGTAACATTATCGCCAATGATTACATCATTTTCAATGAATGATTGGGCACAAATATTACAATTTTTTCCAATTACCGCTAGAGGCAAAACAACTACAAATTGCCAAATTCGAGTTCCAGCCCCTATTGTGGAAGACTGAACATCAGCTAAAGGGTGAATCTTAGGCATTTTTATATTGAATTAATTCGTTATAATCCCTAATATAATCAGATTCGTCATATAAATCAGAGGCCATTACCAGGCATACGGAACCACTTGAAAAGTTGACTTCAGATGCCCATATTCCTGGTGGAATGTATAACCCAACCGACGAACGATTCAATTGAAATACTATTTCCTCAATTCCATCATTAGCTAAAACCTCAAAAGACCCAGATGCGGCAACCAAAAATTGATGACACTTCTTGTGTGCATGTGCTCCACGAGATTCACCACCGGGGATATCATATAGATAGAAAACTCTCTTAATTTGAAATGGCAAGACATGATCATTATTTAGAACTGAAATATTACCACTTCTATTATCAATTTTCTCTAACTCAATAATTTGACAATCAGCAATAGTCGAATTTTTCATTTATCTATTGTCTTTTAAATTGGAAAATTCAACAAAATCTCTCAAGTAATCCGACTCATTATATACACTACTTGAAAAATGTAATGACAAGGCATTCGTAGAAAAATTTTCCATATGTCTCCAAGTCATAGGTGGTAGATAAAGACCCATATATGACCTATTTAGGGTTATTTTCTCAATTCCACCACAACCATCATTAATAACTATATCAAAACTTCCAGACAACGCAATTATAAATTCGTGTTGGCTGAAATATGCATGTCCACCTCTAAATTCTCCTCCTGGGACATCGTGAATCCAAAAAACACGAGCAATCTCAAATGGAATTTGCGAATGGTTCTCAACAAATGTTAGATTTCCTCTCGCATCAACTATTTTAGGTAGCGTTATTATTTTATGTTTTTTTAGGCTCTCCATCTAATCTTTATTCCATCATTTTCATCCACTTCCCACTCCCCACCAGCATCCCCTCACTAAACTCGTCCTTCCCAAATACCCCCACCCGCACCTTCTTCTGAATCAAAGGCTCCACCTTCTCGATCAACTGATATA
>JACCDG010620612.1_pt1 | contig 12194 bp, 10 predicted proteins | sample 7442471 | NCBI WGS metagenome assembly JACCDG01 (sample SAMN15323444, study PRJNA562643) | freshwater metagenome | isolation source: river surface water | place: USA:Blue River Watershed | collected 2017-08-17 | reverse complement strand
CGCCAGAGATCTCCGCCCCGAATGGCTTCCGCGAGCGGCATAATTTCCAGGCCGGGTGGGAGGGGGCAGGGGAAAAGGCGGCGTTCTCCGAGGAAGAATTGTTTCTGCAGGCGGAAACCCACGGGCGCGGGGCCACGCTGATCGTGGCCGAGCGGGATGATCTCGTTGAAATGCCGAATCTCCCCGCGGTTCGCCGCCAGGAAATTACTGCGCGGGCCCAGCACGAAATTCGGCGAAAGCAGGGCGCCCGGAAAAGCGGGCACGTGAAAGCCGAGGCCGTGCGAAAGGGGCCGGCGGTAGCGCCGGTACGCGTGGTGCCAGAATCGCCAGATGGCGTGGGGCAAGTGGGGCTCGCTGGTGGTGAGCGTTTCCATAAACAGAATTTAACGGAGGTATCTTCGAAATGGTCATAAGTAGTTCTTATGATAGAAATAGCCGTTAGCAATTAGCCGGGCCGCCCGGCGGGCTCTATAAAGAATCCCACGAAAGGATGCTTTTATGCTCGCCACTTTAGAAAGACCAACGATCCAGCCGGCCGAATCCACCGCGCGCCACATTCTCTCCCTCATCCTCCGCCACGAAGCCTCGCTCGTGCCGGGCGGCGAAACCGGCTACGGGCGCCACCTGGCGCGGCTCCAGCGTTTCGTGGCCAAGGGCGCGCCCGTGCAATTGGTGCTGCCCGCTTTCCCGGCCAAAAGCGCGAACCGCGAGAAAACCCTGGGCCCGCTGCCCGATCTCGCGGAGGTGCTCGGCCTGCGCCGTCTGCAGGAGCTTTGCGACGGGATCCAAAAGCTCCATAAGCCCGGAGCCGAAGTGATCATTTGCTCCGACGGACGCGTCTTCAGCGATCTCGTGCTCGTGCGCGAAGAGGACGTGAACGCCTACGGCGGCGCGATCGACAAAATCATCGCCGACTTCGGATTTCTCTCCCTGCGCACGATGTCGATGGACGACGTTTTCGCCGGCGATTTCCGCGAAGCCCGCGCCCGCCTGCTTCGCGAGTACGGCCGCCCGCTAGCGGAAATCCGCGAGGAAGTTCGTAACGAGAGCGAGGCCCGGATGATGTTCAACGGCATCCACCGTTTTCTCTTCGAGGATCGCCTGGTGCTCGATTCCGGAAAATCGCGCAGCCAGATTCGCGACGAAAGCAAGGACATCGCCTACCAGGTGATCCAGCGCTCGAACGCCTGGAGCCAGCTCGTGGAGGCGCATTTCCCCGACGCTGTTCGTCTTTCCATCCACCCGCAGGTAGGGATGGCCACGAAAATCGGCTTCCGTCTGGTGGACTGCGCCAACGTTTGGGGCACTCCTTGGCATAACGTAGCTCTCCTCACCGCCGAGGGCTTTCGCCTGGTGAAGAGGAAGGCGGCGGAACAAGCCGGGGCGGAGTTGGCGCTCGCTTACGGCAAGTACCCCTTCTACCGGGAGCGCGGGTTATGAAAAAAACTAAGCTTCACCCCTTCGGTCTTTTACTCGAAACCCCCGCCGGCACGGAGGCCGGCAGTCTTTCCCGCGAGGAAATGTTGGCGCTCGTGGCTGAACATAAATTGGTGCTGGTGCGCGGCCTGCGGGATCTCGGCGCGGAGGATCTACTGCATTTTGCGGCCGCCGATCGCGCGCGCGACCTCATCCACTGGAACTTCGGCCCGCTCATGGAAATGAAAGCGGATCCCGCCACCGAAAATTACCTCTTCTCGCGCGAGGCCGTGCCGTTCCACTGGGACGGCGCTTTCCACCTGGAGCCGCGGGTGCTCGTTTTCCATTGCGTGGAGGCGCCGCGCGCGGAATTTGGCGGGCAAACCACTTTTGCCGACGCGGAGGCAATATGGCAAGAGGCGAGTGCCGCGCAAAAGGCGCGCTGGCGCAAGATCGATCTTACGTACGAAACGGAGAAGAAGGCGCACTACGGGGGCCAGATCACGGTGCCGATGGTACAGCATCACCCGGATAAACCCGTCACCATCCTGCGCTACGCCGAGCCGGTGCGTTCGGAGTTAAATCCCGTGCACTTAAGAGTGGGCGGAGCGGAGGGCGAAGCGGAATCTTTCTTAGAGGAGATGCGTGCCTTGCTCTACTCCGAGAAATATCTACTAGAGCACGAGTGGCGGCGAAATGATCTCCTGCTCGCCGACAATTTCAGCCTGCTGCACGGGCGGCGGGAGTTCTCTCAATCCAGCGCTCGGCACTTACGGCGCGTGCAGATCCGCTGAACGAAGGAATTTTCATGGCCACCATCGATGGACTAAAAGTAACGAAGCAGAGCTCCCTCCTTGATATCAAGCGCGCCACTACGCCCGCGGAATACGCCGCCTTCCTGCGCGGCCAGGGAAAAATCTTCTACTGGGACGCCGCCCGGTTCTACGTGATCACGGACGCCCTGCTCGCCCAGGAAGCCTTGCGCAGCCCGGCTTTTTCCGCCGACCGTTCCTCCTTCTTTATCTCCCGCATGCCCGGCGTGGATCTGCGCTTGATCCAAGACTTTTTCGGGATCGTGGGCAAAATGATGGTGATGAGCGACGGTGCGGACCACGAACGCCGGCGCAAGGCCGCGGCCCTCGGCATCGACGGTGACCTGTTAGAGCACTATAAACCCGTAATCGAACGCACGGTGGACGAGCTCGTGAGCAAGGCGGTGAGCAAAGGCCGCTTCGATTTCGCCACCGAGATCGCCGAACCGTTGCCGGGTTTGGTGCTCGCCGATCTGTTTTGCATCGACGCGGAGGATCGGGAAGTCTTTTACCATTCCGCTCTCACCATGACCCGATTTTTCGGCGGCGCCGCCCAGTACAATAACGAAGAGGGCCGGAAGGTGAACGAGGCCGCGTTGCACATCCAGGGTTTTTTCCGCCGGCTCATCGCCGACCGGCGCGAGAACCCGCGCCGCGATTTTTTCACCGTATTGCTCGCCCACCAGGAAAAGTTTCGGCTCTCCGATGACGAGATGATCGCGCAGGCGGTGATGATGCTGGTGGCGGGGCAGGTTACCACTACGGACCAACTGAATAATAATATGTACCAGCTGCTCACCACCGGCGTATTGCCGGCGTTGCGCGAGAATGAGGCCCTGATCGCGCCCGCGATCGAGGAGTTCAATCGCCTGGATCCCGGCGTAACCTATCTTTTCCGCACCGTGAAGCAAGCGACGGCGCTCGGCGGAATCCGCCTGGAGCCCGAGGACGTAGTTTTCATCTCCAACCACGCGGTGAACCGGGATCCGGCGTTGTTTGAAAGTCCCAACGAATGCCGCGTGGACCGCGCGCGCAATCCGCATTTTTCCTACGGGCACGGATCGCATTTCTGCCTGGGAGCGCGCCTCGCCCGGATCCAGATGCAGGCTTGTTTTCGGGCCTTGATCCGGTTACCGGGTTTGAGGCTAGACGAGGAGAGAGAGTGCGTGCGCAATCACTACGCGCTCTCGTTTTCGGGCTTCACGGCTCTGCCGATGCGCTCTTAGTAATGGGTTACGGCGAAGGTGGCTTCGCAGCCTTTGTCTACCCATACCTTGGTGCCGCTGTAGCCGTAGCTATTGCTTTCCTGGCAGCGGCTGTTCTTCGTGATCACGGTTAGCGCTTCGATATTCGCGCCCGCCGAGCATTCCTTCTTCACGTAGTTATTGCTGCTGATGGTGCGGCCACCGAAATTGATCGTCGATTTGGTGCTTTCGCACTTAACCGTCGTCACCTGCGTAGGCGGCGCGGTAACGTTGCCGCTATTGGACGGAGCGGGCGTTTGCGCCTGCTGGGTAGCCGCGGCGGGAGCAGCGCTGCCCGGCGTGAAGAAGTCGATCGCTATGTCGAGCTCCACCCCCGAGTGTTGGCAGTCGGAGCTGGCGTCGTCGTCGCCCGTTACGATGAAGGTAAGCTCCTGTTCGCCGGCGCTGCCCTTATCACTGATCTTACGGATCAGATCCGAGTTATACGTGAGCTTGAAAGCCCCGCTCTGTTCCGTCTGCGGCCAGCTGCAGGACGCGATGCTTTGGGCCGAGCCCACGCAATAGTTCGATTCCGAGGTATCCGACCCACGAATTTTTAACCAATCGTACTTATAGAGCGGTACGGTTTTATTGGTCGCCGAAACGTTCTCGCGCGTGAGCTTATCCACGGCGGGCTTAGCGTTAGAGGCGATCACGTAGTCGTTGAAGGTCAGGAAGAAGGCGTCGTCGTACTTGATCGTGCCGCCGTCGGAGCTGATCTTCATATTACAGAGCACGGCGCCCGCGGGAAGGTCGAGCTTCTGCGTTTGTTCCCGGCGAGCCGTGTGCTTGCCGTTATTTTTAGAGAGGTTATTGTTCTGGCCCCAGGCGCAGGATTGGCCCTTGGTGCTCGCGAACGTAACCGAGCGCGTACCGTTCTTCATCGCCTTTTGCTTGGTGGCCTCTTCGCACGTGGTTACCGGCACGGGCGCGGGCGGCGGCGGGGCGGTAGGCGTGATGGCCACTTTCTGGGCCGAAAAGTCGCCCACCTTATTCGCGGCGATCCCGATGGCAGATTTGGGCGGAGCCAAAGGATTATAAACGTGCATCGATCCATCGTTTTCCGAGGCGAGGTCGCGTCCGCCCGCGGAGCCGGCACCGCCGTTGTCGGTAACGTCAGACGAATGGCTCGCCATCGGGGCCATGGAAGCGCCCGAGCTAGCGATGCCGTTATTATTGTAGGCCCCGGCCGAAGAAAGCGAACCGGCGGCGCCCGAAGAGGGCAGCGCGCTCAGCGATTCACGAGCCGCGGGCTTAGCTTCCTGGGCCATACCGGCGTAAGGATCGTAGCCCTCCGGCTGGTCTTCTTTGGTGGCCGTGGAATAAATGGGATCGGCGATCTGCAGCCATCCGCCCGAAGCGTTCTTCTTGGCCACGCCTTTCACGGCGCCTTTGGAGCGGCTATACACGCTTTCGGCCGCTACTTCCCCGTTGATGATTCGGGTGGCCGAGGCGCTATCGATCGTGATCGCCGGGCGACCATCGTCCGGAGCCATGGTGAAGTAAACGGGCCCGTCGGCGCCCTCTTCTCCGGCCGGCGCGTCGATTTTAGTGATATCCCAAGACGGGTTCGATCCCACGGTTTCGGCGCCCGCGCTCGAAGCGACGGCCATCAGAACAAGAGGAAGAACCAAATTCATTCTTAGAGTCTTCATAGGTCCCCCAACCAATATGCTTCTCTAATCTCTCTATCGGCAATTCCTTGAATTCACTGCAATGGCCGCAAACCCGCCCGTACAAGTTTTAGACACGTGTACAAAGCTTAGACAGTTTCGCCTTCTCCTCCCCTTTTTGGGGGTGCCCTAAGCATCAATTCCGTTGATCACCGGGATGCACAGGTTCGATTGGGCGCGCGCCGCGGGCGCGGATAGAACCATCCCTGGTAGGTTATTTTTTATTTAACCAGAGGAGATTATATGAAGACTTTGATTTTGGCGGCGCTGGCTTTGGCGCCTTTCCCGGCGCGCGCGGCTACGAGCGTGGGCTGCGATAGCGCGGGGCTGCGGTTCACGATTGCGAGCCCAACCTCGCTTACGAAACGGGGCGCGGAAGTGCGGATCTCGGCCAGTGGCCTGCGGATGAGCCAGTTCCCCGCGGTGGTAAGCACCGTAGAATCGGCGGGCCCCGCGGTGGTGGTGAACATCGCTACCGGCGGGCCCGGGGAAGGGGAAAACGCGAGCACCATCCACGCGCGGATCGAACTGGCAACGGAGCCCCACCACGGCGGCCAGAATATCATGAGCGGGAGCGGGCAGATCGTGATCACCAAGTTTCCCGAATACGAAGATTCCTCCCTGAGGCTGCGTTCGGTTTATCCGTTGCGAAATTGCGTGGGCGTTCTTTAATTTTTTAACCAACAGGAGAAATAACATGCGTATTCTAGCTTTGATCGTTTTGGCCCTGGGTTCCCTTTCCGCGCGGGCGGAGGGAGAACTGGCCACCAATATTCAGTGCGACGGCACCGTGAACTTCACGTTCACCAGCGCGGAGGGAATCACGAAATCCGGCGCGTTGCTCGACGTGCGAGCGGAGGGCGTACTGCAAACACTATTGCGGGCGAAGGTAGACGTGGTGGAATCCGCCGAGCCGCGCGCCGTGGTGAATGTGACCACCGTCAACGAACGCGGCTTGGCCGACGAATATTCCCTCCGCGCGCGGATTGAGTTTATTTTGGGATTTGGCGGCCAACCGCTCGGGGGCCGGATCGTGATCACGAAGTATCCCCTGAAGAGCCGCGGGATCTTGCGGCTCCAGCCGGTTTACTCGCTGGCGAATTGCCGGGGACAGGTTTAGTTCACCACCGAAATCTGCGTGGCGTGGTTCGCCATGTACCGAACCCAGTCGTACTCGTGCAGCACGATGGTTTGGGCATAGGGACTTTCCTCGCCGGTGCGGGATAGATCATAATCGTAGAGTGGGCCTTCCGGATCCTGGTAGATCGAATCGCGTACGTAGAACACGCCCCGCGGGTGGCAGCCGCCGCCCCGCCGCCAGGCCGCCTGGGTATGGGCGAGGGCCCACTCGAATTTCTCCGCACTCTTCACGAGCCGGGCACGCTCAGAGGGATCTTCCGTTTTTTCCGAGAGCGCGCGCTTGGCGGCCGCCTCCGTTCCCATATGGCTCATGAATCGCCGCACGAATTTGCAGTTTTCATTATCCTGCTGATCATTGAAGCCGAGGATCGTGGCCACGTGCCAATAGCCGAAGTGGTTGTACATGATCTGCACGGGCGCTTTTCTCTTCACGAGTGCCGATTTGATCCGCGCCACGATATCGGCGGGCATCACGCCCGTATTCCACTGGTTGGAGGCGGGATCGGCAAAGAGTACTTCTCTCGTAAAGCGCGGGAGACGGATACGGGTAGCGGTGGTCACGGTTTCGCGCTCGTCGATCCAACTATAGTAAGCGTCGTAAACGGCGCCCGGCGTGTCTGCGTTCGCCCGGAAAATATTTCCTTCGGCGTCGTAGGCATACCAGCCCTTGGCGAAGCGGTAATCACGGTTGAGCAGGGTGGAGCCGTGCTGGTTGAAGAGAAAAATGGAATCCGTTTTCCAATTGGGGATGCCGTTCTCGTTCTCCTCGATCCCGGCGATATTCATCAGGTAGCGTTCGCTGAGATCGAGCGGCCCTTCGGGACCGCGGGACGCGCGCGGGTTCAGCTTCGCGAGCCACCACTCGGCGATCCCGGTGAGGCTCATGTAGAGGCAGGACCCCGCCTCTTCCTGGTCGGGAGCGCGCAGGGCAAATTCGAGAAGCTCGGTGAAACCTTCGGCTTTCGCGCCGGCCTTCAGGGCGAGCGCCGTGGTGGGTACGGGGCCTTGGCCTTCTCCGGGATCATTGGGGTACTTTAGGCCGGTGATTTCCCGCAGGTCACTCGCGTGGGCGTGGGCTTGGGTTTGGGCTTGGGCTTGCGCGGCCAGCGAGAGAGCGAATAGGGCAATCAAGACTTTCCACATAAATCCTCTCCTTAGATATAACCGGAAGTACAACAGGGGTGCGTCACGATTGCGAGAAAAATCTTTGGGTAATAGCAGAGCGAGGTAGTTCGTGAGTAAGAAAAAGAAAGAATCGAAGAGTGGCTTGGCGGAGGGGTATATCCACGGCTACACAAAAGGAGAGCAGGATCGTCTCTTCGCGCAGGCGCGGATGTTCGAGGAAAATGTTTTCTCGCAGGTGAATTTTTTTGGCTGCAAATCCATCCTGGAGATCGGGAGCGGGGTGGGGGCGCAAACGCAGATTCTGCTCGAGCGTAACCCGGAGGCCTTCCTCCAGTGCCTAGACGCCTCCGCCGCGCAAGTGGCGCGGGCGCGCGAAGCGCTACGAGATTTCGTAAAGGCTGGGCGAGTACGCATCGATCAGGGCGATGCCCTTCATTTGCCGTACGACGACAATTCCTTCGAGGGCGCCTTCATCTGCTGGTTGCTAGAGCACGTGCAAAATCCCATTGAGGTTCTCGCCGAAGCGAAACGAGTTTTGAAGCCGGGCGGAATCATCTTTTGCAACGAAGTGTTCAACGCCACCTTTTACGTGCATCCCTATTCGCCGGCCACCCTGAAATTCTGGATGGAGTTCAACGACTACCAGTGGTCGCTGAAAGGCGATCCCTTCGTGGGGGGGAAGTTGGCCAACTACCTCATGGCGGCGGGGTACCAGAACGTTTCCACGAAAGTGCTCACGCACCAGTACGATAACCGTATGCCGAAAAAGCGCGCGGCTTTCATCGATTATTGGACGGATCTGCTGCTGAGCGCGGCGCCGGGATTGATCAAGGCCGGGAGGATCGACGCGGAGATTGTGACGGAGATGAAGAAGGAGGCGGAGCTATTAAAGAGGGCCCCGGACTCGGTAATTTTCTATTCGTGGATCCAGGCGAGGGCGGAGGCGTTTTAGCCAGCGCGGCGAGACTTGCGCGGGGGCGGTTCTGCGCAGGTGTGGCTTTTGCCAGAGCGGAATTCTCTTACCCAGCGCGGGTGGTTCTGCGCGCGAGCGGGCGAGAGCTGACTTCGTTTAGCGCGCGGACCGGCGAGAGCTAACGTGGCTCTGCGTGGGCGAGCGAAATTGCGCCGATCGTTTGAGCCTAGGCTCCGCCCATTCTTCTGTGCCACTGCCGATGATGGCTCGCGCAGAGCGTGAGGAGATTCTCGGCGGTATGCGGGCCGCCTTCCGATTTTGGTTTCAGGTGGTGCAGGTGGATCCAGCGCGTGGCTCGGCATTTGGTGCCGTCGGGCAGCTTGGCTTGGCATTCTCCGCGGTCGCGCGCATGTACTTTTTGCTCGATCGACCGTTCCCGGGAACGGTCGGCTTTTTGCAGAGGGTCTTTGTATTTGAGGTAGAGCTTCAATAGTTCTGCTTGCGTGTCGGCCAGAGTGGCCGGGCGGCCTAAGGATTGGCTCACGAGATCTTGCGCCCTGTTCTGCATTTCCATATCGGCGTTGCCGAGTTCAAATTCCACGCGCGTGCGCTCGGCGCTCACGGGTTTAGCTTTTTCGGGCTTGCTCGGCTGAGGAACCGCCGAGGCGATGGCCCGCTCCAGTTTCTCTTTGCTGAGTCGGGAGGCTTTTTCGATCCAAATTTCTTGGTTTGCGGCGTTCAGCACTGGCGCGATGGTTTTAGCTTTCGTCATCGTGAGACGGCCATCTTCCAAGGCTTCCTTAAGCTCCGGGATCGCCACGCTCTTACGCGCCACCCGCACGAAGCAAGCGGCCACTTCTTCGCTCAATCCGAGTTTTCTCACGCAGTAGGGTGTCAAATGCGCGAAGCCGAATTTTTCGAATACTCGGAACTTGTCGACTTCCATGATCGCTTCGAGCAGGGCAGATTCGGCCACTAGATATTTCCGCGCGCGAGTGACCGCGCGTTCGTGGATCTCGCAGGGAGCGGTGGGTTCGGTAAATTGAATCGGAGAAAATTTTTCGAATAAATCCACGCGTACCTCCGGCAAAGTGGGATACGCACGCTAGCATCGGGAAAACAAAATGCAATAAATAAAAAATATTTTATTCTTGCGCGGGCGCGCGCATCGGCGCGCTTAGGCGCGCTTGGGCGCGCTTGGGCGTGCGTGGGAGCGCACTCGCGCGCACCCTTGTCTAAGCCCGCGCCCCCTAAGCCCGCACCCTAAATGCTCAGATCCGCCCGCTCGAACTCCGGCAGCACTTCCGCCGGCGTGCCGATCTTGTGCACTAACCCCTGCTGCAGCCAGATCACGCGGTCGCAGGAGCGCACGGTGGAGAGACGGTGCGCGATGATGATCTGGGTTTTTCCGGTGAAGAATTCTTCGGTGGCACGGGTGAGAATTTCCTCGGAGCGCGGATCCACCGCCGAAGTGGCCTCGTCGAGGATCACCACCGGCGCGTCCTGCAGAAGGCAACGGGCCATGCAGAGCAATTGGCGCTCGCCCGCGGAAAGATTGCGGCCGCGTTCTTCCACCTGGTAATCGAGCCAGTAGCGGTACTCCTCGGCGGTGGCGCCGTCCTGCAGGAAATGCACGCGCCTCAACGCTTCGATGAGCTCTTCGTCGGAGTGCACGGGGCCTTCCGCCGCTTGCGTTTCCTTACTGGCTCCCGGGGCCATTAGATTTTCGCGGAGGCTGCCGAGGAATAAGGTGGGCTCCTGCGTGATGTAAGCGAGGAGGGAGCGGAAGGAGCGGAGATCCACGGCCCGCTCGTCTGATCCGGGGCCCACGTGCGCGGAAAAGCCCGCCACGCGCACCGCGCCTCTCTCCATCGGGTAGAGGTGGAAGAGGGCCTGCACGAGGCTCGTTTTCCCGCTCCCGGTTTTTCCCACCACGGCGATTCTTTCCCCGGCGCGGATATTCACGGAAACCCCGCGCAGCACGGGCGGGAGATCGGCGCGGTAACGCAGCCAGAGATCCTCGATCTCCACGCTCACGCCGGTATGCGGGCCCAGCACGAGGAGGGGCAAAGTTTTTTTTCCGCTTTCGCGCGCGTGGCCCGTTTGGAACTTCGCCGCGGCGGGGAGTTTGGCGCCCGGCTCGATCGGTAAGCGCAGGTATTCGTTCATACGCTCCATGCCGGTGAGGGCTTCCTCGAATTGTCCGAGCCAGTCGAAGAACGCCTGGATCACGTGGCTCGATAACCCAAGGTAGGCGAACGCCACGCCCACGGCGCCCACGCCGATCCAACCGCGGGAAACGAAGTAGTAACTGGCGTAGGCCGTGGCCAGGAAAGCCAAGGCGGAACAGGCGCCCATCGAAAGCGTGAAGCGCGCGAACAGCGTAATCGTGTTCTGCCGTTGGTGCAGAAAGCTATCGTTGAGCTTAGAGAAACGGCGCTCGAAAATAGATTCGCGTTCGAAGGCGCGGATCGTTTGCGCGCCGTTGGCGCTTTCGGCGAAATGCGCGATGGCGGGGGAGCGCTTACGGGCGAGATCGCGGCGCTCGCGGCGCAGGGACGGGAGGTAGTAGCGGTACACGCCGTAGTTGAGGCCCGCCTGCAGTAGCCAGAAAGGCAGAAGCCAGGGGCTGGCCACGGTGATGAGCAGGGTCATGGCGAGTAGATCGAAGATCAGGCTCAGGAATTCGGCGATGGGGCCGCCGAAGATGCGGAAAATATTGTTGTAGTCGCTCGTGAAGCGCGTCATCACCCGGCCCGAGGGATTTTCGTCGAAGAAATTCATGGGCAAGCGCGAAGTGCGCATCGTGGTTTCGTCGTAGATGCGGCTTACCGCTTCGGCGGAGAGCCGCGAGAGCCCCGCGCGGAAGAGGAGGGTGAAGGCGAAGCCGACGAAATTCGCGATTCCGAGCCAGAGCAAAAAGCCCGGCGTGCCGATGCCGGTGAAAAGGGCGGGAACGGGCCGGCAATTTTCCCCGCGGCAGAGCGAATCCACCCAGTAGCCGATGAGATTGGCGTTGCCGAGCAGCGCGATTCGTCCGATGAGGCCAACCACCAGGTAGAGAATTGTGCGCGGCAAGGCCGGGCGGTAAGCCTGGTATACGGTATCGTGCAGCGAGCGCTGGTAGGCGCCGTGAAAGCGGCTCTCCTCGGCGTGGAATTGCTTTCTCGGCTGAGGCTGGCTCATTGCGGGCGTTCCTCCCGTCGCACGAATTCGCGGTAGGCGGCGGAGCGGGCGAGGAGATCCTCGTGGGGGCCGCGCAATTGCACCTGGCCATCGGCGAGGAAAATCACTTCGTCGCAAATCGGCAGCACGCTTAGGCGGTGCGTGGCGAGAAGCCGCGTGTGGTTTTTCCATTCGCCGCAAATCAATGCGTCGAGCAGCTTTTTTTCCGTGCTCACGTCCACGGCGCTCAGGCAATCATCGAGCAGCACGATATCGCGGCTGGCAAAATGCGCGCGCGCTAGGCCGATTCGCTGGCGCTGGCCGCCCGAGAGATTTACCCCGCGCTCGCCGATTTCGGAATCGAGGCCGTGCGAAACTCGCTCGTATTCCGGGCGAAATTGGCTCGCCAGCAGCGAGCGCTGCACGCGCGCGTCCACCGCCGGCGCCGTGGCTTCGCCGTCTACGTAAGTGAAGAGCACGTTTTCCCGCAGGGAGGCGCTGATCGTGAAGCCTTCCTGCGGCACGAAGGCGAGGCGTCCGCGTACGGCGGGATCGAGAGGGCCTTCGGTGGTGCGTCCGTCCAGCACGTATTGGTCGAAGCGCGCGCCCGTGCCACCGATCAGGGAATGGAGGAGGAGGGATTTCCCGCTGCCCACCTCTCCCACCACGGCCACGAGTGATCCGCGGCGCAGGCGGAGATCGATAT
>JACCDG010402138.1_pt1 | contig 12200 bp, 16 predicted proteins | sample 7442471 | NCBI WGS metagenome assembly JACCDG01 (sample SAMN15323444, study PRJNA562643) | freshwater metagenome | isolation source: river surface water | place: USA:Blue River Watershed | collected 2017-08-17 | reverse complement strand
ATGGGTTGAAAAATATCGCCCTAAAACTGTAGACGGCTATGTTTTTAGAGATGCCGCACAGCGTCGTCAAGTTGAAACTTGGATCAAAGATAAAAGTTTCCCTCACCTGTTATTAAGCGGTGTTGCAGGTATTGGAAAGACTACATTAGCTCGAATCCTTATTAATGAGATTGGCGTTGAAGATTATGATGTTTTGGAAATAAACGCCAGCCGCACAAACTCCGTAGACGATGTTAGAGACAAAATTACTAACTTTGTTCAAATGATTCCCTTTGGTCCTTTTAAGGTGGTACTATTAGATGAAGCCGATTACCTGTCTCCAAATGCTCAAGCCGCGCTTCGCGGTGTTATGGAAGAATACCATCAAACCGCTAGGTTTATACTTACTTGTAATTATCCTAGCCGTATTATCCCTGCTCTGCATAGTAGATGCCAGGGTTTCCATATGGAGCGAACAGACCAAACAGAATATACCGCTAGGGTTGCCACTGTTCTAGTTGAAGAGAATATTGAATTTGATCTCGATACACTAGATCTATATGTTAAAGTTGCCTATCCGGATCTGCGCAAATGTATTCAACTTGTTCAACAGAATAGCCAAGAAGGTAAACTAAATTCTCCCAACAGAGAAGACGCCGGCGAAGCAGATTGGAAATTTGATATGGTTAATCTGTTTAAAGCTGGCGATATCTACGGTGCAAGAAAATTACTATGTGGTAAGATTCGTGCTGAAGAAATGCAGGATGTTTATCGCTGGCTCTACGACAACATTGAAATCTTTGGAGACGAACGTAAGCAATATCAGGCTGTACTTGTTCTAAAACAAGGCTGTGTTGATCACACGCTAGCCATCGATCCCGAAATTAATTTGTCAGCTACACTTATCAAACTGGCAAGAATAAATGAGTGATAAACAAAATTCAGCTAAGGGCAAAAACAGTTACGATGCTGATATTGGTGGATCATTAGTATCCTTTTTTAATAAAAATATCACTCCATATCCTACAGAAGTAGGCGGTCCTAGTTTTGATCTAATACCGGTTGCAAAACAAAAAGATATTATGGTTAATGTTGCTCGTATGCACGGGCAACAAGAATACAACCGTATTATGGAACTAGTAACAGTACTTCAAAAACAAGCAGCAAGTATTAAACGTAGATTAGAAATTACTGATGCTGTTCACGCAGCCAAATATCAATTTCAAGTTTACCACGGACAAACATATTGGCTGGCATTCGATCATAGGCACAAGCATACAGTATTGTGTCATTTAGGACCTAATGACTGGTGTACTGCTCCGCCGGACACTTATGAGTACATCTGCAAGGTAAAATGGTTAGGCGACTATACCTGGATAGAAGTTGATGACAAGGGAGACCCTGTAGAATGAAATCAAGATATATGTTAGTGACTTACTTCAAAAGGCCAAACGGTAAGTGGGATGAAATTACCGAATTTAAAAATTCTATCGGTACCAAACATATTCAAGAATCAAAAGTAATTCTTGATTTCAAACAAAAAAGATGTGTCAAAAATGGCCTCAATCCTGAGGCCACCTTTGACGACATGTTAGAAATGTACAAACGATTATTAGGTGATAAGTTAAAACCTTATCTTGATTAATAATCGCCGTAGATAGATAACACCTCCTTTACAGCTTCATGTCTTTCTATATCGCTAATAGTAAATTCGCATAGATCTACATACCTGTGGTTTGCAAAGTTGTTATACAACTTAAGGAACTCCAGAAGCCCATTATTTGTTGGGCGATCTGCTTGTTGCAAATCTCCAGTCACAATCATCTTAGATCCCTGTCCTAGTCGTGTCAGCAGCATTTTCATCTGACTAGGAGTAGCATTTTGCATTTCGTCTGCGATTATTACAGCATTTTTAAATGTTCGTCCTCGCATATAGGCTAACGGACTAGTTTCAATCACCCCCTCTCTTATCATGTTTTCTAACTCTCTGGCGCTATAATTTTCAGAGAACACGTCCATTATTGGCTTAGTCCACGGTTCCATCTTTTGATTAAGATCTCCAGGTAGGAATCCATGATCCTCATCTACTGATACGGCAGGTCTAGTTATGACAATTCTAGTAGCATCACCGTACTTGAGTTGATCTATAGCCCATTGTACAGCCAACAGGGTTTTACCCGTACCGGCTGGACCGATAGCGAAAATTATCATTTTTTCTGTGTTGTTTAGTTTGATTAGATAGTTTTCTTGATTTAAGTTCTTGGGATATATTTGAACTCTAGGACGTTTTTGATACTTGGAATTATCTGCTATGTTAACTACATTTGTTGTATTACCTGACTGCGTTGCTCTCAGTAGAGCTGCTTTCTTTCTCTTCATTAAGGTTAGCCTCCTTGTTAACGTGTTAGGCACGGACCTTTTACCGTAGCGTCCGTACCCGGACACACAAGTATTTAACAACCAAAACATTTTTTTATAAGTTAAGTTAAAAAACTAGCTGGAATAAATACATTGGGAGATAGTATGGCCGATTTAAAAGACATTATAAGCAATATAGAAAACATCTACGGGTCTAATAACAGCCTAAATCTATTAAAGGATTTTGAGCGTGTTATTGACGAATTAGATATCTACGTATACGATAACTGGTTTGATGGTGAGCTTGTAGAAGGACCTAAAGAAAGCCGTTACTACGTTCAATGCACATTCATGTGGCCTAAAGAACGCATGCCAGAACCTGTAGGCGGAAAACGTCTACTAGAATACGGATGTAAGGTTGAATTTGCCGAATCTAAACTGGCAAAGGTACGTAAGATCAAAACTCCGGATGATATTCGTCCTGGAACCAAAAAAGGTAAAATTGATCACAAAGACATTTGGATGGTAAGAATAACCATGCCAAAAAAACTCATGCATGATATTAATCGTGGTTATCGTAATCTAGATAAGAATAAAATAGAAGATATGTTAAGTAAGCGTAACGTAATGGCCGCTGTGCCGGACGCAGCTGAAGCACAAGTACAGGATATGGCAAATGCACAACCAGCAGCTTAATGAAGGGCTTCGTCCTTTAGACCTTAAAGATATGATTTCTGAACTGTTTGAAATAGACAGTCATAAATCTAAAATGGGCGAGGACCGTGATGTTTGCGTAATAACTTTTAAGGTAAAGGACAGAAATCCTGCTAAGGACATGATGGAGTTTATTGAAAAGGGTTATCCGTTTGTACTAGACAGCGATGTTAGCGCAGGCGAGAATGCCGATGGCGATTACTTTGTATTTGTTGAATTAAATCGCACTCCTAATCTAGCAGAACAAATAAAAGAACTATCCTACGGTATTAAAAAATTAACAGGCATAGATGGTTGGAAATTTAGATATCATAGGATGGGCAAAGACTTTGATGTGACCACAGAATCATTATCAAAAATTGTTCCACCTACGCCTGTTGATTACGATGCACATCTAAATAATGTTAGAACAGAAGGTGTTAAAAGTTTCTTTAGCAAAACACTAATGGATGATCTTACATTAGAAGGCGACATTATTACTTTTCATAAGCCATTCAATCAGAAACTGCAATTGAGGCTTTTGAATCAAGGCGATCAAACTGTATTAGAAAACAATACAGATCCTGTTGCATTAGACACAGGATCAGCGAGCGAAGTATTTTGGTTAACTAAAGTGCTTGGTGATTACAATATAACCAAATTGGGCGATACTTTAGTTTTTGACAACAACGGTCAAAAAATGCTACTACAGAGGATTTAAAAATGAGTTTTACATTTGATTTTCAAAAATCTCACCTACAAGAAATGATAGGTAAGAATCAATATCTAGACTACTGGTTCAATGCAATTAATGAAATACTACCAGAATACGAAATTAATACACCTCACAGAGTAGCTGCTTTTATAGCACAATGCGCCCACGAAAGCGGCGGATTTAAATTCTTAAAAGAAAATCTAAACTATAAAGCCCCAAGTCTTCGTCGTGTGTTTGCAAAATACTTTCCCACAGACGATCTAGCTAGAGCCTACGAAAAACGTCCTCAAATGATAGCTAATCGTGTGTATGCAAATCGTATGGGCAATGGTCCTGAAGAATCAGGCGACGGTTGGAAATACTGTGGTCGTGGACTAATTCAGTTAACAGGCAAGAATAATTACACATTCTTTGCTGCTAGCTTAGATATGGATGTAGAAGATGTACCTGAATATCTAGAAACGTTTGAAGGCGCTGTTCAGTCAGCATGTTTCTTTTGGGAACAAAATAATTTAAATCAATGGGCAGACAAAGGTGACATCCTCACATTAACAAAGAAAATCAATGGTGGTACTATTGGTCTCGATGATCGCATCAAACATTACAACCACGCACTACATGTATTAGGTATTGGATAATGTGGCAGATAACATTCATGCTTGGACTACTGCCTGATTGGTTTTGGTCTTTAGTATTAATAGCTGGTATTTTAGGTGTGCTAGCAGCCTGGGTGTTAAAATTTATTCCGTTTGTTACTACATATAGACTGCCTATTCAGGTAGGTAGTGTATTACTTCTATTAGTAGGTGTTTACTTTCAAGGCGTAATTGCTAACGAAGAAAAATATAAAGCGGAACACGAACGGCTCAAAGCAGAAATAGCACAATTAAATCAACAGTCTCAAACACTGAGTGCTAACCTATCTAAAACACAAGCTGAACGAGACGAAGCAATTTCCAACCGAGGTAAAACTATTACACGTACTATAGATCGTTATATCAAAGGCGATCCTATAGAAATTGTAAAAGAAGTTGTAAAAGAAAAGAATCTAAGTGAAGAAGAACGTAAAAAATTAGAAACACAAATAGCAGAACTACAAAAAGCTGAGAAAGAGTGTAAGGTTCCTAGCTTATTAATTGAACAAATTAATGCTGGTGCTGTGCGTCCTCCTAAGGAGGAAAAGAAATGAAAAAACTAGTAGTTTTGTTTTTAGTTTTAGGACTTACTGGTTGCAGCTTAATGCCTAAGTTAACAATGGGTAAACCAGATTTTCCACCTCCTTACATTGACGAAAAAACTAAAGAAATGCCCAAATGCGATGATCTTAAAATGGTACCTCCGGATGTAAACAATCTATCGGGTATTTTTAAAATTATAGCAGATAACTACACAGCCTATTGGCAATGTGCTAATAAAGTAGATGGGTGGAAAGAGTGGTATGACGTACAAAAACGTAACTACGAGAGTAAATAAGACTACATTATACCCGAAAGGTAAAGCATTATGAAACTAACATTAACTGCAATTGGAATGGTATTTTTACTGTCTGGATGCGCGGCCAGTAAAGAGTATGTGTTATATGCCGAAACACAAAAGGCTATTGCACAGGCAAACGCACAAGCTCATGCTATGTCAGAGTCAGCTCGTTATGCAGCTTTAGCTGAAATAGCTAAGAATGGTGACGCTACTGCTAGGGTAGCGGCTGCTATGAGTTTAAGTTTTAGTAACAATGGTGGTGGCCAGGGTCAACGTACACTACCAACTCCGCATGTTAATCCTCCAAAAAATTGGCAGGATACAGCACTACAATGGACTAGTGTTTTATTACCGGCCGTGACACAGATGTATGGTATTGCTGCTAACAGAGATGTTGCCATTACACAAAGTAACAACATGGCCGCAGTTTCTCAAAGCACAAACAGCACTATGTTAGGCATGGCTAATGCTCATAACTCAACTGCAACAGCAGGATTTAATGCCAATGCTGCTACCGCAGCCAGCGGTTTCACTGCTGTACAAAATACTTCAGCATCTGGTTTTAGTGCTGTAACTAATGTCACTAACGCAGGCTTCAATGCTGCTACAAGTATTGCAGGCGGCATCAAACCCAATATTACAATTACTGGTAATACTGGTAGTTCTATAAATGCAGGTAACAGCGGTGGCACATCAACTGGTGGTGCAACAACGTATCAACCACTGAGCGGCACAGGTGTTATTGGTTCAGGTTCGTATTCATTCAGCGATACACGTAATATGAGTACAACTACTACCACAACTGACAGTCGTAATCAGGCAACGACTACTAATTCAAATAATCAGACAACCAGTACTACAACAACAAATACTACTACACCACCAAGCGGCGGAAGTTAATAAAGATTAAAATAGGAGCGACATATGAGTGAAGTAAAACCTTTGTCACGTTCAGAGCGTGAAGCAAAGATCAAAGACAAAGCAGGATTCGTTATTGTATTTTTAGCAGCTATCCTAGCTATCAACACAATGGTTGGTGGTAGTAATAGCAGCAAGATTATGAATAACACCATTGCTGCCAACAATCAGTGGGCATGGTATCAAGCTAAAAATGTTCGTGCTGTTCTGTATGAAACAGCCGCAGCTGAAGCCAGCAAACCTGAAAACGCTGAAAAGTTCCGCGGCGAAGTGGCTCGTATGGAGTCTGATAAAAAAGATATAATGGCTAAGGCCAAAGCTCTAGAAGAAGAGCGAGACCTAGCTAAGAATCGTAGTCCTTGGTTTACCTGGACTGGGTCAACTCTACAGATAGCCATTGTGCTATTAACTGCAAGTATTCTAGCAGTAAGCATGCCTATGTTTTACGTTAGTCTTGTAGTAGGAGCAATGGGATCATTAATGTTTAGTCAAGCCATGTGGATGTGGCTACCAATTTAACTGACGTCAGGAGCGAATAATGGCAACAGCAGAAGAATATGAAAAAATGAGTGCCTCTGAAAAGAAAAAAGAGGATTGGATGAATTCAAAATGGCGTCCTATGATGGGATGGCTGTATATGGTCGTGTGTTTCTTTGACTTTGTAATGTTTCCAATATTATGGTCACTAGTACAGGCTATGGGACACGGACAGGTAAATGTTCAATGGCAACCTATTACACTACAAGGTGCAGGTCTATTCCATATTGCTATGGGTGCTGTGCTTGGTATTGCTGCCTACGGTCGTACACAGGAAAAACTAGGAGGAGCTAACAATGGCGGTATCCAACTACCAGCAAATGTCGGAACAACATATACGCCTCCTGCGCCAGTGGGACAGCCAGCCGCGTCCAACTTTGGTGCACCAATGGCCACAACAGTTACCCAAACATACGGTAACCCAGGAGCAATGGGTGGCGGATTTGGCGGCGCAGGCTCATTTGGAGCAGCTCCACAGGCAGGAGGCTTTGGCGGCGCAGGCATGGGCGGCGGCGCAACATTTACCTCGAGAACAGGAAAATTAGGGCCTATGCAGCCTGATCAACCAGAACTATAATAAAGGAGTAAACATGAAAAATATTATTTTAGCACTTGGACTAGCTTTAACTTTAGCATTTCCAGCTTATGCCGATGACAAACCTGCAGAGCCAGAAACAAAAAAAGTATGTGTTCCAGTATTAGATAAAGAAGGCAAACCAGTGAAAGACAAAAACGGCAAACCAAAAGAGGAATGTCGAACAGTGAAAAAACACAAGAAGCACGAAGGAACAGAGATTCCTCCAGCAAAAAAATAACGCCGAGCAATATGCTCTATTAAATAATAAGGTTGCTACAGAGTAGCAACCTTATTTTCTTTATACATATGAATTATTACAACACATTAGGTATTAACAAAAACAGTTCAGATGATGAGATAAAAGCAGCATATCGCAAGATGGCTATGAAATTTCATCCCGATAGAGGCGGCGATGAAAAGAAATTTAAAGAGATAGAAGAAGCCTATAGAACACTCAGCGATCCTGAAAAGCGTCGTATGGTGGATATGGGTGTGGATCCAAATAATAATCATAACAGCGGCGGATTTAATCACGGGCCTTTTGAATTTCATTTTGGATCTGAAAACTTTCAAGACATTTTTGGAAACTTTGGTTTTGGCAGACCGCAGCGTAGAAACAAAAGTTTATCTGTGTTGGTAGCCATTGAATTAGAAGATGTTCTTAACGGAAAAGACATTAATGCAGAAATAAGTACACCCGGCGGTTCAAAAAAATTGATCAATATACATATACCCGCTGGTGTTGAATCTAACCAACAAATCAAATACAAAGGCATGGGAGATCAAAGCATGCCTGATCTGCCTCCCGGTGACTTGATTGTAAATGTAAAAATTAATCCTCATCCAGTGTTTCAAAGAGATGGAGATATGTTGATGATGAGGAAAAGCATTTCAGCTTGGGACGCAATTTTAGGTTCATCATTTACTATAACTACGCTAGATAAAAAAACACTTACTGTACATGTACCAGCAGGCACACAACCAGAAACAATGTTAAGTTGCAGAGGGGAAGGTATTACCAATGTGCGTTCTAAACAAAGAGGTAACTTACTAATCAAAATACAAGTTGATATCCCAAAGAACCTAGGTCAGGAAGCCCTTAAATTAGTTAAAGAATTAAAGACACGTCACAGTTGACCTAAGACATGTAAGATGTTAGAATAATAGAAACTTAAGGAAAGATTTAATGATTGAACCAAGTCAAAATTTACAAAATGTATTTGAGTTTTCAGTAAATGTTGCAAGACAATTACAACACGAATACATTACTATTGAACACCTAGCTTTTGGTATCTTGTGCGATAAAGAATCTTACAAGCTGATTGAAAGTGTAGGAGGCGATGCTAACTTTATTAAAACTAATTTAGAACACTACATTAAAAACAACCTCAACGAGATAAAAGGCGAGAATGTAGCTAAACCCAAAAAAACCCATTCTGTTGAAAGAGTTTTGAACCGTTCATTTAGCCAGGTATTGTTTAGCGGCAGACAAAAAATAGAAATCTATGACATTATTGTCAGTATCCTAAGTGAGAAAAATAGCTTTGCATTTTACTTCCTAAACAAAGGTGGAATAAACAAAGAAAAATTTGTAAGACACGTTCACGAAAATATTATCAACGAAGAAGAAGAAACAGAACATCAAGTGGTACCAGCAGCACAAGTTGACAAAATCATCAACACATATTGTACAAATTTAAGTTTACACGCTAAACAAAGAAAAATTGATCCGGTTATAGGTCGTGACGAGGAACTTGAAAAAATACAATTAGTTTTAGCAAGAAGAAACAAGTGTAATGTTCTGATGGTTGGTGAACCAGGCGTAGGTAAAACTGCTATTGCCGAAGGCCTGGCCCGTAAGATCTTTGAAAAGAAAGTTCCTAAGTTTATTCAAGACCACCAAGTTTTTACGTTAGACATTAGTTCTCTTCTAGCTGGTAGTAAGTACCGCGGAGACTTTGAAGAACGTATCAAAGCTGTACTAACTGCCTTAGAAAAGAAGGGCAAAATTATTCTGTTTATCGATGAAGCCCACATGATGCAGGGTGCAGGTGCAGCCAATCAAAGTTCCAACGATCTTGCAAATATTCTCAAACCTGTGTTAACCAAGGGCGTTATTAAGTTAATTGCATCGACCACATGGGAAGAATACCGTAAACACTTTGAAAAAGATCGTGCGTTGATGCGTCGTTTCCAACGTATTACCATTGATGAACCTACGCCCGAACTTACATTAAAAATTATTAAAGGTATTAGAAAGTATTACGAACAGCATCACAAAGTTAAAATTACAGATGCAGGCATTGAACAGGCTGTAAAATTGTCTGTGAAATATATGAGCGATAAAAAATTACCGGACAAGGCTATCGATATTATAGATTGTGCTGCGGCGAGATATAAACTAAGAGATGATGCTTCAGAAGAAGCAGTTGATCAAATTGTAGATGTTGAACAGGTTACTTATGAACTAAGCAAAATGATTAACATGCCTCTTGAAACAGTAGCACAGAAGGAAAGTAAAAATTTATCTGATCTAGAAGATAAGATGAAGGCTGTAATCTACGGGCAAGACGGTGCTGTAGATAGTTTACTTGATAAAATATTTGTTGCTCAAGCTGGAATGAAGTTGCCAAACAAACCAGTTGGTAGCTTCTTGTTTCTAGGACCCACTGGCTGTGGAAAGACAGAAACTGCAAGACAATTAAGTGACAAAATGGGCATGCCGTTGATTAGATTTGATATGAGTGAATATCAAGAAAAACATTCGGTAGCTAGACTGATTGGTGCTCCTCCCGGCTACGTTGGCTATGAGGACAATGCAGGACAACTAATCACCAAGTTACAGGAAACTCCAAACTGTGTATTACTGCTTGATGAAATTGAAAAGGCTCATCCAGATGTTAGTAACATTTTGTTACAATTTATGGATAACGGATTCGTTACAGGATCAAACGGTAAACAGGCAGACGGACGTAACTGTATTCTTATTATGACATCTAATCTAGGTGCAAGAGATAACGAAAGTAATACCATAGGATTTGGTGATTTAGCCAAAGATGGAGAGGACGATAAAGCTGTCAAGAAGTTTTTTGCTCCTGAATTTAGAAATAGATTGGATGCTGTTATTAAGTTCACTAAGTTGTCTAATGAAGTTGTAATTCAGATTGTTAAAAAATATGTAACCGAACTTAATCAACAGTTGAAAGATAAAAATGTTGAGATAGTAGTAAATGCTGAATCATGCCGTTGGTTGGCGAAACAGGGATATGACAGTAAAATGGGCGCACGTCCTTTAGCTAGACTTATTGATAATAAGATTAAAAGTCCGTTGAGTCGTCGAATGTTGTTTGGAGATCTCAAAGACGGTGGTATTGTAAAAGTTGAAATAGTCAATAATGATATCTCTTTTACTGTAGAAGATTTACCAAAGGTATTGACAAAGGCGGAACGTAAAGCTTTGAAAATGGCTAAAGTAGAAAATAATGCTGAAACATAAGCATACCACACGTAAATTCTATAACAAATACATGTACAAGGCTAGCCTAAGTGTCCCTGGTGTATCTATCTATCGAATGAAAACTCTGCAAGAAACTATAGACTTGTTAGAATTACCTGCACAAAAATATTATGGTCTTGTAACTGACACTATTAATAAAGCGCATAAAAATAAAACACATATAATAGCTTTAAGTAAATTTCTTCTAACTGTAAAAGGTGAATACTGCAAAAGAATAGAAAGAGATACTATTGATTTCTATACCAACGATAGTGAAATTCACAGCAATATATGTAAACACTTTTCATATATTTTAAAAACGTCTTACATACCACCAAAAGATCATATCAACGAACTTGATAGCAACAAATATATTATTTGTAAAAAGTTACCACACAACAAATTCAAGTTCAAAGTGTATTTGTTGCCTCACAAGCTAAAAAATAGTAAAGAAGAAAAAATAAAATATATAGATTGGTTAGCCAAACAAAACTCTGTACGTATTTCTTTTACTACACAAAGATGGTTTATCAATACCGATTGGTATTGGGATCGTAGATATATGTATGTCGGAGATGAACATACGTTACTACTGGTTCAAATGCGTAATCCAAACGTAATTGGGCGTGTTTACGAATATCTAGTAAGCGATAAATAATTGATGTCCAAAGAAAGCATACTATTAGTTTCAACTACTTCGACAGAAGCACAGGACAGTACCTTTGTTTATAGCAGCAAAAAACAGGGTGCTGCATACCATAATCAAACCGACGGGTTGCATACTGCGGTATATCAGGTAGATAATTTTATTGGTGTAATCAAACTACAGGGTACTTTAGAATTATATCCTGGAGATAATGACTGGGTTGATATAGCTGATACAATAATTGGTGTGGGTAGCGACAGTACAGCATGGTCAACAACACATTCTATGAATTTTACCGGCAATTTTGTATGGATTAGAGCGGCATACAACTTGCAAAACGGTACAATAGTACAAATTCGATATAATTACTAAACAATCCAAAGCGATAAATATAGTATCATCTTACGAGAGATACTATGAGAGACCTATTAGACAAATTAACAGCTATTGAAAGCACAACAGAGTCACAAGTTCCTGAACTTGGCGATGAGATCGGTTTTAGTTTTAGCCCAGAACTAGAAGTAGTTACAGAGGTCGTTGGGTTCACTAACGATGGCATTGTAGTAGAGCTAGACGAAACAGGACTTAATCATCTTACCGAAAACGGCGTCTTAATGTTAGAAGGCGAACTTGTTTTGGAAGATACCGGTATGTCTTGCTGGAAAGGTTGGCGTAAAGTTGGCACTAAAAGCAAGGGCGGTAAAACTGTTAACGACTGTGAAAAAATAGGCGAAGGCAGTTTTGATTTTGAAGACGAAGACGAGCGTCCAGAAGATCCAGAAAAGGATAAAGTGCAGCATATCGT
>JACCDG010465486.1_pt1 | contig 12203 bp, 15 predicted proteins | sample 7442471 | NCBI WGS metagenome assembly JACCDG01 (sample SAMN15323444, study PRJNA562643) | freshwater metagenome | isolation source: river surface water | place: USA:Blue River Watershed | collected 2017-08-17 | reverse complement strand
CGCTGGCCTCTCGTGAGGCGGCGCGAAAGGGACACGTATGCCTCGCTTCCTGAAAGTGAAGGGGCTGCCGCACATCGCGGTACCCCGCCCCGGCGCCGAAGGGCGATGGCTCGGCAAGACGCCGAAGTCCGTTCCACCGGACGAGAAGCCCGACCCCGACAAGAGCCTGATCGACCTGCTCGACGACGTCGAGGAAGTCGTGGCGGACGACGTCGCGATTCGCAAGGCCGAGCGCTCGGGGGCCATCAAGATCCTGGCGGAGGGCGCTGGCAAGAGCGCCGATGCCATCACGTGGAAGGGCGCGCCCGCCGCGCCTGCCGGAAAGAAGGGGGGCTGATTCATGGCACTCACTGGAATCCCCGCGGACTACCCGCTGCCGGGGCATCGCCGCGAGATCCTGTTCAATCAGGGCAGCGGCGGCGATACGATCGGACAGCGCTTCATTCTGCTCGCGGGCAACAAGACTTCCGCGGGCTCGGAGACGGCGGAGACGCTCAACGACCCGATCGCGGACGACACGGACATGAAGGGCCGATTCGGGGCGCGCTCCGAGCTGTACCAGATGTTCCGCGTCGCGCGCAGCGTCAACCCGCTCGCGCGCATCTACGCCATTGCGGTCGCTGAGAACGGCAGTGCCGCGGCGGCAACGCGCGCCATCACGTTCGCGAACGCGGCCACCGCTTCCTGCAACGGCTACGTGGATTGGGGCGGTGAAACCGTCTCGTTCTCGGTCGCTTCGGGCGACTCGGTCACCACGATCGCCGCGGCGGCGAAGGCGGCGATCAGCAGCGCTTCGCAGGGCTCGTGGCCTCTCACCGCGGACAACTCCCCGGGCGTTCTCACGGTCCCCGCGGCCAACGGCGGCCCGCGTGGAGACAACGTCGTCGGGCGCGTGCGCATCCGGTTCGACAAGTCGACCACCGACGTCGCGACCACGATCTCCTACGGCGCGGTATCCTCGGGCACGGGCGCGGACGACACCACCAACGCGGTCGGCGTCGTCGCCAATGGGACGTACTACTACCAGGCGTGGGCGTGTACCGCGACGAGCGGGCTCACCGCCACGGACTCGGGCGCTGGCGAGGTCATCGCGGGCGTCATTTCGCAGGCCCTCCCCGCGAACGGGAAAGACCAGCAAGCGTACTTCGGGCTCGTGGGCACCGCCTCGCAGGCGACCACGGTCGCAAGCAGCACGGGCGGCAACAGCGCGCTGGCGAAGTTCTTCTGGTCGGAGAACAGCCCGTACACGAGCGGCATGATCGCCGCGCTCCACGCGTCGCTCGCGCAAGTGCTGGAGGGCACTCACCCGAGCGCGAACTGGAATGGCTACGCGCACGGAGACGGCACGCCGTACCCGATGCCCGCGCCGTACCTCACGACGGACTACCCCACCGCGTCGGAACTCGAAAGCTGCCTGCGCAACGGCGTCACGCCGATTGGCGTCAACGCGCTTGGGACGCCGTACGTGTGCCGCGTCGTGACGAGCAAGTGCCTCGTTTCCGGCACCACCACGACGGACTACCGCGCTCGCGAGGGGCACATCCCCAGCGCCATCCACTTCGCGTGGGCGACGCTGCAAGGCCGCTACGTGGCGCAGGCGCAGCCGTTCGCGGGCGCCGATCCCGGAGAGGGGCAGCCGCCCACCGCCGCGACCGACACGCCCGCGAGCATCAAGGCGATCGTCGAGAAAGTCACGCGTGACCTTTGCGGGAGCACGCCGCTCGACTCGTACGAGGGGCCCATTCTCGCGCCCGACAAGCTCGACGCGATGATCGCCTCGATCTCGGTCACCGGGCCGACGCAGGGGAAGTTCAACGTTGAGTGGAACCCCGTCGCCGTGACTCACAACCTCGGCACCAACACCAAGATCCGCGAGAGCGGCGCCACCTACTGAGGGGGGTTGAATCATGGCCGCTGTCTACGGAAACGTCTTTGCCAACATCGACGGGAAACTCCTGTGCGAAAACACGAAGGTCACCCTCGCGGGTGAGCCCGACGATCAGATCGTCGACACCACCGTCAAAGGCTTCTCGGGCATCAGCCCGACGGCCAAGCGACTGCGCATCAGCCTGGAAAACGTCTCGCCTCCCACGGGCGACGAAGTGCCCTGGTTCGAGCGCTACTTCAAGTCGACGCCCGTCGAGGTCCGGCTTCTGCGCACCGACGGGATGAAGCTCACCACGAAGGGTTTCGTCCAGTCCCCGAGCACCACGGCGGGCGTTTCCACGACCACGGCGACGAGCCTTGTCATCGTGTGCGACCCCGCCTGGTGGACCTGAGAGACTCGTGAATGGCAGACGCGGCGCAAAGAGTGCCACCGCCGAGGACGGAACGATGGCGCCCCGCGCGCCTCTTCCGGTTGCTTGTGGACCGCGCGCCGCGTCTGCCAATCGCCTTCCGCTTCTCCGCCGCCTCGGACGCCCCGCTCGTCGTCTGCGGCCTGCGCGGTAGTGACGTCATGAACGCCGTGGACGGCGCACTGGACGTGAGCGAGGACGCCCGCGAATTGGCGTTCTGCCCGATGATGCTCGAATTGGCGCTCGTCACCCCCGATGGTCGCCCGTTCGCCGACGCGGCAACGTACCGCCGCGTGGATGCGGACGAACTTCGCCGCGCATGGGGCGCCGTTTCGAGCGCGCTGCACATCGTCTCGCCCATTCGCGCAACGGCCGACGTGACCGAGTGGAAGCGCGTGCTCCACCTCGGAGCGCAACAGAACGGAAGCATCACCGACCGCATCGGCGATTGCCTGGACGTGTCCGTTGGCTTCGGCGGCGTCGTTCGTGTGCCGCGCCCCGATCGCTACTTCGGAATGCCCCTCTGCGAATTGACCGATGGCCAACTGATGGCCTTCGGCGCCGCCTACAGGATCAATCACTCGTGAACTACTCGCCCAACGCCCCCAACGCCGAACCCGCCCCGTACCGCTCCGCGCTCGCCGCAGGCATCGAAGCCCGTGGGCGTCGTGGCGCCGTGGTGGACTGTTCGCGTTTCATGGGGCTCGGCGCCAAGCCGTGCGGCCCTGCGTTCGTGCAGGTTCCCAGCGTGGCCGACGAACTCGAATCGGTGGACGCCGCGCAGACGCACGCGTCGAAGTTGACGCTGGAAGCGACGCGGAAAGACCCCGACTACATCAACACGGCGAAGAGCGTGGAATTGGTCTGGCGCGCGTTCCGCGACGACGCCGACCGCAAGTATCCGCTCTTCCCCGGGCCCGACTGGATGCGCGCCAATCTCACGAGCGACGAAGTCGGCGCGCTGCTCAACATCCTGCTGGAAGTGCGGCGCGAACACGGGCCCGACCCCGTGGTGATCCAGGGTGAAACGGTTGCTCTCATCGCCGACGCGTGCGCGAAGTCGGACGCCATGGCGGGCAACATCCTCGCGGGCCTCACGCGCGAGCAACTCACATCCGCCTTCGTGCTCCTGTCAATCGAATGGGCGCGGCGCGGGGTGAACGTGGAAGCGCTCAACTTCGTCGCGAACGAGGCGCCCACTTCGTGAAGGTCGGAGTCTCCGTCGACATCACGGCCATCACGAAGCAGGCAAAGGCATTCGCCAATCTGCCGCGCGACGTGGAAGCCGTCATGGTGGAAGCGGCGGAGAACGCAGCGGCGAAAGAAGTCGCCGGGCATCGCTACCAGAATCGCACAGGCCGCTTGGAGCGGAGCACACAGGCGAGCGGCATCTTCTACGATGGGCCCGACCAGCGCCGCATCATCCTCCTGATGGGGATGCCGTACGCGTCGTTCGTGCGCGAGCGCGGGTTCACTCGCGTTGCCGTTCACGCCGACACCGCCGCAAAGGTCATGGCGACCGGGTTCGCACGATTGGAGCGCTCCGTTGGGTGACATCCGCTACCAGTTCATGGCCGTTGGGGCCGACGGCGTAGCGGGATCGTTCCGCACGATCGAACAGAGCGCCATCCGCAGCAAAGCCGCCGTCGAGGCGCTTTTTGCGAGCATGAAGTCGCCATCCGGTGGCTTTGGCGCGGGTTCTTTCGGCGGTGCCTTTCACGGCGCAGACGTGGCCGCTCGGCGCAGCGGCGACCGCGAAGTCATCACCAGCATCCGCCACGAGCGAGACGAGCGCGAGCGCGCTCTCCGGCACGTCGCGTCGATCAAAGAGCGCTACTTCCGCGAGGAACAGCGGCGCGAGGAACAAGCCGACCGCCAAGCGGCGAAGGCTGCCGAGACTCGCGCACGGCAGGGCTCGTGGGCCGCCCGCATGGGCCGCGGGATCGCGCGCAGCGGGTTCGACCTCGCGGGCATGGGCGCTGGCGCCGTCACGGGCGCAGCCGTTCTCGCCGCTCGCCAAGCGTACCAGTTGGAAGAGGCCGCGACGCGGATCTCAATCAACGCGCGCCAGGCGGGGCAAGACTTCATCGACCCGCGCGTACTACGCCGCGAGTTTCAGGACACCGCGCAGGCGTCGCCGGGCGTCAAAGCGATCGACGTCGCGGACGCGGTTCAGCAGTTCATAACCGTCACGGGCGACCTCGACACCGCGCGCAAGAGCCAGAAGACGTTTGCCACCGTCGCGAGTGCGACCGGTTCGAGCGTTGGTGACGTCGCGCAAGCCGCCGCGGCCCTTGCGATGCAGATGGGCATCAAGGGCGAAGGGCAGATGAAGGAAGTGATGGCCGCGCTCGTTGCCCAAGGCAAGAGCGGGTCATTCGAACTTCGCGACGCGGCCTCCCTGTTCCCGCGTCTCGCGGCCTCCGCGGGCGGCTTCGGCGTCGAGAAGTCTGCACAAGGCGTCAAGACGCTCGGGGCGCTGACGCAAATCGCGCGCGGCGCAACGGGCAGCGGCGAACAAGCGACAACGGCCGTGGAGAACATCTTCTCCAACTTGAAGATGAAGAGCGGCACGCTCCGGAAGGCGGGCGTCGATGTCTTCAATGACAACGGCACGTCGCGCAACATCGTCGACATTCTCACCGACACCGTTGCAAAAGTCGGCGGCAAAGACCTCTCAAAGAAGCAGGCGGGTCTACAACAGATCTTCGGCAACGATGGCGGCCGAGCCATCAACCCGCTCACGTCGGCGTACATTGACACGTTCACCGCGCAGATGAAGGCGGGCGCGAAGGAACAGGACGCCATCGCCGCGGCCACGAAGGCCGTGCGCAAGAAGATGACGGACTTCATCGATGGCGCGGGCGACTGGAAGGAAGTCCAGAAGGACGCCGCACGAGCGCAGGAGAGCGCCACGGCGAAACTCACCGCCGCGTGGGAGAAACTCGTCGCGTCGGCGGGCGACAAATTGGCCCCCTCGTTGGCAAAACTCGCGGACGGTCTTGCCGATGGCCGCCTCCTGGATGCCATGGCGGCAACGATCGAGGGCTTCGGACTGATGGCTGAGGGCGCGTCGAAGTTCCTCGACAAGATCGGAATGGGCAAGAAACAGAGCCCATACGAAGTCGAAAACGCAGCCAAGAAAAAACTCGACGAATTCGACGCAGCACAACCGACCGGTCCGATGACACCGCAGAAGGCAGCGGAGCGCGCGCGGTTGCAGGGCGAGTATGACACCGCCCATGGTGCCGCGTGGGGCAAGCAAAAGCCAGGCGGGTTCGCGAACTTCGACGAGTGGAACGCGTCGCTGGGGAAGGAGTTCGGCAGCGTGCCATTGGAGAGGAAAAAGGAACTCTACAACGACACGATCACGTCACCGATCAAGGCAACGGCCGAATTGAACAGCGTGACGGGAAGGATGATGGACCCGGTGAGCCGAAAGGCCATTCAGGACCTCGCCGACCAGTCATCCGCTTCAAAGGCGACGAACGGCGCCGTGCCGATGCCGTTGCTGGTGGATACGCGCGCGGCGAATCAAGCGCTCGCCGATCTTGCGACCGCCGCGGACGACGCAGCGCGCGGATTCTCTCGCTCGCCCGCGGGCGATCCGCTTGGAGGCTGACCGATGGCCACGCCCAACGTCGCCATTCAGGGTCTCGCCCCCTTCACGTTTCGCGGGCTCGACCCCGTGCCGTGCAAGACGATGGGCAACAATGGCGGGCACTCGCAGCCGGAGTACGGATACCCGTACATCGACGTGGGAACGCACGACCACACCGGGCGCAACCCGACCAAATTCTCCGTCATCCTGTGCTTCATCAACGGCCTGGACGGCTCGCGCCCGCTCTTTCCCGACGCGTGGAACGAGTACTACGAAGCCATCTCGGACGGCTCCTCGGGCCCGTGCTGGCACCCGCTCTTTGGGCCCATGCGCGCGCGGGTGCTCGATTGGGATGTCCCGCTGGATGCGAGTACGACTGCGGGCGTGTTCGCGACGGTGAACTTCACCGAAACGCGCGACGACATCGAACAAGACCTCGAATTCTACCGCACGAACGCGGCCGTTTCGACGCTCGCGAGCGCAGCGCAGGATGCCGCGAACGAGTACGAGATCAACTACCCGTCGGGTGACCCCGCGCAACCTTCGCTCCTCGACACCATCGCCCAGTTGGAAAGCCTCGCGTTTGAAGCGTCGCTGACCTACTCGGGATTCGCCAACAAGGTCGCGGGCAACGTCGCGAAGATGATCGACACGGCGAAGGCGCTCAACGACCCTTCGGCGTGGCCCGCGGTGGAACTTCTCACGCAGTTGTGGGACCGCTTGAAGTCCGCTGCAAAGCAGGCTGCGAAGACGGCCAACCCGCGCCCGAAGCGTAGCGCAAAGGCCCTGTCCGATACGACGCTCGACGCCTTCGCACGCAGCGTCAACAACACGCTTTCCGACGTCGCGGAATTGAACCCCGAGGCGCTCGGGTCCCCCATCGTTTCCAAGGGCTCCGTGCTCTTCTACTACGCCTGATGGCAAGCGAGCAGGGCTCCGCACCGATCGAAGTGCGCTTCGCGGACGACGTCGTCATTCGCGAGTGGACCGAAGTCGAGATGCGCGAGGACTTCTCCGACCCGCTCGGGGAATTGACGTTCACCGTCCAGGCGCATCGCGATTTCATCGGGTACTACAGCGCTCGATTCGCGAAGGGCGCGCTCGTGAAGGTGTACGTCCACGGCGCGAAGCAAGGCACATACGTTGTGCAGACGCGCACGGTCACGGTGGACCGCGGCGGTGGAGTGAGTTTCGGGATCACGTGCCGCTCCAAGTTGGCAGCCGCGTACGCCGCGAGCGTCAGTCCGAAGGTGTCATTCAAGCACCCCGACGACGTGCCGATCTCGCTCGCCGTGTTTGAAGCGCTCGGGCCCTTCGGGTTTGAGAACATCTACGGCGACTCCGCCACTTCCGCGTACGCGATGACGGGCAAGGCGATCGGCAACCGCAAGGCGCCCGTCACCGTCACGGCGCTGAAACACAAGGAAGCGCAAGCGCAAGAGAACGAGACGGCGTACCAGTTCGCCGCTCGCATCACCACGCGCCTCGGTTTGGCCATCCGCGTCACGGTGGACGGCGACTTGCTCCTCTGCGCGCCCGACTACGATCAAGACCCCATCGCGACGTGCCAGCAGACGTTCGGCGAATTGGTTCCGGGCGGCGACCGCTTCCTCCGAGTGACCTGCACGGACACGAACGAGGGGCAGTTCTCTGCCGTCGAATGCCGCGGCGTGCGCCACGATGACACGGGCAGCACGGAGACCGCGGAGCCCTTCGCGCGCGTGCTCGCAACGGACTTCTCCTCGGCGCGCCCGCCATACACGAGCACGGCGTTCCCCGACAAGGTGAAACGCATGCAGGACCGCTCCGCACGGGACGCGGTGCGAGCGAAGAACACGGCAACGCTGGCCCTCGGGTTGGCCGCCAAGGACGCATTCGTGGTGGACGGGGAAGTCATGGGCTTCCGCTCCAAAACGGGCTTCGTGTGGACGCCAGACACCATCGCGCGTGTGCGCGTGGATGCCGACGGGCTTGATGAGCCCATGTGGCTCCTCTCCCGTTCGTTCACCCTGTCCAAACAGGCGGGGGCGCGCACGCGATTGCGCTTCATTCCCAAGGGCTTCTTTCGACTGGGAGACACGTCTTGACCATCTGCGCGTCGTGGCCGTTCTTCCGCGCCGTCTTCGCGACCAGCGCAAGCACCGACGCGGACGGAATGCCCACGTGGCCCATCGCGAGCGTGCGCGCAAACAGTTTCACGAACGGCTTCACCGGCATCGGTCGCCCGATCCAGGCGTTCCCGCTCACCGTGTCGTGCAATGGCGGCCTCTCCGACATCGCGGACAGCACCACGTTCAACTGGTACCTTTCGCAGCGCACCGACGTTGCCGCGTCGCAGTACATGAGCATCACGCACGCCGCTGGAATCAGCGGGACCGTGACGATCGCGCTCACTGCGAAGTGCGTCGCGGACCTTGGCCTTGGGAGCGCAACGGACAGCCTCACGGAGGACCAGCTCGTTCGCATCCTCAATGACGCTCACCTCTACGTGCAGCGCGCGTCCGATGATTCGATCCAGTGGGTCGACATGCTCGAATACACCCTCGGGGCCGCGTAATGGCGGGCTGGTACTTCCGCGTTCTTGACGTGCTCCTGTCGACCGTGACAAGCGGCGAAGTACGCCTCAAGATCGGAAACAAGGCCACCAACGAAGGGTACGGCGACGGCGTTGCGGCATGGGGCACGGACGGTTTCATTGCTCGCCCGAATGCCCCCGACGCGCGCGGTGCTTGCCAGGTGCTCGCGCTCCAAGACGGCAATAACTACCGCTGCATCGGCGCGCGGGACAACCGCATTGCCGACAAGGTCGGAACGCTCGCGGAGGGCGACCGTGCCATCGTGACCGACGCCGAATGCCGCGTGCTCGTGAAGAAGGCGACCGAGGCCGTGACGCTCTACACCGCGTCGCAGGACGACGGCGCCAGCATCATGGTGACCGTCAGTGGCGAGGGCCCGGGGACCATTCAATTGATCCACGGGGGCGGCGCGTACGTCGAGGTCAACAAGGACAAGATCGTCGCGTCAGCTGGCGGTTCAAGCATCACCATCGACGCGGGCGGCGTGCAAATCGTTGGCGCTTACATTGGCCTGAACGCTCCCGGTGGGAACCTCGGACTCGTCGGCCCGCAGGGCGAGATGCCACCCGCGGCGCCCGTTGCGTCACTCCTCTGCGGACCCACGGGCATGGCTGCCGTTCCCTGCGCGCATTGGACCGTCTCGCCGCTCTGATGCATGTGCAAGTTCGCGCTGCCGCTGCCCCTGCTCCCCGGGTTGCCGGGGCTCCCGATCCCGCCGCTTCCACCGTTGCCGCCGATTCCGACGCCCCCCGGGGTGCCGTTGAATATCGCGCTGCCGCTGCCGCCTTTCCCGGGCCTTCCGGGGTTGCCCGTGCCCCCGCTCCCGCCCATTCCGCCCATCCCAACGCCGCCCGGAGTGCCGCTCAACATTGCCCTCCCGTTGCCGTCATTCCCCGGTCTCCCCGGCCTTCCGATTCCGCCCCTGCCGCCGCTCCCGCCACTGCCTACTTGCCCTCTCGCGTGAGGCACTATGAGCACAGGTAGCGTCTCAGTCGCCGCAGACGGCACGGTCACGAAGAGCGGGATCGCCGAGACCCTCTACGACGCGGGCGTTGCGGTCCTCGCGGCGAAGTCGCCAGCCATCACGCTGCCTTCGGGACCGAACGGCGTTGCCACCAAGACGGGTCTCGCGGACCTCGCAAACACGGTGGCGCCAGCCATCACAGGCGGCGGATCGTCTGTTGGGTTCATGGTCATGTGGCCGCTCAACACGAACCCGAGCGACACGAATTGGCTTATCTGCGACGGGAAGGCCATCAGTCGCACGACGTACGCGACCCTCTTCGCGCTCGTCGGCACGACGTGGGGCTCGGGCGACGGGTCAACGACCTTCAACCTCCCGGACTTCCGCGGACGCGTCCCGCTCGGCGGCAACAATGCCTCGCTCCCGAACGCGAAGAACGCGAGTTACGCGACGCGGAATCTTGCGGCGACGGGTGGCGAGGAAACGCACGTCCTCACCACCGCCGAGCTGCCGGTCCACACGCACGCGCTGACGGACCCGGGCCACGCGCACGGGAGCAACAGCGGCGCTTTCGTGACGTCCACCGCTGGCGCTGACGCGGCCGGGGCAGGGACGACGTTCCGCTCCGAGAACAACACCGCGAGCGCGACTACGGGCATCACGATCGCCAACACAGGCAGCGACGCGGCGCACGAAAACCTCCCGCCGTTCCTGGGCGTGAATTTCATCATGAAGGTGCTCTGATGACCGCAGGCGCAGGGGCCTCCCCGTTTGGCATCTTCCCGTGCGGCTCGGCGCCGACGGCGCTTGTCGTGACGGAGCCGGTGGTGCTGACGAGCAGCCGCAAAGTCACGACCGAGGGCCGTTACGAAGTCGCCGACGGTGGCGGGTTCGAGCCCATGAACGACATCGATCAATGCGTGCGGAACATCGTACTCCTCGCGGTGCACGAGGCGCAGCCGTACGCCCCGTTCGCCACCAACCGCGGCGCGAGCCGCATCCGGCAGACGGTCACGACGCGACTCGCGGGGCTCACGGATAAGCGCGATCCGAAGATCCGGATCAAGAGCCTGACGGTGGACGCCAACAACCCCGAAGGGCGGATGACGGCGTCCGTCGACTATGACGATCTCACGCGCAAAGTGACGCGCACCGCGAGGGCTTCGCTGTGACTCTTCCCACCGTCGGCACGGCGTCGTTTCCCACGCAGAACGACATCCGCGATTCGATCCTCCGTGGCATCAAGTACAGCTACGATCGCCGGGGCGAGGAAGCGAACATCCTCCCCGGCAGCGACCACTTCATCCGCGCCGAGAACTTCGCCGCGCAGGTCGCGATCGGAATCGCCAACGGACGCATTGCGGAGACGGGGTTCAACCCGAACACGGCAACGGGCGAAGACCTCGCCGAACTGCTGACGATCTTCGGCGTCCCGGAACTCGACCCCGCCGCGTCGACTGGGTACGTCGAAATCGGCGTGATGTCGGGAACGGTCACCATCCCCGTCGACTTCACGCTGACGATCGGCGCGCTCCAATACAAGACCACGAGCACCAGCGTCGGGCTCGCCGATGGCGCCAAGGTGCAAGTCGTTGCGACCACGACGGGCGCGGCCACGGACCAGGATGCAGGCGCCGCGGGCACGTGGGACAGCGCTGCGATTGGCAACCTGAAAGCCGTGACGACGGTGGACGTCGGAGGGCTCACGGGAGGCCGCGACGAAGAGGACACGGAACAAAAGCGCGAGCGGCTTCTCAACCGCATCGCGTTTCCGCAGGGTGGCGGCAACTGGGCGCAGGTGCGGCAGTATGCGCTCGACTCTTCCGCGAGCATCACGGGCGTTTACGTGTTCGGTCCCGTGCGCGGCCCCGGCGCGTACGACGTTGCCGTGTTGAGCAGCGAAGCGAATCGCTCCGTGACGACGGCAGTGCGCAACGCAACGGCGGCCTACATCCTCGGGCGGATGCCAGGGTGCGCGCGCCTCAACATCACCACCGCGGCAGAGCAGCAAATGGACATCTGCCTGTCTGCCTCGCTCCCGCTCCCCACGTCGGCGGGCGGGGCCGGTGGCGGGTGGCGCGACGCTTCCCCGTGGCCCGCGGAGAACGCGAAGATCACGGCCTACAACAGCGGCACGGGCGTGGCGACAACGAACGCGACGGCAACGCCCGTAGCGGGCAACAACATCGGCGTTTGGGACTGGGCCGCTACGACTCCCGTCATGCGCGAGTACGTCGTCGCATCGGGCGTCGGCGGCTCGATTGGCGCGTGGACGTTCTCTGTCGTTGGCGGGTTTTCGACCACGCCACTCGGCGCGTACGTGTCTGCGGGAGCCGTCAATCTCGTGGACTACGCCGACGAATTCGCCGCGCTCATGCTGACGCTCGGGCCGGGCGAGAAGACGTCGAATGTGGACATCCTGAAACACGGACGGCGCCGCCCCGGCCCCGACGTGGAGGACCCCGCGGACCTCACGAATCAACTGCTCCGCCGTCTGCTCGCGAGCCATCCCGAGCTTTTGGATCTCTCCTACGGCGCCCGTTACCTCACGGGCACCACCACCACGCAAACGACTCCCAGCGTGTCCACGACGACGGCAGACCCGCCGAACGTCTTCACGTTGAAACACCTCGCCATCCGGAAGGCGTAACGCATGACGACCCCGCGCGCAGGGACAGACTACGGGATGCCAACGGGCGGCTACATCGATGCCGCCACCGTGGAGGATTCCAACAGCGAATGGGCCGCCACGTACGGCAATCGCT
>JACCDG010984965.1_pt1 | contig 12205 bp, 20 predicted proteins | sample 7442471 | NCBI WGS metagenome assembly JACCDG01 (sample SAMN15323444, study PRJNA562643) | freshwater metagenome | isolation source: river surface water | place: USA:Blue River Watershed | collected 2017-08-17 | reverse complement strand
ATCCGCAACATACTCAGTAAACTGTTGATATAGAGCATCGACTTTATATTGGATGTCAGCAAGGAAATCTTCCCTGAAGCTACCATCCTCTTTGAAAGGAATCTTACTGTCGCCAGCATAAATATAAGTGTCTTCAACACCTGCATTATTCATGGCCTTGTTCATATTCCTAAGTTTTACAACAACACCAACACTTCCCAATTCAGCATCGGGATTTGCGATGATTTCGTGTGCAGCAACAGATAAACCAAAAGCAGCAGAGGCACTCAGTCCGTCAACATATGCAACAAGTTGAATGCCTTTCTCATCGGCTTTCTTGCGAAGATAGCGACCTGTTTCTTGGAGTCCATACGCTTCGCCCCCCGGACTGTCTACATCCATGACAATCGTTTTAGCGCCCATGCTGCACAGCTTATCGAAGTCATCCACAATCTGTTGATACGAACTATTCTGTTCGCCACACATTGCCTCATATTCAATATAAGTGAGTGGGCCGCTAACGCTCAAAACACCAACTTGTGTTTCAGCGACATATTGAACGTTCCGTTCTTTTGGTTTCTTCTCCAACTGTACTGCTAATTCTGCATGATTGTTTCGATCATCCAGATAAGTAAACACTCGCTCAAGAGATGCCGGAAGCATCAAATGAGGGGTGTTGTACAACTTGTTTGTCAAGCGTAACAACTTCCCCATTATTATATTTCTCCTTTATCCCTTGTTATCGGTGTTCATGGCGCTGTTATCATCTTCGGAAGCAGATTCTGCTGTACCATTTAACCCGCCAGTAGAAGTATTCAACCCATCACCGCTTCTTGATGTTGGCTTACCAAGCAAGATATTCAGTTCTTCCTGATCCATGCCTTCATCAACTTCGTCTGGTAAACCCAACACTTCAGCGATATGATTAACATTACCCGGAGTAGGTGCAATCAAACCGACAGCTTTAATACGCTGAATAGCCTTACTGAATGCTTCTAGGTCTGTCTCATCCAAATCTCCATAAACAAACTTAGGCAGTTCAGTATCACGCCATCCGTTCATTTTATAGAGCCAAGGAATGAGGTCGTTATTCAGAACGTCTTGGATTTCTTTGAGTCGCGCTTCGATAGCCATGGCCATCATGTTTGTCTTACTGTCTGCTAGGCTATAGCTACCAACAGCATCTTGACCAAGTTTGAGTAGGTCACTGTGCAACGCTGTAAGGATTTTATTATCCCACCTCGTAATCGCAGCTTGAATGTGTTGTGCAGTTGTATTGTTGACAGAAAGCAGTTCAAAATCGAACATCTTGTTCCGCCCTTCGTCATACATGAGCGGCATTACGATACCTGTTTGCTCATTCATTTGAAGGTTGCGAACCATGTTCTTGTAATAGGCATAAACAGCCTTGTCAGAGTCACTAGCATCATCTGCCATGTACTTTGGATGCAGCCAGACAATCGGAACACCATTAATGTTCTTACTATAACCAACAGCTTCAATCTCTTCCAATTCCTTACGGAAGCGATAAGCAATGTAGCAATTGCTCAGTGGCGATGTACCCTCTGGATTATCCTTTGTAGCATCAGCACGGAACAACATAAACCTGTCACGAGGAATGAATACAGCCGTACCGCTATCAATATAGCGCACATACCCATCAGTGTTAGTTACTGTCTGTTCCAATCCAATTAAGTCTCGTCCATCTTCACTAAACACCCATTTGGTAATGGTATCTTGTGCGCGAGGAGCCAACTTACGCAAGCCAACAAAGCCGTCATTATACTTACTGCCGTTGACGTATCTACGCCTACGCGGCACTTTCTCAATAACTGAATGACCAAAGGTGAGGTAGGTTAGGCATTCTTTGATGAACTGAAACCAACTTCCCTCCATGTCGTGCATGACAGATTCGATATATTCAGCACGCAGTTTTTGTTGGTCTGTAGCATCGTCACATGCTTCAACATCCCATTCAACGCGGCTAATCATCAACTCATAGGCTTTGAGAGCGGCAGAGATGGTGGTGTCCTTACGCATCTCTTTGTACGTTTTCAAGCTGTCAGGCCACCGCAGTTCACGCCTAGCCTCTTCGTACACAATACCGCTACTAATCTTCAGTCCACTATACCCCACCTCACTCATTTTCATACGGGGGATGGGGGAGCCATCAGAAGTTAGCTGACTGAAATCTTCATTTTCTTCCATTTCAGCCATTGGCTGTTCTCCTGTTAAATGTTAATGTGTTCATAAGCCGTGGCGTTTATGCAAAGCCAAAACGACTTACACCGGACATATCTGGAGGGGTGAATGTTGGGATGGAAATACCGGAGGCTAGCATTGCGAAAGCATCTGCTGCGGCATCGACTTGCAAAAATCTTAAACAGTAATGTTACCTACTGCCCACTCTATCTTTTCTGGTATAAGGTTTACCATTTCTAGCACCAGCAGACTTATTATCGTATTCCGTTACGAATTGACAAGTCTCCTTGCTATAAACAGTGTTACCTTCAACAAGCAAGTCTTTATCTAGGTTGTACTTCACACCCGTCTTGTCACTGTTGAGCCAGTTTTGAAAGTTAGGTAACCGTTGAACGTCACGCAAGAAATTAGCAAAGCAGTGCCAGTCAATAGCAACTGTTGCCTTCCCGTAATACCCTTTCAAATCTTTTTCACAGTAACACCTCTTTAGCATATTCTGCCAGAGTTGCTTTGCTTGTTTCCAATGAGGAACTTTTTCAAATTCCCCGTAGTACCCCTTTCCATATACAGAAACTTTATATAAATCCCTAACCTTACCGGCTCGGATATTATCTATATTTGCTTTACGAACAAAACCTGTTTCTGTAAACTGAATTATCGCTTCCTTTCCTTTCAAGGAGAGGATAACAAACTCAGCGCCGGAATTAGATACATATTTTTCCATAGAAATTCTCCTATGAGTTAGAGTGCTGCATATCACTATGCAGATGAGACTATCTCTTCATGTCAAAGACATGCCTACTGCTTCGGGTCGTTTGACCCTACTCTACTCCCTTCCAGCTTTCGCCGTGGTTTCGATAGTCGTTACACGTTCCCCTTTCTGGGCTTCGCTCGGTATTTTCTATAACATTCGTTATAGACGTTCACCGACTTCAATAGGTTTATAGACGACCTAGTTTGTTAATCGTCTTTCACTCTTCGTGAGCCATCAAATGCTTCTAGTTCTTCAATGAATGCGTCATTCCATTCACCAGCAACAATCTTCACATTCCCGCTTTCACAAGCTGCACAGAACGGGGCAAACCGCTGCACTTTAGATTTTGACGTGTGCTTGGATTTAGCGTAGAATCCACGTTCAGCGAGGTCACGTATGAGTGTGGAAGCGTATTGTTTTCCACTACTTCCGGGGTCTTGAGGTATGACAATTAAGGAATCTTCCCCATCCTCTCTAGCAGTCCCTAACATCCTCTCAAAGACTTCACCATGTCTGGCACGAAACCTTACAACATCTTCAATGTAGTATGTTCCATACTTATCTTTGGAGATTTTGACGCCAGCAGTCCAGTCAGGATTTGGCATAAGTTCCGATGGAAGAGAACCACTAATATCCCATGCTCTTGCAACTTTTATTGCATCTAGCGGCGGTTTATCAACAATTTCACACCACTCTTTCTTCCAGTAGCCAGTAGCTTCAGATGATACATTCCAATTGCCAAAAAGAAGGCGAGCTTTCTCAACCCGACCAAGTGATTCAAGCCAACCTACATACTCTGGATTATTCTCAAGGACAACAGGATTATCTTTAACTGTAGCATTGATGAAAGTGAAAGAAAGGACTATCTTTGGGTCAACTTTATACTTCTCAATAATCTCTTCGCGGGTATCACCCCAAATGAATGTATTATCTCTACGTATAAAGTATCGCTTTACACCGCACCGTTCCTCAATGGGATACCCTTCCTCGTCTATATACCAGTCTACCCATTTTCTCAGGTATGAGTTTTTATCTGGGTTACAGGTAATGCGAAGGCGTGGCTTAACGGGGCAATTAGGGTTACGAAGACGAGACATACAATATAGCACCATCTCTTCTTCAAACTGTGTTCCTTCGTCACAGAGGATTTCAGTATATTCTGTACCCTGCCAGTTTACGTGGTCTTTGAAATATTCAAAGTGACGGAGATAAATTTCAGCGCCGCTTGAGAATACAAACTTATTATCTTGACTCTTCCACCTAACCTTTGGGTCAATTTTTGGGAAGAGTTGCAAGCACTTATCAAGAATACCCCCACTGCTTTTTAGCATAGTGGTAGTACGTCTGGAAATTACACCACGAAAACCTTTATGATGAACGTGCTGAAGAAAGTCCATAACACCCAAGTGGCTTTTTCCGCTAGAAGCTGCCGTACAGTTTTAGAGGCGCTACACTCTTTCCACCATTTCTGATGTTGTCGGACTATATCTTCATGTCGTTAGACATGCCCCCCATTTCGATGTCGCTTGACACCTACTGGCTTACACTCATCAGCCATAGTCTCTGCACGTTCAATGTAGCGTTTACGCGCTCTTACCTACACTTGGGTAGACATTGCTTCGCTCAGGATTGCCCTCGTCTTCACGTTAGGGTTTCCCTGAATTAGAGGGGTTTTTGTTTTTATAAAACAGGAGGCGCTTATTCACCACCAAAACACACTACATCGGCATCAGACTTGATAAACATTTCCTGTTTTCTACTCTTTGGGCCGATTACTTCTTTTTTAATAGCTGTCATACATGCTTCCACAGAACCTTTCTACAGATTTTACCAACAGTGACCCAATGGATACCGTAAACAGTTGCTATATCTTTATAAGTATAGCCACTATTACGCATTTCTCTTATACCCTTTACTTGAACTACTGTGAGCTTACTTCCCCAGTGACCCTCGCCTCTCATGGGTGAGAGGTTCTTAGGCGGGACTACTAGACCCATAGCTATAGCGTGTTGAGTGTTTTCTTTGTTCGTAACCCACTCAAGATTGCCTAAGTTATAGTCGGTTTTACACCCATTCATATGGTTAATTGCCGGTTTACTGTCCGGGTTGGGAATAAAAGCTATTGCCATCATCCTGTGAACCAAGAGCTTGTGGCTTTTCCCCTTGCTGGAATTTCTTAGATGTACTACAGGATAACCAAATTGATTATTGCAAGGTGTAAGCAATTTCTCCTCAATCACTCTTGACACCATACAACCCCATCGCGGGTTCCAGTATTCAACTGTCCTTGCTAAACTCTTAACCCGCCCAGTATTACTGATTTGGTAAATACCTTCGTACCCAACAACGTCTTTCCAAACTTCTTCTTGCATAAAATTATTCCTTAATTGCCTTCAGGTGTTGCCATTAATTAGAAGTGGAAGCGTTGGCAAAGACGCTTATCGGACGGCCATCCTATCCACTAATTCTGTATCAGCTATTGCTGAAAATGCTTTCCATAAAGACAGAATAACACTGTTCTTCCAGTTGTCAATATACTGAAACAACATTTATCTATTATTCATTGCATATTGGCAATGTACTGTCCCTAATGCACATCTCACTAAACCCTATTGGCTCATCAACAACCTCCCCAATAACAGGGAGGCTCTTCTTTGATGCATAACCAGAAAGGATTATTGCCAGCCAGATAGCTCGTGCCATTTCCCACCTTTCATAATGTATTGCCAAGTGTATGGAAGAGAGGATGGGGACATTGGCCAGTGATAACGATTATCGAGGATATATCCACCCTTGTCTGTATCCACCCACAATACACAATGTCCTTCGCCAGTTTCAGTCTTGCATGTACAGAGCAATAGAGAATCCAAACCCCATCCCATCTCTAGCAGCATTGCCCTTTTCTTCAAGGCGTAATCTTCACAATCACCTTTATTCAACGCTTCAGTCCAATATTCCATCTCGCCATAATTATCAGCGTCTGTAGAATATGTGGTTTCAGCATTCACCTTGCTGTTAATGCTCTCTGCAACGCAATACTTGTTATTCATGGCTGTTATTTCACAATAGACAGACTGAACATGGCACAACCATCGTCTTCATCTTCGTCCACATCTGGAACATCTTCAGACTTCATTTCCTTGCCGTTATTCTCTTTCTTGAGCTTTTCAATTGTGTATTGAAGCATTGTTTGACGATCCACTTCTTTCAAGGAAGCCATCATTGTAGCTACAATCCACTGAGCATTCTTAGTGCGCTCTTTCATAGGCTCATTGATGTCACGCATAGCTTCGATAATCAAATCCATTGCCTCTGGAGCAATATTACCTAGCTTACGCGCCACCATCGTATTAGAAGCCCTACCAAGGGGTTTATCCTTGTTGCTAGGGCGTCCGCCTTTGTTTGGGCTAGGCGAAGCCAACACCACTTCTTCTGCTGACATTCAGCTTCTCCTTGTTTAATTATTTTTATAAATAAATTGGTGCCACCAGAACGGACTTGAACCTTCGACCTATTCCTTACAAGGGAATTGCTCTACCACTGAGCTATGGCGGCAATTACACGTAATCTAGGATAGTTGTGTGAGCAACGTTCATCATTCTAGATAATGCCCTAGAACCATATTTCCTAGAATATGGTACATAGTTTTGTTGTATAAACAAAATCTGTTCATGTGTTAATGAAAGAGGGCCAGTACGGGGAACAATCAAGCCATTATCCCAAGCATGTTGTATATTCTCGCTGTGTGTTGCCCATTCCAAATTATCCGCACAATTATTAATCTTGTTACCATCCATGTGGTTTACTGTTGGCTTATTATTTGGATTAGGGATAAAAGCCGTTGCAACTAATCTGTGAACCTTAAAGCAAAGGTCTAACCCCTTTCTTCCGCCTATTTTAGTGGCAATAGCAAATCTTCCTTGCTTATTCAGGTGTTGTTTTAAAATCCTGTTTGTCCTCTTTGAACGAACGTTCCCTAGATTGCTAACTGAAAATAGTGTTTCATACCCCACCACATCTTTCCATATTTCGTTTTGCATGTCCCCTCCTTACAAGGAATGACTAGCCGTAGTAAGGTACGGCAGGGGAGCTACCCTTTTCGTCATATTAGTTTATATTCTACCAAATAGTTTGACCACCTATTGAAAGCCCGGTGTTGGCTACGCCCTTGTACTCACTGGTACGTGGCAAAACACAAAGGGGTGACGTATGGGATTTGCACCCATGCTGACCTGAATCACAATCAGGGACTCTACTAACTAAGCTAACGCCACGCCTTTATATTCTACCAACCAGTTGGTCTTAGATCAGAATAGATCAGGTTGGCGCTCACAGAGTTCTTTAAGAAGCTACACATTGTCTTCACCAATTACCAGACTTTGCTCGACCTGAAATAAAAACCAGCCGATTTGTGCTTTTCGGTGGAGAACAACAAGTGTTCCACAAATCCGACAGAGGCATGACTGGTGCATTCTGGAATAAAAAACCCCTACGTAAGCTAATTAGCTAAGAGGTAGGGGCCGTCTATATGAGAATAAAGTGTGCTGCGCTCAACAGTTGCTTCCAGCGGTTCCATGTCAACGCTACACTCAATGTAGCATACGCAGCAAATAGCGGCATCAGTAGATGCCAATACACAAGCCATTCTTATCTTGTAATTGCATGGCTTGGCCTAGAACCTCGGAGGTTGTCTAGGTCTTGCTAGTTCTCCCACGAACCGGATACTTTTGATTAAAGTGAGTTCAGCTTCTCACCGGGACAAGACAGCATCACAACCATCATCAATGAATGTTATATTATAACAAAGATGCCACCTACCTTTTGAGTATATGGCCACACCTCTTGTTTGTCAACACCTAATGAAACATCTTTTTACAAATCACACTTTATCGTATGTCTGATAAAAGATGTCTTCCTTACAAGGATAGAACTCACCTGCAACCCCTCTGATGATGTAGTCTCCAATAATTGCCTGATGATCCCCTTCCAGCGTATGTATTAACAGTCCAACAGATGGCGAATAGTGCATATCCATAGGCCCAACAAACTCTCGGATTTCTTCCTCATTATTCCCTTCCCACTGCACAGCCTCAATAACAACAGGCTTTTTTCGATAAAGTGTCATTCATCATACCTCGTAAACCTTCCGCCATACACACTAAACAACTGGTCAGTTAGGTGTTCCAACTGATGTTCGTGGTAATCTCGTGGCCTGAAAGCAGATTCCACACAACGATTACACAACCCATCTTCAAACCAATAGTCCTTGTCATATTCCGTCACTTTACGCTTCCGTCCAATTTCATGCCCTGTTAGGACAACATCACAACATTTGCATCTCATAATTTATTCCTTATTTTTATTATTATTGCCCGTACGAGACAGCTTGTCATACGTCTCAACAATCTTCTCAAGAGACGTTACATACCTAATCAATTGCTCTACCGTAACACGGTATGCTCTTGCTGTCTCCCCGTCACTGCTTGTTTCAGTCAGCTTCGATGTTTCCAGAAGTGGTCTAGCCAGTGGTGGTGGAGCAGGGATAGCTGCACTAACATATACTGGCTTGCATGTAGTGCAAGCACTAATAGCTGTGGCAATGCACACAACACTGACACAATGGAACATAGAAAATCCATTCATCTCTCCCCTTTCCTCTCTAATCAAACACAATGTTAGAAGCCTCTTGCTTCAAGTACATCATACTGTCGCTACAACCGCTTGGAACGGGCCTAGAAAGCAGTTTCTTCACTTTGGTAGTGTCTTGGTACTGCTTCGCTTCCAACTCACCTTTAAGACGGCTTACAGCGCGTTCTTGCTCTTCTGTACGAACAGCTATACTATCCAACACAACTTGCTGTTGCTTTATGTTTTCAGACAATAGGGCATTGTCTCGTTTCAACACATCGTTCTGATGTAGGGTGTAGGCATAGTGAAGCACTACACTTAAAAAAACTATAACAGGGGCATAACGTCTAATCAGAAACCAGTTCATATTCCCACCCTTCTATAACATATCCTAGCTTCTCAAACACTTTGTTCAACATCTCCCAATCGTGGTAGACATTGGTCAGATGTTCCATTGTCCACATAAAGCTGTATCTGGAATTGATATGAACCAGATGACGTTGCTTCCATTCCCACACAACATCAGGAGAAGCATTGATTGTTTCAATCATACACACATCATACTTGATGTTCAGCTTGAACAACAGAGAACGGATAGCACTAACAATTGTTCCATCCCAATCAAGACAACTGTAATCAAGATTCAAGATGTTGCTGTCGTCACGAATGATGTTTATTGTTCTGGTTTTAACACCATCCCTGATTGTAAACACAATCTTGTCGTAGCCGACAATGTAGAAAATTGATTTCATTGTTGTTCCAGATAGCAAAATTGATTACATAAGATGAATGTAACACCTGTTGTTCTGTATGTCAATAGTTTTGTTACAAGAGAAGGAAGAAATAGTTGTGTTTGTAGGTAGGCTTCTATTCTTTGTTAGGGTAAAGAATCTTAACTAACAAGAAGTAGATTTAATTATTTTATAAAATAAATTACTAACTCTAATACTAGCACAATCTTTCTTGTTTCTTTTCTTGTTTAAATTACTTATTCCATTACTTGTTAGGGTAAAGAATCTTTACCAACTTATGAAAGAATTTTTACTAACATCCAGTCAAAAACTTTACTAACTGGTGAAAGAATTTTAACTGACCTTGTTGTGCCTATTGACACATAGTACATGTGTGGTACACTACTCTTATGGGACAACAAAAGGAGAAGAAGATGACCACGTACCGAGAAGCGACACTAGATGAAGCTGTTGAGATGGTGTTGACAAGCAGCCGCTCTGCTGTACAATCTGCCAAGTCCTACTACACCTCTCGTGGTGAAGCAGAGATTGTTGACAAGATCAACAAAGCTAGGAAGCTGGCCAGCATTAGACGTATTGAACTTAAACTACAGGAACCAGAGCAATGAAACTCATTGTTGGAATCCCGTCAATCTTGACGAAGAAGATGTACACATTAAACCAAGACCGAAGCCCCGCTGTTTTTATGCTGGATGCTTTGCGTTACTATATTGATGCCATTGAAACTGGCCAAATCTCCAAAAGGGAGCAAGAGACAAATGAAGGAAATAAAGACGCAGTTCGACTTGACTGACCACATTCAAAACAGTGTTGACATCAAGCACTTTACAAGCATGGAAAAGTTGGTGCTGCTAACAATCGCTGGTCACACTAATCCAGCTAACCAGTGGGAAGGATGGCCATCACTAGATACGTTGCAGAGGTTGTGCTGTGCTACAAGACCAACAGTGACAAAGGCTGTAAAACACTTGACCGAGATGGGTGTGTTGTCTTATAAGAGGGGTAAGACGAATGTCTCTAATAAGTACAAAGTAGTCTTGGAAAAACTGAATAACTTCACTGAAGAAAAGGCTTGCTATGTTACAGCTAGACGTGCTAAAAAGTATGAACCAGATGAAGATTTTGAAAATGCACCATTTTGAGAGGAAGTGAAAATGTTAGACAACAATGAACGTGTATGGCTGATGCAAGGGGACTGCTTGGAGCGGATGCAACAGATTCCTAGTGGTAGTGTTGATCTGGTACTCACTGACCCCCCGTTCGGCACTACACAGAATAAATGGGATTCAGTAATTCCAATGGAAGAATTGTGGGGTGAGTGGAATCGTGTGTGCAAGAAGAATGCATCCGTTGTTTTGTTTGGAATGCAGCAGTTCAGTTCGGTTGTTGTGTCTTCTAACCTGAAGCATTTCAAGTATGATTGGGTGTGGCGCAAGCCAAAGGGTACTGGTCATCTAAATGCCAAGAAGCAACCAATGCGCGACAAGGAAGATATTCTTGTGTTTTACCGTGAACAATGCACCTACAATCCGCAGATGACTAAGGGAGAGCCGTACAAGAACAAAGCTGGTAAAGACCATTCAGCCAAGTCAAGTATGACTGACAGCTATGGTGACTACACAAACTTCAGGTATGACAACGATGGCTTGCGCTATCCTAAACAGGTGATTGAGTTTGGTGTTGTTGAACGAAATACTGTACATCCAACACAAAAACCAGTAGAATTGCTTGAATACTTAATCAAGACATACACTAACGAAAACCAGACTGTCCTTGATTGCACTATGGGTAGCGGCAGTACAGGTGTAGCAGCCCTGAACACAAATCGTAAATTCATTGGTATTGAACTGGACAGTGATTATTTCCGTATTGCTTTGGAGAGGATTGCACAATGAAGCACATTGGTTGGTTTATACTGGACAAGAACGGGCTGGTTTTTCTGTACTTACCAAAACAGATGTATTTCACTGGGGAGGTGGTAGATAAGCAGCAAGAGCCTGACATTGACCAGAGACTTAGACAAATTGATGAGGTTTGGGTAGGTTTAGCTCCGCACAAACTTGTTAAGGCTTACTGTGAGGAGTAGTTAGCAATGAAAGCTGAAGATATGCTTCCAGTAGTGGCTAAAATGGTGGGTGCGTCACGTGGGGACATGGGGATGTGTTACTGGCTGGACGGAGCAGAATGGAACCCGCTAAAATACTCTGAATGCGCCTTACATCTAGCATCTGTGTTTGGAATTATTGTAGACCTGAGCGGCATGGTTAATCCTTTTCCAGTGTGTTGCGCGTCGTGGGGCGATGGGAAGGTTTACCACGAGGAAGAGGCAGGTCATGGTATTGATACAGCCGCTATTAACAAGGCGATTGTGGAATGTGCATACAGGATTTGGGACTACCAAAATGATTATCAAACAACGAACTAAGGCAAAACGTATGCGGACGTGGGGATTGCGTCAACTATACACGATCAATCCACACGACATTGGTAGGGACTTTTATACATTTGTTGGCTACACTAATGACTGGCATGACACAGAAGGGTGGGGGTGGTAAATGAAACTGAACAACTTGTACTTGATTGAAGTAGCGGCTTGTAACATTGCCCTTGCAATCAAATCAGAAACTGGGAACCACGTAAACATTGCCGATGTTATTGAAGTCTTGTCGCCGCTGCTGTCAAGTAGTGATTTTGATGACTTGATGAACTATATTGCTGGAGAGGATTAAATCATGCACTTCCTTCTAATCCCTATCCTGTGGTTGATGATAGGAGCCATCTTCTCTGGTGGCTACACAGCTTCTTGTTCTTACGTTGACGAAGAAGTGAGACGTAAGAAAGAGTGGACAAACTATACAATCAGTGAGAAAGTGACATACGACGATCTTGT
>JACCDG011264398.1_pt1 | contig 12209 bp, 10 predicted proteins | sample 7442471 | NCBI WGS metagenome assembly JACCDG01 (sample SAMN15323444, study PRJNA562643) | freshwater metagenome | isolation source: river surface water | place: USA:Blue River Watershed | collected 2017-08-17 | reverse complement strand
TAGGTCTTCTTTATTGTGGCAGCATCAGCCTTCTTATCAACGCCTAATATGGCGTAATAATCTTTTTCGTAGAGATCTTTAGCAGCCATGGTTATTCTGGATCAGTCACTACTACTCGAGCCGGTCTTAAGACTCGCTCTTTATATTTATATCCGGGCTGCAATATCTTTGTGACAGTTGTTTCTTTGACTTCACTTGAGGTTTCATGAAGAAGTGCTTCATGGATATTGGGATTAAATGCCTCTGGAGCGCTGCCATATTTTTCTAAACCAAGCTTGGTGGTTGCCGCAGTGATTTGCTCTGCAATTGCCTTAAATCCCCCACTTAATTCGCCATGGGATTCAGCTCGGTCGAGATCGTCAAGAATCGCTAAAAACTCAAATAAGACGCTTGAAATTGCCACTTCGCCAGCTAGCGCTCTATCACGCTCGATTCGCTTGCGATAGTTGGCAAACTCAGCCTGAAGCCTTTGCAAGTCATCAGTTAAGGCAGTAACTGGGTCAATGACCTCAGCTACTGCCTCAGTTGATACTACTTCTTCTTCAGTCTTTATCTCCTCGCTCATTACTTGCTTTCATCAATGATCTCAGCATCTTCGACGCCATCGTCGCCCTTTGGCGCTTCGGCATTTGATGCATTAGCAGCGTATAGAGCTGCCCCTAATTGCTGACTTACTTCAGATAGCTTGGTTGTTGCGCTCTTGATGCTCGCATAATCTGCGCCTTCAAGAAGTTTCTTAAGCTCTGCCATAGCGCTTTCAACTTCGCCCTTCTTAGTAGCAGCTTCTCCTTCATTGAGTTTCTCAGCGTTATCTTTTAAAAACTTCTCAGTTTGATAGACAAGAGAGTCTCCTGTGTTGCGAGTCTCTGCCTCATCACGACGCTGCTTATCTTCATCAGCATGTGACTCTGCATCTCGCATCATTCGTTCAATCTCATCCTTAGGAAGAGCTGAACCACCAGAGATAGTCATGCTCTGTGCTTTTCCAGTTCCTAAATCTTTTGCCGAGACATGAACAATTCCGTTGGCATCAATATCGAATGTGACTTCAATTTGCGGAATGCCGCGCGGCGCCGGAGCAATGCCTGTTAGTTCAAACATTCCTAGGCGTTTGTTATACGCAGCCATCTCACGTTCACCTTGGAAAACTTGAATCTGAACAGCTGGTTGATTGTCATCAGCGGTTGTAAAGATCTCTGAGCGCTTAGTTGGAATTGTGGTGTTGCGTTCAATTAACTTGGTCATAATTCCACCCTTGGTTTCAATACCAAGTGATAGTGGAGTTACATCAAGCAGGAGAACATCTTTAACCTCACCCTTGATAACGCCGGCTTGAAGGCTGGCGCCAACTGCAACTACTTCATCTGGATTTACGCCCTTATTTGGCTCTTTTCCGCCAGTTAGCTCTTTGACTAGATCAACGACGGCAGGCATACGAGTTGAACCACCAACAAGAACTACATGATGAATATTGGCAATTGGAATGCCGGCATCCTTTAGTACTGATTGGAATGGGCGACGGCAGCGATCAAGAAGATCTGCAGTCATTGCTTGGAACTGCGCCCTGGTAATTGTTTCATCTAAGAAAAGTGGATTCTTCTCAGCATCTACTGTGATGTAAGGAAGATTGACTGATGTTTGCTGAGATGAAGAGAGTTCAATCTTAGCTTTTTCAGCCGCTTCTCTTACACGCTGCATTGCCATTTTGTCTTTTGCTAAGTCAACGCCATTTTTAGCGGCAAAAGTTTTAACTAAGAAGTCAACGAGTGCCTGATCCCAATCATCGCCGCCAAGGTTGTTATCGCCATTGGTAGCTTTAACTTCAACTACGCCATCACCAATTTCAAGAAGTGAAACATCAAATGTTCCGCCGCCTAGGTCAAATACTAAAATGGTCTGTTCTTTATCGCCTTTATCTAGGCCGTATGCAAGAGCTGCAGATGTTGGCTCGTTGATAATACGTAGAACGTTTAAACCTGCAATTTCGCCAGCTTCTTTAGTGGCTTGGCGCTGCGCATCGTTGAAATATGCTGGCACTGTAATAACAGCATCAGTGACAGTGTCGCCTAAGTATGCTTCTGCATCGCGCTTTAATTTCTGCAAGATGCGAGCTGAGATTTCTTGGGCGGTGTATTTCTTGCCGTCAATACTTGTATTCCAGTCAGTTCCCATGTGGCGCTTGACTGAGCGGATGGTGCGATCAACGTTGGTAACTGCCTGACGCTTAGCGACCTCTCCAACTAATACCTCGCCATTTTTTGCAAAGGCAACAATTGAGGGGGTAGTGCGCGCACCCTCAGCATTTGCAATAACGGTGGGTTCGCCACCTTCAAGTACGGATACGCAGCTATTGGTCGTACCCAGATCGATTCCGACTGCTCTTGCCATCTTTTTAACTCCTTCAAGCTATCTATTGGATTCCAAGGGGGTTACCCTCCAGCATTGAGCCCTCTACGGTCAAAAGATTGAGTCGAAGTGGCTCAACACTGCACTAGCCAAAACCCAGATAGCCCCCTTTCTATTCCCAGCGCTAGGCATTAGGCAAAACTCGCCCCTATGGCCCAGCCTCTTCTCAGGAAGTTCTAAAGTGAGCCCTACAAGATGGCCCTCGAGGTGATTACTAATGAATTCAACAGTTCTAGTTAAGAAAGAGCCATCGATGACCACAACAAATGAAGTTAAGGTCCAAAAGGTCCTAGTTGTTGATGATGAGAAGAGTATTAGCGAACTTATAACAACAAGCCTTCGCTTTGTCGGTTTTGAGGTTCGCACTGCGGCAAGTGGGGCTGAGGCCTTGCGCGTTGCCGAGGAATTTAAACCACATGCGCTCATTCTTGATGTGATGCTTCCAGATCTCGATGGTTTTGAAGTTTGCAAGAAGTTACGCGCAGATGGACAAGATGTGGGCGTTCTATTCCTAACTGCAAAAGACACTACTGAAGATAAAATAAAAGGATTAACTCTTGGCGGCGATGACTATGTCACAAAGCCATTTAGCTTAGAGGAACTCGTTGCTCGCCTTAGGGCTCTTTTGCGCAGAACTGGAGTTGTTGAGTCATCAGTAAATGAAGAGCTAATCTCCTTTGCTGATTTAGAGCTTAATGAGGCAACACATGAAGTGCGTAGGGCTGGGAATTTAATTGATCTCTCTCCAACAGAATTTATCCTTCTTAGATACTTGATGATTAATGCAGATCGCGTGGTTTCAAAATCACAGATTTTAGATCATGTCTGGCAGTATGACTTCCGTGGTGATGCTGGAATTGTGGAGACATATATTTCATATCTTCGCAAGAAGATTGATCAGACTGAACCACCACTTATCCACACCGTTCGCGGTGTTGGTTATCGCTTGAGGTTGCCAGCAAAGAATTAATTAATGAATCAACCCTTTCGCAAATACAAACCAAGGCCAGGTCAATGGAGTCTGCGAAATAGGTTAGTCATCGGCGTTGTGGCTCTTGGAGCATTTGCTATTGCAGCATCAGATTTTGCGGCTCAAGCAGCCTTTAGAACCTTTCTAATTGCCCAGGTAGATGTTCAGCTAGAAAGCGTTGCTGGAGGCTCACTTTTAAGGCTAGATCGCGCAGGAATAGCAGCAGAGCCAGAGGAGACAAGTACAAAAGAGCCTCTCTTCCAACCCTTTGAACCATTAAGTGATGTGCCATCTGAAGTAAGCGTCACTCTCCTTGATGCATCTGGAAACATTTTAGGAACAGTAGGTGATATTCAAAGTCCGCAGAGAATTCAAACTTTAGTAGCTGGAATAACTCCAGCTGAGGTGAGCCAATATAACGATAAGCCTTTTACTCTAGATGCTGGAGGCAGGGGAAGTGATTATCGAGTCCTAGCAAGAATTCTTCCCTCAAGCCTTGGAAGTGTCATCTGCGCAATTTCATTAGATGGCGTAGAGAAAGCGATGAATCAATTACGTTTTCTCTTTCTCGCTGTGGGATTTATCGTGTTGATCTTCTTAGCTTTAATTGCTCGAAGAATTATTGATATCTCTCTTCGCCCATTGAAATCTGTTGAAGAAACTGCAGAGGCTTTTGCTAAAGGTGACTTCTCCGCTCGTCTTGATGAAGCACGAACTGATACTGAAGTAGGTCGATTGACATCAGCTTTGAATCAGATGCTTGCTCGAATTGAAGAAGCATTTGTTGTTAAGGTTAAAAGTGAAGATAAATTACGTCGCTTTGTTGCTGATGCCTCACATGAATTGCGCACTCCACTAACTGCTATTAGAGGTTTTTCTGAACTTCACCGCCAGGGAGCAATTAAGGGTGAAGAAGATACAAGTGAACTAATCCGGCGAATTGAAGATGAATCGGTGCGTATGTCATCTTTAGTTGAAGATCTATTACTTCTTGCCCGCCTAGATCAATCACCAGAGATGCTGATGGAGCCAGTTGATATCGGCAAGCTGATTAAGGAGGCTGTGGAGTCAGCAAAAGCAGCAAGATCTACTCATGAGATCTCCATCGAGCTTGAGAGTGAAGACTTATTTCTCTTGGGGGATTCCATCCGAATCCATCAAGTAATAGCTAATTTGCTCGCAAATGCCCAGATTCACACTCCCGATGGAAGCAAAATAATTGTGAGCGCCGGTCAAAATGATTTAGCGACCTATATCTCTGTTTCAGATAACGGGCCTGGAATTTCAGTTGAATCCCAGGAAAGAATATTTGAACGTTTTTATAGGGCAGATCTTTCTCGCAAGCGGAGCGGGACTGAGGGAACTGGACTTGGCTTATCAATCGTTGATGCAGTGATGAAAGCTCATGGTGGCCAAGTTAAAGTTGAATCTGAATTAGGCAGGGGCGCCAAATTTACTCTCACTTTCCCAATCAAGGATTTATAGAGCTGTGGACAATAGGATTTCCTAATGCGCAGCTCTCCTGAGATTCTCGAATCTTTAGAAAATGAGTCGATTGAAATAATAAGAGAGACTGCAGCTAGTTTTAGAAATCCTGTCTTTTTATACTCAATTGGCAAAGACTCATCGGTAGTTCTTCATTTAATTAGAAAAGCATTCTTTCCTGCTCAAGTTCCCTTTCCGATGCTTCATATTGATACCACTTGGAAATTCCGCGAAATGATTGAATTTAGAGATCAGATGGCTGATAAGTATCAGATCAAATTAATGACTCACACAAACCAAGATGGAGTTAGAGACGGAGTAACTCCTTTTTCAACTACCGCATCTGAATACACCAGGGTGATGAAGACTGTTGCGCTACGTCAAGCTTTAGATTCCTATGGATTTGATGCTGCTATTGGTGGCTCACGCCGCGATGAAGAGAAAAGTAGAGCAAAAGAGAGATTATTTAGCGTTAGAGAATCAGGTCATCGCTGGGATCCAAGAGCGCAACGACCAGAGCTCTGGAGAACCTATAACCCAAGAATTAGGCCAGATCAAAGCATGCGAGTATTTCCAATTTCAGATTGGACCGAACTTGATATCTGGAGCTACATCCAACTTCACAATATCCCGGTAAATCCACTCTATTTCGCTAAAGAACGCCCTGTTGTAAAGCGAGGCGAACAATTAATTATGATCGATGATGATCGCTATCCATTAATTAATAATGAAAAGCCAGAGATGAAGAAGATTAGATTTAGAACTCTCGGCTGCTACCCACTAACTGCCGGCGTTGAATCAGATGCCATCACACTTGAGCAGGTAGTAGCAGAAGTGATGGCTGTGAAATTAAGCGAGCGAGCCACTCGCCTGATTGATGGCGATAAGGAAGATTCTATGGAGAAGAAAAAGAAAGAGGGATATTTCTAATGTCCTCACTCTCTTCAAAACCTATAGTTCGCCTCCTTACCTGTGGCAGCGTCGATGACGGAAAGAGCACCTTAATCGGGCGTCTATTAGTTGAAACCGATTCTGTTCCTCATGACACCGTTTCATCAGCTAGAAGCACAAGGAGAGCAGGATCGATAATTCCAGCAGGTGAAATTGATTTTAGTTTATTAACAGATGGTCTTGAGGCAGAACGTGAACAAGGAATAACTATTGATGTGGCATATCGCTCTATGTCGCTACTTGATGGAAGACGATTGATAATTGCCGATGCTCCGGGCCATGAGCAGTACACAAGGAATATGGCCGTTGCTGCATCAAGGGCTGATATTGCATTGGTTCTAGTAGATGCCACAAGAGGGGTAAGGGTTCAAACTCTTCGCCACTTAACAATCTGCGCACTCATGGGTGTTGAAAAAGTAATAGTTGTAATCAATAAATTAGATGCAAGTAACTTTGATCAGAAGATTTATGACAATCTTGTCCAAGAACTAACGCCTGCTATAAAACGTTTGGCTATTGAGGATGCTTGTTTTATTCCAGTAAGCGCACTTGAAGGCGATAACGTGGTTTATAAAACAGCAAAAACTGTGTGGTATGCCGGTGGATCTCTCTTGGAAGAGATTCAGAATTGGCGCGAAAAACCTAGAAAAAATGAGCATAAAAGAATGGGTGTGCAACTAATTTCAAGAGCTGAAAACTTCCGCGGCCTTTCAGGCACGGTGAGCCAGGGAGAATTTAATGTTGGCGATGAGGTAGTAATCCTTCCAAGTGCTAAAAAAGCAAAAATTTCTAGGCTTGCCACCTTTGATGGCGATATCCAAAGCGCACCAAGTGGCAAAGCAATAACTATGGTCTTGACCCCAGAGGTTGATGCAACTCGCGGTGACTTTATTGAAGGTGCTGATAATTTCACAACCCCTGCTGATCGTTTCAGCGCAAACTTGGTCTGGCTAGGTGAAGAAGAGTTAATTCACTCTCGCTCTTACTACTTAATTAACGGCTCTTCAATGGTTTCCGCAACGATAACAACTATTCGCCACCGAATCGACATTAATAATGGCGAGCATGAATCAGCTCGAACTCTTGCAATGAATGAGATTGGTTTAGTGGAGATTGCTATTGATTCCCCCATTGCACTAACTAAATACTCTGAAAACCGGATATCAGGTAATTTTGTAATTGTAGATCGAGTAACTCTTAACACTATCGGTGCTGGAATGGTTGTCCACGCTCTTAGGAGAGCATCTAATATTACTAAGCATGATTACGAGATTAACAAAGCTACTCGCTCTCAACAAAAAGGTCAGAGAGCTAAAGTAATTTGGATGACGGGACTATCTGGCTCTGGAAAATCAACCATAGCTAATGCTCTTGAGAAGGAACTATTTACTAAAGGGATTCATAGCTATGTATTGGATGGCGATAATTTAAGGCTTGGGCTAAATAAAGATCTTGGTTTCACAAAGGAAGATAGGGCAGAAAATGTCCGCCGCGTTGCAGAGGTTGGCAAACTAATGGTTGATGCCGGTCTTGTTGTAATTGTTGCTTTAGTAAGTCCATTTAAAGTAGATCGAGATCATGCAAGAGAGATTTTTGATTCTGGGGAATTTATTGAAGTCTGGGTGAAAACCCCAGCTGAAATATGTGCTCAACGAGATCCAAAAGGGCTATATAAGAAGGCCAGAGAAGGTAACCTGCCTAACCTAACTGGAGTGGGTCAAGATTATGAGGCGCCAACATCGGCTGAGTTAATCCTTGATGGCACTACAGATATCGCTTTAAATGTAGAGACACTAATGAAAGAAGTTCTGTGAACTGGCTCTTTTTTGCACTCGCTGGGTCAATTGCCCAATTAATAGATGGCGCACTTGGTATGGGATTTGGACTTACCAGCTCAACCCTTCTTCTAACTCTGGGGACATCGGCAGCAGTGGCATCAGCAGCTGTTCACGCAGCAGAGATTGGAACCACTTTGGCATCTGGTGTTTCACATTGGCACCGTGAGAACGTTGACTTTGAAATCCTAAAACGCCTAGCAATTCCTGGAGGTATTGGTGCATTTGCTGGCGCAACATTCTTATCCTCCATTGATCTTAGTGGTGGAAAGATTTTTATCTCAACAATTCTTCTCCTACTTGGATTCGTTCTCTTGTATAGAAATGTTTTTCAAACAAATATAAAACCGAATATGGCCGAACTTGATAACCCTAAATACCTAACATTTCTTGGGGCCACTGGTGGTTTTATAGATGCATCAGGTGGCGGTGGCTGGGGACCGATAGTTACTCCAACTCTTCTTGCGACCACAGAGCATGAACCAAGAAAAATTATTGGAACAGTTAGCGCTGCTGAATTTATCGTTGCAGTTTGTGCCAGCGTTGGTTTTCTTGCCAATATTTCTCGTCTTGACATTGATTGGTCGGCAGTTGGTGGCCTTGCTTTAGGTGGCGTTCTTATGGCGCCAATCGCAGCAAAATTAGTCTCTGTTGTTCCTAGAAGACCACTTGGTATCGCAGTTGCTACTGCAATTATTGTTATTAACGGTGTGCGCTTAGTTACTACTTAGTGGATTAGCTTCCATCTTTCTTAAGGTCTCAATTCGCTCCTGAATCGGAGGATGGGTGGCGAATAATTTAGAAGCTGCTGAAGCATCAAGTGGAGATTCGATATAGAAGTGGGCAACAGCGCTTGATCGAGCTTCAACTACTGTGTTATCCCTAGCTAATACTTCAAGTGCTGATCTAAGCCCTGCTGGGTTTCTGGTGAATGAAACAGCTGTGGCATCAGCAAGTGATTCTCTGCGGCGAGATATTGCTGACTTCAATAGCGTTGCTGCAATTGGAGCGAGAATTAAAGGAATAATGGCGAGAAATATTGGCATCTGATTCTGATGGCTCCTACTTCTTCCGCCGCCAAACCAGAGCATCCTCATCAAAATATCAGATATCAAAGCAACGATCCCTGCAGTTGTTGCAGCTACTGCTGAAACTAAAGTGTCCCGATTAGCAACATGAGCCATTTCATGGGCTGTTACACCTTGTAATTCATCGCGATCCATTGACTCTAGTAATCCAGTGGTAAAAGCAATAAGAGCATTCTCTGGATTTCGTCCAGTTGCAAAGGCATTAGGAGCTGGGTCGTTTACAATTGCCACCTTAGGCATAGGAAGGCCAGAGGCAATCACAACTTCATTGACTACATTAAATAAATTTGGATTATCCTCATAGCTAATTACTTTCGCTCTCGTCATTTTTAATACTAACTTGTCTGAAGCAAAATATGATCCCCAGACTGAGATTAGAGTGATAAGAACTGCAAGTGGTATTACTCCAGCGCCAGTTCCACCAAAGTAGGTGATTGCAACATAGGAGATACACCAGACCAAAACTGCCATGAAAAAGAGCAGAAAGAAGGTCCTTCGTTTATTTACTGATTCAAGCGCGCGAAAATCTGCCATTTACCTAGAACTTAACATTTGGGGCGTTTCGAACTGCTGGGTCATCAACTTCATAAAACTCTCTCTCCCCGACCTTAGCAAGGCCAACAAATAGAGATGATGGAATCGTTTTAACTGCAGTATTGAGGCTTCTTACAGTGTCGTTATAGAACTGGCGAGCAAAGGAGACTTTATTTTCTGTAGTTGCCAGCTCTTCTTGAAGCTGGAGGAAGTTAGTAGAAGATTTCAAATCAGGATAAGCCTCAGCAACAGCTAATAATCCACGCAGGGCGTTAGTTAGAGCGCCATCTGCCGCAGCAACTGCTGGAAGAGTGGATGCAGTAGTTGATGCCGCTCTTGCTTGCACAACTCTCTCAAATACTTCCCGCTCCTGTGTGGCATATCCCTTTACAGTCTCTACAAGATTAGGAATTAAATCTGCTCTTCGTTTTAGTTGAACTTCAATCTGTGAAAAGCCTTCATCAACTTGGATATTAAGGCGAATCAATTTGTTATATTGAATAATGGCAAAGACAACAATGAAGAGAACTAGAGCGAGCGCAATTACAGTTATATCCATGGCTTAAATCTACTTAATTTTCAAAAACCTTGCTTGCCTACTTAATTTCAGTTTTATGGAAATTGAGCCAAGATTTGCTTGGCGTTGGGCCGCGCTGGCCTTGATACCTCGAGCCATAGACTGCAGAACCATAAGGATGCTCAGCGGCAGATGAGAGTTTGATGAGACATAACTGACCAATCTTCATTCCTGGATATAGCTTGACTGGAAGGTTTGCCACATTTGAAAGCTCAAGGGTTATATGACCACTAAATCCAGGATCAATAAAACCCGCAGTTGAGTGGGTAAGCAAACCCAGGCGCCCTAAAGAGGATTTTCCTTCAAGTCTTCCAGCAATGTCATCTGGAAGAGTGATTACTTCATAAGTAGAAGCTAGAACAAATTCACCTGGATGGAGAATAAAGAAGTCATCAGGAGCAACAGCGACCTCACGAGTTAGCTCTGATTGTTCTAGCGATGGATCAATCACCTCATACTTATGGTTTTCAAAGACTCTAAAGAATCTATCGAGTCGAACATCAACACTTGATGGCTGAATCATCTTGGCCTCAAAGGGCTCAACCTGAACTCGTCCCGCCTTTATCTCTGCTGCAATATCGCGATCACTTAGTAGCATGGGCTCAATGCTATTGCTGCGGGCGTAGTGAAATGGCATCACGCCAGCTTCCCAAGCTGGCAGCGCGGGTTCGATTCCCGTCGCCCGCTCGTCGTATTGCGTAAGTTACTCGCCAGTAGCATTATTGGGCCATGGGCCATTACATAGCTAATCTGCGAGATATCGAGTTCTGCCTCTTTGATCTTCTAGATCGTGAATCAATTCTAGGAAAAGGTATTTATTCAGACCTTGATAAGGAAACTGCTATGGGAATGCTCGAGGAAGTTAAACGCCTCTGTGAAGTGGATTTAGCAGAATCATTTATTGAAGGAGATCGCAAAGGAACAGATTTTGATAAAACAACAGGCGAAGTCAAGGTTCCTGCAAGTTTTAAAAAGTCTTATCGCGCATATGTTGATGGTGGTTGGGGCTTAATTGATGTTCCAACCGAATTAGGTGGAACACAAATTCCGCCATCAATTCGTTGGGCAATTGCTGAAATGGTTCTTGGTTCAAATCCTGCAGTTCATATCTATGCCTCAGGTTTTGCTTTTGCTCAAGTTGCTCATGTTTTAGGTGATGAGAGACAGAAGAAGCTTGCAAAGATTATGGTTGAGAAAGAGTGGGGAGCAACCATGATGCTCACAGAGCCTGATGCCGGCTCTGATGTTGGAGCAGGAAGATCAAAAGCTGTGAAACAAGCAGATGGCACATGGCATATAACTGGAACAAAGCGATTTATTACTTCAGGTGATGCAGATCTATTTGAAAACATTGTGCACTTTGTTCTTGCGCGTCCTGAGGGCGCTGGCCCTGGAACAAAAGGCTTGTCTCTCTTCTTGATTCCTAAATTTATGTTTGATTTTGAAACTGGAGCTCTCGGAAAACGCAATGGTGTTTATGTAACAAATGTTGAACATAAAATGGGCCTTAATGTTTCATCAACTTGCGAGATGAATCTTGGAGAAAAAGAGCCAGCAGTTGGATATCTGCTTGGAGAAGTTCATGATGGAATTGCTCAGATGTTTAAAATCATTGAATTTGCCCGCATGATGGTCGGAACTAAGGCAATTTCAACGCTTTCCGCGGGTTATCAGCAGGCTTTAGCCTATGCAAAAACCAGAGTCCAAGGCGGCGATATGAAAGATATGGCCAATAAGGCAAGCCCAAGAGTCACTGTTATCCATCATCCTGATGTTAGAAGATCGCTAATGACGCAAAAGGCTTATGCCGAAGGAATGAGAGCGCTAATTTTATACACTGCAACAATTCAAGATGAAGTACTTCTTGCCAGAGCTAACGGCAAATCAGAAGATGAAATTAAAGATTTAGAGCATCTAAATGATCTCTTGCTTCCAATTGTTAAAGGATATGGATCTGAGAGAGCTTGGACTCTGCTTGGAACAGAGTCGCTACAAACATTTGGTGGCTCTGGATTCACCCAAGATTGGCCGCTAGAGCAATATGTCAGAGATGCCAAGATTGATACCCTCTATGAAGGAACAACAGCGATTCAAGGTTTAGATTTCTTCTTCCGTAAGATTATTAAAGATAATGGTCGCGCGCTTACAAAACTTTCTAAAGAGATCGGCAAAGTTGCGGCAAGTGGTGGCAATAATGCTGAAGAGAAAGCATCCCTTGGAAAAGCTTTAGAGGAGATGCAAGCAATTATTGGTCTTCTTGTTACCCACGCGATGGCAAGCCAAGAAAAACCTAATGAAATCTATAAGTGTGGACTAAATACCTCACGGCTATTGATGGCTGTTGGAGATGTAATCATTTCTTG
>JACCDG010792819.1_pt1 | contig 12211 bp, 11 predicted proteins | sample 7442471 | NCBI WGS metagenome assembly JACCDG01 (sample SAMN15323444, study PRJNA562643) | freshwater metagenome | isolation source: river surface water | place: USA:Blue River Watershed | collected 2017-08-17 | reverse complement strand
TTTTTATGCCAATTCAGGAACGCCTGCTGAATCAAGGACTCTTTCTAAAATAGCAATACCATCCTTTGTATATTTTATGCCAATTCTAAGATATTGAGCATAATGCATCGCATTAAACATAAATGAAGAAAGATCACGTGTTGGCTCAGGAAGCCTGCGATGTAACAATAATGGTATTAAATATTCTCGCAAACAATAGGTGAAGCAGTGTTCTGGTAGTTCAAATGGATTTGCATTAGCAAAGAAAGTTTCTCCTGGATATGCTTTTGCATAAGAACGTTCGAATTTTTCTTGTAAAATTTTTTCTGCAAGTGCATCTGCATCAACTTCTACCATTTGACATTGCGCTGAATGAATAATTGCTGCTTTTATTTCTTCGTATAAAAAAAGACGCACTTCTTTCATAAACGCAACTTGATAGTTACCAACTTCTGCCGTTTTTGCACGCACTCTACCTAAAAAAGCATTAAGACGTTTTTGCATACCATCTTGCGGAAAAGGGTTAAAGAGATGAAATACGAGTTTGAAGTCATTAACTTCTTCGGCTGAATGTATCTTTGTTGTTGCTGTAAGCATGATTGCTAACGTCAGAAGGGATAGAATTTTCATGGAAACTCCTTTTTAATAATGAAATAATAAAACAGGTTCAAGAGAATCATAAAATATTATTATTGTGCAAGGGTTTTAGTATTTTTTACGGCATCAAGGGTTGAGGAATAATCTGTCTGTCTCGCCAATATTGCATGCCGTAATACGTTAAAAACTGCTGACCTTTTGCAATGTCTTTGAGTGCAATATAAACAACGTGCCAGAAGCCATCTACGGCAATCATTTGAATGCCTACGTTTTGAAACTTGCGATGTGTATGATTGATAAAGCGTGCATAGTTTCCAGATTTGTATGCATCAACGCAATAGACTATTTTTTTACGCCTTGTCTTTCCCGGTTGATGTTCAAAGCGTATGGTTGGATAATCCCAAATGTAAGGGTTTTCGTTATCTATTGAGTCGCGAGTTAAAAGTCCGGTGTATTCAATGATCATGTCGCCTCTTTTGATTGCTGTTTCTGCAAATACTCCGTAAGAAACCATTTTATTAACCCATTTGATATGCATCGGTGCGACGTAAGCATCACGAATGAGTTGGCCGTATTTTTCGGTAAGCTTTTCGTTTAGCTTTGTGTTAATTGAATATTCTTTGTCTTCTTCTAGATTCCAATCGAATAATTCGGTTGCGATAACTTTATTGTGCTCAAGATATTTGAGTTCGAAAACATCTTTGAAGTCTTCTTTGTATAATTTTTTTAATCTATTTGTTTTGTTCATAGAGCATAAAGCCTTTAGTTTAAAAATTTAAAAAATTGTAAAAAAATTTTCAAACGTTCGTCATCCTGAGGCGCGATCCAAGCGCCGTAAGGATCCAGATTTAATTTGAATTTAAAAGTTTAACTTTTTAAAAAAAAATAACACAACTATTTGAAAACAAAATTTTATAATTATTGTTTTTACTTTGTTTTATTTACAGAAATAAAATGATGCAAAAATCATTAAGTGTTATTTAACGTTATGATATTTTTTGTTTTAAAGTAAAGCAAAAATGGATTAATTTAAAAATATGTTTTATAAATTCTGTCCGTTTTCGCTTCACTTCACCGTGACATCTGGCCATAGCGCATGTGCGCGACGGCTGATGGATCCTTACGGTGCTTGGATCGCGCCTCAGGATGACGATCTAGAGTAAGATATTATTTTAAGATGTAAAGAATTCGAGACATTTTTTTAAATTTAATTTATTTTTTTTTAAATTTAAAATTTTTAATTACTTAAAAAAGGATAGTATATGAAAGTTAAAATATTATTTTTTGTGATGTTTTTTCCTTTTGCTTGTCATGCAGCATGTGAACAGCCAGCTTCTGAACAGCCAGCTCCTGAAGTAAAGCTTGGCGATGAATTGTTTGATGTAAGAAGAACTATTAAAATTTTTGTTAAAAATGCAGAAGATAGAATAGTATCTTATGAAATTCCTTTTCTTGATTTAAATAGATTTTATTATTTTGATCAATCTAGAAATAGAAAATTTGATGTATGTTTTTTTCGTTATTCTTATTTGCAAAAGGCTTTGAATGTACCTGTGCTTGGAGTGCAAGAACCAGTAACTCCAGCAGATTGGGATGTTTTGATTGTGGCTGCAAGATTAGGAATTAAAGATGAAGTAATGGCGTATCAAGCTTTAGAATATCTTGCTGAAAGGTCTAAAGATGAACGACATGCAAAAAGAGATCATCCACATTGTCAATTGTGTACGTATATGAATTTGATAGGGGATGATCTTTTAGCAGAAAAAAGAATGAGTGAAAAATTAGGAACAAGAGTTAAAGCGTCAATACTTGCTACGAAACGATATTGTTTAAATGTTGGGCCAGATAATTTTTAGTCTTATTTTTAATTTTAGAGCTTATCTTTAAATTTTAAACTTTAAAAAACTAATTAACGAAAATATATTTTTAATTAGTTTGGCAATACATTGCTATATAAAATATCTAAATATCCTTTTAAATACTCAGAAGTGACTTCTTGTGGTATGCAGCTATGATTAGAATCTCGAACCATCCATTTATCTTGAGATAAAAAGAATCTTAAAGATATATATCGTGTGAAAATATTACGAACAATCATATAATTATGTGCTGGTAAAAATTTACTTGCAATCCTAGCAGTTATTGCCTCACCTAATTCATCTGTTTCAGCATATTCAAAATTAAAACAAAGAGAATGAACATTGATCTCTCCTGTTGTTAATTTTAGTAAAAATTTATACGTATATTTTTCCGTGGAAGTTTTTTTTGTTTTTTTGTGTAAAATAATAAAACTTTTAAAATCCTTCTTTGCTTTTTTATCACGATCTTTTTCGTCTCCTTGATATGTAAGAATATATGCATCACGCGAATAACGCTCATTTCTCACAATTACTGTATATAAATTATCCGCAGCAGCTGCGCTATTTAAAAAAGATTGCATATTTAATAAAATCACAATTAATAATATTTTATTTTGTATTTTCATACATTAACCTTTATATTTTCAATATTAAATAATATTTATATTAGAAATATGTTATTAAAAATTTTTTTGTCTAATTTTTTAAAAAAGTTCCTTTATTACGGTATCATAACGAGTATTTTGATGTGCGCCGGATTGCATTTCAGCATAAAATATTTCATCATATTCTCGTGTTTGCACGACAACAGGCATCGTAACCGCGTGTCCAAGAATCAAAACTTGTTTTTTTGTATCAAGCGTTGCAAGAACAGTTTTTAAATGATGTGCGTGCGCAGTTCCTGTTAAAACTGCTTGAATATCTTGTTCGTCACTTAATTGTGCAATAATTTTGGTGCCAAGTTGCGAAATAATTTCTTGATCAATACCAGAAGGTCGTTGATCAATGACAAGAAGTGACACAAAATATTTTCTCATTTCTCGAGCAATCGTGCCAAAAATTGTCTGACGTGCTGCTGCAGGGTTCAAAAATTTGTGCGCTTCTTCGATGCAGATAATCAGTTTTTGTGGTTCATCAGCTTTATTTTGTGATCCTAAATACTGTTCTGTGAGTTTAATATAATGATCATGAATGCGACGCGTAATAATGTTAGAAATTAATAAATAACAAAAAGTAGAAGTATAATTTCCAAATTCAACGCACACATTTATCCCGCGAGAAAGGTATTCCATCATCTGATCTATTGCAGAATGCGTGCGTTGATGTGTTGTTTGATTATGTTGTGTTGGTGTAAAAAAAAGAAGTCGTTCAATTCTTTTTAGCTTTCGATACAATGCTGCGATTGATTCAGGATGTGCTCCGAGCAACGATGCAAATTCTTTTAAATCCGTTTGAGCAAGTAATGCTTGGAGCCATTCATGTTTATACTTTGCGCTAATCAGATAAGCAGCCTCTACTGCAGTGCTATGCAAATTGAGTTCTTGTTGTAATGACATAATATCGTCAACATGAATATCTTGATACGATAAAGTAAGTTCAACATCAGCATTTGATCCTCGACGACGTGTTGAAGCAGGATCAAGGGAAAAGATAACCATTTTGTGAGGGAATAATGTTTTGAGTCCTTTGATAAATGAAACACCGGAGCCTTCTTTGCGTGCTTGTAATCCATATTCAGAATGCATATCAAAAATAAGACTCACCGCTTTTTCTTTGTGCAGTAAGCCTGCAAGAACAAGACGCGTTAAAAAAGTTTTGCCCGTTCCTGTTTTGCCAAAAATTCCTGAACTTCGTTCGGTTAGTTTTTCAAGATCAATGCAAACAGCTGCATCCATATCGAGCGGTGTTCCGATTTTAAAATATTTTCCAGAAGGATCATGTTCGTTGCCAAAAACGGTTGCAATATCTTCTGCTGTAGCCTCGTAGACTGTAGCAAAGTGTGACGGAATTGTTTTAACAGGCATGACGCTCGTATGTTTTAAAGAAAGCATTACAAGAGGCTTTAAAAGCGCAGTGGCAAAAATACTCTTTCTTTTTAAAATTGATAAAAGCAAATGATCTTTGTGTGTCGGTGGATTAAGTAAAATAGAAGGATCGCTCACGTGCAAGCTGATATCAGTAACAAGACAAAAAAAAATAGTATCTTGATCTTCGATAGAAATAAATTTTCCAGTTTTTAAAACCGAAAGAGATACCGAAGGGTTAATTTTCATAGTTAATCCTTCAGCAAGAGATCCTGTGGTAATAACGCCGATCGCTTGCTTAACCACTCTTTTTATCCTTTAATTTTGATAATTTTTTTGATGTTTTTCAAAGCCAAGTTCAATAATAGTATCAAGAAATTCCATCGGTTTTATACCAATTTCAGCAGCTTGATGAAAAATGCATGTTGCTGGAGTAAGACCTGGCAAGTTATTGACTTCAAGAATTACGACACGTTCTTTGCCTGTAGGACTTACCGCTGCAGATTGGTAAAAGCAATCAATGCGAGCATAGCCGCTACATTCTAAAGCAATAAAAGCATTTTTAACAGTCTCTTGAATGAGCAATAGTGTTTCTGAAGGTAATGGTGCTGGTGTTTGATTTTCTCCAGCTCCTGGCAAAAATTTTTCTTCGATCGAAAGGATATCTCCTGATGAAAGTGCTTGGCTTGGCGGTAGTGCTTGTGGAGTATCATTTCCAAGAACGCCAACGGTTAATTCCATCCCTGGGATCCAACTTTCAACAAGCGCATAATCTTTTTTGTTTTTAAAAATAGTTTCAACAGCGTCAATTATTTGATTTTTATTTTTTATTTTTTGAACCATCACGCTGCAGCCATCGTCGTGAGGTTTTACGATAGCAGGAAACCCACATATTTTTTCTATTTTTGTAAAAAACAGATCTTTGTTTTGTAGCCAGTCTTCTTTAAAAATAAGTATTGATTCTGGAACTGAAAAACCTTGTGCTTTTAAAAATTCATTGGTTTTGTATTTGTCCATACAGAGTGCGCTTGTTGCTATTCCTGAACCATTGTAAGGCAATTTGAACATTTCTAAAAGTCCTTGCACGGCACCATTTTCTCCAGGAATGCCATGCAGTGCGATAAACACAAAATCACAAATACGTGGCAAATCATGCCAGAGTATCTTTGTAGAACGATCAAGTTCGTGTTCGATTTCTGCGGTGCTGTTATGCACCAAAAGTTTTTCAGAAAGAGGATAGAGCTCTGTTTTAGCATCAACAAAGAGAGGAATAACGTCATATTTTTCTCGTGATAATTTGTAGCAAACATTTCTTCCGGAATCTAAAGAAGTCTCTTTTTCAAGCGATGGTCCGCCGAGCAAAACAGCAACACGTATTTTTTGATGTTTCTCATCAGCGTTTTGTTTTTCTATCTTTATTGCATTCATATCGTATCCTTCGAGTTCCATTTTAATAAGATGATTGATAAGCGCTGAATGGCCCATTCCTTGATAAGCAGCTTGGTTAAAGAAAAATGATGATGGAGCCATGCCGCATAACGTATTAGGATCAATGATGACAATTGTTCCATCAGCTTTTAAAAATCCATCAATCCGTGCAACTGTTGTAATAGAAAGAGCTTGTGCAGCTTTAAGGCAAGTTTCTTGTATTTTTTTAAGATTTTCTAAAGAACAGCGCGCTGGAGTAAATTTTTGTGAATGACCAGGCATATATTTTTGTTCAAAAGTATGAATTTCAGCTTGATGTGTATGTACGATTTCTGTAGGAGGGAAAAACGTGACAGCTTTTGTTTTAGGATGTATTAAAAGTGTGCACGTAAACTCCATGCCTTCGACATATTCTTCAAGTAAAACAGGTTGCCCTTTTGCGTCATGAATAAAACATGCATATGCAAGGGCAGCTAAAAGTTCAGATTCTTTTTTTACAAGACTGACTCCAAAACTTGAACCTTCGTGACTCGGTTTTACAATCAAAGGGTATGAAATATTTTTTTTAGATAATTTTAAAAAAAGATCTTCTTGAGCATTTTTATAAAAAATAAGTTCAGAGGGCTTTACGATAAGATCTTTAGCAACTGTGATGCCATGAGCTTTTAGGATTTTTTTTTGCAAGATTTTATTCATGCCAAGAGCGCTGCCAGCTATTTTTGAGCCAAAATAAGGAATTTTTAAAACTTCTAATAATCCTTGAAGTGTGCCATCTTCTGCATATCGGCCGTGTTGTGCAATATAGATAAAATCAACTTCTTGCTTTAAATCATCCCACAAAAGTTCTTGAGCCTCTTGCGAAAGCTTTGAGGCAAAGTCTGAAATTTTGCCACGATGTAAAAATTTCCAGGGCAAGATAAAAAGTCGATTATCTTCGGTCTGAAAAAGAGGAATAACTGTATAAAGATTCGTATCAAGATGATCACAGATAGTGCGGCCAGAATTAAATGAAACTTCTCGTTCAATAGAAAGGCCTCCCATTAAAACGCCAATTTTTAATGTGATATGATGCATAAATGTCCTTTCTGTCGTATTTTGCGAGACTTTAATTGTATGATATTCTATCATATGTGCTATGTTTTAAAACTATAAAATCATAAAATATAAAGGAATAAAGATGGTTTTTTTAGACCCTAAAATAGATTTTGTATTTAAAAAATTATTTGGCACGATTGCAAACAAAGATATTTTGATATTTTTTTTAAACAGTATTTTAGAAAAAAAAGAATCTGAAAAAATTATAGACGTAGAAATTAACGATACGGCTAATATTCAAGACAATAAAGAAAGCAAAGAATCTATCGTTGATGTTCGCTGTACTGATAAGCAAAATAAGCATTATATTATTGAAATGCAAGTCGTGAAAGAGAAAGACTTTAAGGCACGAGCGCAATATTATACAGCCTTAGCTTTAAGTCGCCAATTAGTAGCTGGTAACCCGTATGAAATGTTAGAGCCAGTTATTTTTATCGGTATTTTAGATTTTACATTATTTAAAAAAGAAACTTTTTTTAGTCATTACATTGTTGTTGATGATGAAACATACGATGAAACTTTACCGCACACAGAATATTATTTTATGGAGTTGCCAAAATTTACTAAAACGATGGAAGAGCTCATTACTTTTAGAGAAAAGTGGGCGTATTTTTTTAAATATGCAAAAAACTTTACAAGCATTCCAGAGCTTTTTGAACAATCAAATTTTAATCAAGCATTCGATGTTTTGGCAGAAAGTAATTGGTCTCGAGAAGAACGCGAAACATATGATCGAATTATACACGCCGAAAGATGCCGCCAAAGCGAAATAAAAACTGCAATAGAAGATGCATTATTAGAAGGTAAAACAGAAGAAAAAATCAATATTGCTAAAGAAATGCTTAAAGAAAAATTAAATATTGAATTAATTTCTAAAGTTACCGGTTTAACTATCGAAGAAATTAAAAATATAACACTTTAATAATGGACGCATAATTGTATGATGCATTTTTTAAGTAACGAATCGATTCCTTTTTTTGATGCATCAGCAATTACAAAACATATTAAACATCAAATTAAGCATTTTCAGACATATGAAAATGCTTATTCATTTGTAGGTTTGCCGTATGATCATACAATGCATGCATTGATAGAAGAATGTATTATTGAGAAAAGAAAATTATCGCCAACTTTACTCATTGTTATTGGTATCGGAGGATCAAGTTTAGGAGCAAGGGCTGTGTATGCAGCTCTCAAAAATTCTTATCAAGACAATGCAATTTTACCTATTCTTTTTTTAGAAACAGTTGATGATGATGTTGCAAGAATGATTTTTAAGAGAGCAGAAAAAGAGTTACAGCAGGGTAATCCTATTTTGATTAATGTTATTACAAAATCAGGCACAACCTTTGAAACGATAAAAAATTTTGATATTTTTTTAGCATTATTAAAACGGTATAGGCCTCTTGATTATCAAGCATTAATTGTAGTGACTACTGATCATAATTCAGCGTTATTTCATCAGGCAGAACAAGAACATTTTACGATTTTAACAATACCAAAATATGTTGGCGGAAGATTTTCGGTTTTTACAGCAGTTGGCCTTTTTCCGTTAGGTTTAGCAGGATTTGATACGAAAAAATTGTGCGAAGGTGCTCGTGATATAACTGATGCTTATTCTGAAAATGATCAAGCAAATTTTGCTGCACAAAGTGCTTTTTTGCAATATTCATATTATAAAAAAAGCTTTTTTTTATTTGATCTTTTTTTATTTTCTTCTGAGTTAGAAGATTTGGGAAAATGGTATAGGCAGTTATTTTCAGAAAGTTTAGGAAAGGATATTGATATGCATGGTAATCGTATTGATGCTGAAATATTTTTTACTGTTTCGTTAGGAAGTGCTGATTTGCATTCAGTTGCGCAATTATATTTAGCACAGGCTAAGCATATGTTTACTACGTTTGTTGTTGTAGAGCAGAATAATCATTTTTATGATAAAAATTTTTTATTGATGATAGCTCAAGCCACTCAAAAAGCTTATGTAAAAAAAAATAAACCATTTTGTACCATTACGATTTCTCAAAAAAATGAATATTCGTTAGGACAATTTTTGCAATCTAAAATGCTCGAAGTTATCTATTTAGCTAAGTTATTGCAGGTGAATGCTTTTGATCAGCCACACGTAGAATTGTATAAAAAAGAAATGCAAACAACATCATAATCCTTACAATTTTAAAAATTTTCCATGAGTAAAGGTTAAAATAAAAAGACCAATAATATGCGGAATCGCAACGAGCATTTGAATAACATCCATCATTCGCCACAATAACTCAACGTAAAGCAATGATCCTGCAAAAATAACTATTGCTAACATTATGTAAAAAGCCTTAATCCATTGTGTTCCGCACATTGCAATAAAGCTTTGGCTTGCGTTGAACGAATTACCGATAACGGTGGTAATCACAAAGAGCGTTACGCTGGTTAAAAGAACCCACTTTCCCATTCCTGGAGAATAATTTTTAAAAATTTCATAGACCATCGTAGTAGAAAATGTTGTGTTAACCCATTGGCCAGAAACAAGCACAAGAAGCCCAGAAAGGAATGCTAAGGTTGTGTCAGCAATAATCGAAAACATGGCAAGAACAGCCTGATCAGAAGGTTTATCAGTATCTGCCATAGAATGAGCAATTGATGCGGTTCCAAGCCCCGCTTCGGTGATATGCATGTTTCGATGAACGCCGATGCGCATTGCAGTTATAAGAGAAGTTCCTAAAAAACCACCGATTGCAGCTTGCGAAGAAAAAGCTGATGAACACATAAGTTTTAAACTAGCAAAGAGCGCCTGAGGATCGGAGCATAAAATGCTGAGCACAAAACCAACATACAAAACAAACATTATAGGAACAAAGTTGCTTGCTAAAGCACCTATTCGTTTTATGCCTCCTAAAAGAATAACAAAAACAAAGCTTGCAAGGATTAAACCTGTTTGCCAGCGTGCGACCGATTCTTTATAAAAAATATGAGCTAACGTATTAGCTTGCATTCCTGACCATCCAGCAAATAAAAAGATGGTCAATATGCCGTACCAATCAGCAAGTGATGCGTGTATTGTTTTTAGGTATTGTGTTGGCCCGCCAAGAATGGTTCCGTCTTTTAACCGTGTTCTCATGGTCACGCCAAAAATTACTTCGGTAAATTTGGTGATAGACCCTAAGAATGAATACGCTATAAGCCAAAAAAGCGCTCCAGGGCCACCAGTAACAATAGCAATCGATGGACCGACAATGTTTCCCATACCAATAGTTGTTGCCATCGCAGTAAAAACAGCCTGGAAAGGGCGAATAGATTTTTCATTTTTTGTTTGATGATGTTGTTTTACGCCGTAACATAAAAGAGAAATAAAATGAGAGAATAATCGTATTTGAGCAAAACGTGTTTTAAAAGTAAAAAAAATTCCTGAACTAACGCACAGTATCAAAAAAGGAATTGCTAAAATATCATCCACCCAATTAAACAGATCTAATGCTGTCATGCAATGTTCCTCTTTAAAAAATAAAAATAATTTCTTAAAGATTAAACGTGCCTTATTTTTTAGCAAGAAATGTTAATGCTTTTCGTAAAAGAATATCAAAGGAAAGCGTAAATGAATCATGATTAGCAATGTGTTGTAAGGCGCGATCAATTTCTTGGCGCGAATAATTCAGTGATTGTAGTGCTTGCGAAATATCTTTCCATTGCTCAAGAGCGATTTGATCAGTGCTTGCAGCAGAACTTTCAAAAATTCCTGCTTCTAAAAGATCTTTTACTTTATGCTTTAGTTGTACAACAAGCTGCTCAGCTTTTTTTGGACCAATCCCACTAATGCCGCTAAAAGCTTTGAGATCAGCAAGTTGAATAGCTTTTAAGAAATTAATTGGCGATATTTTTTTTAAAATGAGTAAAGCAATTTTAGGGCCAAAACCAGAACAATCAAGTATCATTAAAAAAATTATTTTTTCTTGTTCATGCAAAAAACCATACAAAGATGGTCCCTGTTCTTGGTTCCATTGCATATGAATTATTACACTAATATCAGTATCTTTTTTAAAGAGTTCCGGATGGGCTACAGCGATAGAAAATCCAATGCCTGCGACGTTCAAAACAATTGAACTGTCGTTGCATGTTGCTATGCGCCCCTGTAAAAAAGAAATCATACATAACCAATCTTTTTATAATTATTAAATTTATTATGTATGATTATAAATCAGCACGTAGAAATCAAATAACACGTTGAAGTTGACTTTTTTTATGTTCTAGAAATTGTATTTTTATTTCTTGTATTTTTTTATGTCTTTCTGCAGGATCCATCAGCCCAACAGTTCGAAGATATATATTTAATTCTTTCTCGCTTGTCAGTATTTCAGCAGAATAAAGAAACGTTTTTTCTGCTTGAGTCAAATCATTTGCTGTAAATAATGGAAAAACTTTACCTCTTACCTCATTTATCAAAGTATCTAAATACATTTTTTTATAATCTTTAACAGTTCTGTCCATAGGAACAGCCATCATTTTACGAAACATATCTTTAATTTCTTCTATTGTTATCTGAAAGACTTTACTCATATAGCGTAGTTCTTTTTTTGTAAAATCATCTGTTGTAAAGAATCGTGGTTCTCCTTGCGCAACTTCTTCTTCTTCTTCTTCTTCTTCTTCTTCTTCTTCCAGAACAGGTCGTCGGAAAGCTTGTTTTTTTGATTTTTTTTTCAATTTTTTACGTTTACCAGCTTGAAATAAAGGATCTTGTTTTGTTTGACCAGCAGCATACATGCCATCTGAACTTTTTACTGAAGATCTTGGTTGGGTTTGAAGCCTTGGAAGCACAGGATTTGCAGGAAATGAAGATGGTTTAAATACGAATGTTGATACGGGTTGCGGTGAAATAACAGGGCTATCAGAAGAATGTATACCTGCTAGCGCTTTAGATACTGATGCTAAATCTAAGAAAGCTTTCTTTGGATCTTTTGGTTTCACTGTAAGTCTTGCTAGCATTGTTGCTAAAGCATCAGTCTTTTCCACTGCTGCCGCTGCTGCCACTGCTGCCGCCGCTGATCCGCCTTCTGCGCCATACGCATAGAATTGAACTGTGGCAAAAATGCTTGTTACGAGTAATATTTTATATTTCATAGTTTTACCTTGTTTTCGATATTTTAAAATATTTTTTTCTAGCGTCAATTGACGCATATTGTTGTCATGCAATTTTTTGATTGCCTTCGAATAAAAGATCTATTATATAGCATAACGCCATTAGCT
>JACCDG010851075.1_pt1 | contig 12212 bp, 5 predicted proteins | sample 7442471 | NCBI WGS metagenome assembly JACCDG01 (sample SAMN15323444, study PRJNA562643) | freshwater metagenome | isolation source: river surface water | place: USA:Blue River Watershed | collected 2017-08-17 | reverse complement strand
GTGTATTCTGCACAAACCAACCTTCTGTCGGGACAAATCATCACCGTAGAAGTGGATATCTCAAGGGGATTGAATGCCTTCTCAATCGTCGGCCTGGCTGATAAAGCGGTGGATGAATCACGCGATCGCGTCGGTTCTGCTTTAAAAAACTCCGGCCACGAATCACCAAAGTCCAAAAATCAAAAAACTGTCGTATCCCTCTCGCCGGCTGATGTAAAAAAGGAAGGGCCATATTTTGATCTCGCTATTGCACTCTCGTACCTCTTAGCAAGTGAAGAGATTGTTTTTGATCCGGAGAAAAAAATATTTCTCGGTGAACTTTCTTTAAACGGAGATCTTCGTCCGATTCGTGGTGCGCTACCACTCACACAAGAAGCCAAACGCTTAGGATTCGAAGAGATATATGTGCCGAGAGAAAACACCAGCGAAGCAGCACTTGTAGATGGCATTGATGTCTATGGCATACAAAATTTAAATGAGATTATTGAACACCTCGACACGACTCCTAAAAGCAAAAAAGTAGAGCTCGATAAAATACCGAAAACAGAAATTGTATACGAAGACATCCTTGCAAGCATTGATTTCCAAGATATCCGAGGGCAAGAGAGCGCCAAACGAGGTCTCGAGATCGCCGCTGCAGGCGGACACAATATTGCGATGAGCGGCCCACCAGGCACCGGTAAGACCATGCTCGCACGAGCTTTTTCATCTCTCTTGCCTGACCTTTCATTGCCTGAGATTTTAGAAATCACCAGCATTCATTCAGTCGGAGGCACGCTTCGTAGTGGACTGGTGACAAAAGCGCCATTTCGCTCACCTCACCACACTGCATCCTATGTCTCGATCATCGGCGGCGGCACCATACCAAAGCCTGGTGAAGTCACTCTGGCCCATCGCGGCGTACTTTTTCTCGACGAATTTCCAGAATTTGAAAAACGCGTCATAGAATCTTTGCGTCAACCCTTGGAAGATAATATTGTTTCGATCTCTCGCGCCAAAGGCACTGCAGTATTTCCTTCCAATTTTATTTTGGTTGCCGCGATGAACCCATGTCCCTGCGGCAATGCAGGCAGCAAGCAAAAAGAATGTATCTGCACACCAGTCGACCTCGCTCGCTATCGTCGTCGCCTCTCAGGACCAATCATGGATCGTATTGATCTGTGGACCACAGTCGGAGCTGTTGAGTATGCAAAGTTGGGTGACGAAACAGGCACAGGTGAAAAAACAGAGACCATCAAATCGAGAGTTGCTCGTGCACGTACCATTCAAGCCAAGCGTTTTGCCGGGCATGATCGAGGAATCACCGTCAACAGCGATATGAACGTCAAAGACCTAGGAAAATTTGTTCCGATCGATGAAGAAACAAAGAAAATTTTAAATGAAAGCGCGGAGAAACTAAAACTCTCTGCCCGCGCATATCATCGAATACTCAAACTTGCCCGCACGATAGCCGATCTTGAGGGAAGCGAAGAAGTGGGAGTGCCGCAGATACTAGAAGCACTCCAGTATCGGCCAAGAAATTAAAATAAATAAAAATACCGCGATTGTCGCGGTATTTTTATTTATTTTAATTTCTACTTCCAGGTTTTGTTGATACCAGGATTGATAATGTTACCGTTTCCTCTTACTTCGAAGTGGACATGTACACCAGTCGCATTACCGCTTCTTCCGATCTGACCGATGACTTGACCTTGAGCGACACGAGTGCCGACTGGCAATCCTGCGTGTTGCATATGGCCATAAATTGTTGTTGTGTTGTTCTCATGCTGAATGATCATGTAGTTGCCGTACCCACCATTCCAGCCGCTGTTTTTGCTCGTGATTACGACACCGTCGGCTGCCGCAACAAGGTTGGTACCAGCTGGTACGCCGCCTAAGTCAACCGAATTGCTTCTGTATCCATGCGCACCTTGGTTGGTGCGTCCTCGTCCACCTTCAATCGGCCAGAGATAATAGCCGGGAAGAGAAGCAGTGTTTTTACTTTTTCCTGAAGAAACTGTGCTTTTCGTCGTGCTTTTAGCATTTTTTGCTTCCGTTACTTGGGCCAAGACTTCATTTTCTACGTCAGGAATCAAAATAGTATCTCCAACAGCAAGCACGGTGCCTTCGCTAATATTATTGAACTTTATGATTTCGTCTTCGTCCGTACCATATGTCTTAGCAATCTTGGCGATGGTATCACCTTTTTTGGCAGTATGTTGTACCCCCGAGAAAGGTAAAATAACAAGCTTTTCTCCGATCTGAAGTTTGTCGCCCTTAGAAAGATTATTGGCGATGAGGATAGTACCGGACGTCACATCATAGAGCTCAGCAACAGTAGAGATAGTATCACCCGGACGAACGACATGAGTCGACATGAACGTCGCATCTGGTAGTTCGGCCACTTCGGCCTCAGTACCGAGCGGTCCGAGTTTTGGCATTAATGCATCTTCTTCAACGCTCAGCAATTGATTGTCTTCTAGAGAATAGGCAGGATCGAGTCCAAGATGTGCTTCAAGGAGCGGGATTTTGTTCGGTTGAGAATTGGCAGCCGAAGCAGAAGCGCCTAAAAGAGAGCCCAAGATACTCGCTTGTACCGCAAAAGGGAAACCAACGAAAAGCGTAAGGGCTGCAAGGAAAAGAGGCTTTTTTCGAAAAAGCTTGGTATACATAGTTATTTCAGCTCCTTGTGCCCCACTATCCTCTTTGGGCCCTGAGCGTTTGTTATGAAAAGTTGAATAAAGTCTATTGATACAACCTTGATTTTCGCCCGGCATCCCGGGACCAGATCCGACCTTTTCAGGCTCTGGTATATCTATAAAATCGAGGTAGTTTTTACAATCGGGCAGGTGATTTAGATTTGAGCCTTATAAATCAAGGCCTAAATCTAAATATCGTCTTTCGGTAGTGAAGGTATATACTGTATATACTCTCAATTCATAATGGTAGCGCATGGAGGGGGAGAGTCAACCCCACAATTATTTTCGGCAACATATGAAATATATGTCAAAAATATTGACAAATAGTTATAAAATAGTGAAATACATAAAATACAATGCGTAGAGAAGGAGGTGCTCGAGCAAATGAATATGTGCCGCCAACGCACTCGCAAGAAGAAGCGGTTGCCAAACTACAACGAGCATACCAGGAAGAGAAATATACGCTTGGCATCGATGTCAAAGACGACGGGAGTCGGGAAGTAAAGCTCCATCGAAAAAACAAGAAAATACTTGTAAAGACTAAGAGAAAGCTCGAGGGAGATCACACTGAAAACGATCCTGAAATGGAGATGCGAGCAACTTTGGCGCAATTGGGGTACCCCAACAAAGAAGTAACGCGGCTTATGAATGACATATCAGCTGCAGAAAAAATAGTCTCAAATAATTTACCATACTCCAACCCAAAAATCCCAATAACGGCTCGCCCGCACATTGAAAAAGTAGCCCCACCAGAACCTATTACAGAACATGCGGATATTATAAAAAAAATAGGAGCCTGGTTGCCCGGTGCCGTAGCAAAAGCGGCATACAATAAAATTAAAACGGAACGAAATCTCCACGCCTCACAAATAAAAAAGATTTCAAAAAATTGGCTTCCGGAAGGAAACTTTAGAAAGCCAGAGGAAGAAGCTCAAAATGAACTTGTTTTTGAGCTAGCTCCTGGGGATACACTTATCCATCCCAAAACGAATGAAAGATATCAGGTACAAGAAATACCTGACTATGTTGCTTTTCCAAGAGATCCGAGGCAAGAAGAAAAGAATTATTTCCATATTAAAAATCCAGATAGTTCAATCTCAATCATGGATACCCACCGAGCCGAAGCGTGGATCAAAGAAAATGAGCTTATGTTGTCTGATAACACACCGAAGGAAAGAAGCGCCTCAAAAAATGGACGGCTGTGGTGGGAAAATCAAGAAGACACCCAGCCAAGAATCAGCCGTTACGAGGTACCGAAAGAAGCAGCGTCAATTTCGCCGCGCTTTCGTGAGGAGGATGCCAGAGAGCAGAAATTTAAAGATGAAAGATATATCGATGCTGCTTTAAGAAGTATATTACCGAAGCTCAACGAAAATGAAACAGTATTGATCAAGGGGGGCCAGATAATTATTGAAAGAAAAATAATTGATATAGAAGGGATCAAGTCACCCAAAACTCAGTATTTACCGTATGAGGAAATAGCTAAAGAACTCGAGGCTAGAGAGACGCATAAGAGAAAAGCCCACCATGTCGAACACACTCCTGTCCCTGTCGAAAAAGGAATATCGTATTGGGAGGAAGAACTCAAACGGGCACAAGACCCACAGAATGATCCCAAAGGGGAAGGCATTCCTGACCAGAAGTTTATCGCTTTTATAGAACGAAAGCTTGAAAAACTCCGCGCACAGGAGCCGAAAGAAAAAGACAAATTTAAAGGGTATGAATTAATGAATAAAGAAGAGCTCTTAAAAGAGTTTGCGCAGTTGAAAACTGCAGTTAACTCCATAAATGAAGATATAAAAACAAACGCACTACCTGAATTTAAAAAAGTGCAGGCCTTGCTTCTTGGAATGAGAGGAAAATAAAATATTATTGCTACAATATACTTTATGAATAATGGACCAAGAAATCCCGGCGTACTATTAAATTCTGTTCAAGAACAAGAGACAGTACTTCGCGCAACGCTGACCGAAATTGCCAATGAATTTTTTCTAAGTATCGATCCACAGTCTGGTGATGTAGAGGCGCTCAGAGATCAAGCCATACAAGAACTTGAAAGTATCATCGCCGACAATAAGCTAAGTCGAAAGACAGCTACGGGTAGTGAAAAGGACACAATGAATAAAGTCATACGGGACTGTGCAGCAGCAATCACTAAACTGAGAGAGAGAAAAGCGCCGAATGATGATACTAAGAAAAAAGATTTAAAGTCTGAAAAAACACCTGCCAAAAAGATACTTGGGTCTCGCCTATCCGGGCTTGAAGAAAATTTAGTACAACTTGAAATACAAAAAAGTATCGAGGGTATGGAGAAAAAATTTCTTACTGCTCTAGGGAAGCCAGTACCACTGGAGTCTGAGGATTTGGAAGCTATGCAAAATTTTTTTTCAGACCCCATAGCCTACTTGGGACACGAATACCGAACAGCTCGAGACTTTTATGTAAAGAAAAATGAAACTGAATCCAATGCAGCTACCAAACAAAAAAATGAAACTGAAATAGCCCTACTCGATACTAAATTAAAAAACCTAGATTATTACAAAAAAACATTCGCAGTTCGATACGAGGAAGATATAAAGAGGCTGCAGGAAAAATTTTCAGAAAAAGAAGGACGGTTTGAATATCATCAAAATACTATCGCAGAAAAAAAAGAACTTGCTGAACTCGAAAAATTGTTCAGCGATCCACGTGGGATAGAAGGGGTTATCCATGGAAATGACGTATTCGATGAAAATGGCGAGCTCGTGGGAAGCGATGGCTGGGGAAGACCAGATCTTGACGCACAAGGTCTTGAACTTTTGTGTGAGCTAGCTGGCATAAAACTCAATCGTCTGACGGTTGTCTCTAAAGGCGATAGGCTTACCCGTACCGAGCAACTCGAAAGAACACAGAAAGAAAATGACACCAACCCACCGGCCGGAGTTGTCAACTTCGATACTTCGGGGAAAGATGGGGCTACTATTGAGCCTGATGGTACCGTGACTTTCGACCACCACGATCCAAAGCGCAAGGACCGCTTCACTTCAGCCACAGAAGGTATGTATCGAATGCTCATGAAGATGCCGCAATATCGAGAAAAGCTCTTACCTGTAAACGGCCTCGAGCAATATATTACACTCGTCAATAGAATTGATAATTTATCCTATCTTGATTCAGAAATTCGAAAAAATTTTGATAAAAAATGGTCCCATACCCCGTATGGGGTGTCTAAAAGTATTTCCGCTAAAGATATGCTGGGCTTAGTCGCAAACAGGTTTACCATTATGAAAGACAAGATTGATTTTGGAAAACCCTTCACCTCAAATGAGTTGGCTATTGTTGTAAACACCATAGAAGATCCTGTTACGCGCGAGCGTACGGGCGGGATGCCACTTCGAGAAATCTGCAACGATCAACAAAAAAAGGTGTTCAACTCAGGAAGAGGTATTACCAAAGCGGAAAAGAAAATGGAAGCGCTTGATATTACTTTTGACCATCCGGTATTAGGGAAAGTTCTAATAAATTTTATTGAATACAATAACAACACGATCCCCCTTGGCGCGACGGCAGCGTATGCAAAAGGATATGACACTTATATAGCCATTAGACAGAAAAACGTATTCACTTCATCAAAAAAGGATTTGGCAGAGGTTGAAAAAGAACTTTCCAAAGTCCTACCAAGCAAACTTATTCGATCCAACATGATCGCAACTGACTACGAAAAGAATAATGGACACGATGTAGACGTAGTAGGGACACTCACCGCCATGGGAATACCAGTGGATGAACAAAAGTTTGCAGAATATAAACAAAATGAGTTTGAGGAGTTCAAAGCTCGGATCGCCGAGGGATTCCTTAAATTAAAAAATCCAGATGCAATCCGAAAAGCAGAAGGTAACCTAAAAAATATACGGGGTAAGATCACAGCATTATCAGCAGAAGTAAAAACGAACATTCCAGAGAAAAAGATTGGAAATGTCACTGATTACGAAAAGGCACTTGAAGATAAAGATTTTTTTACGCAAGCAGATTTGGACCACCAATACGACCTCGTCGGAGATACTACCAAACAGGATCTCTATTTTAAGCTCAAAACAACAGAAGAAATCAAGCGAGAACTTATCAAAGTATTTAAAGAGAAACTAGAAAAAAATAACCCTAGCAAAAAGTAGGAGAAATTTCTTGTTTTAGTAGGTATTTAAACCGAATTGTTTTAAAATAGAGAAGTAATCTATGGGGTATTTGACTGACTAGTTTTTTTGTAGTATAATAAACATAATATATGACTGGAAAAACTCCTGATAACGCACTAGTACTCTTTGATAAACTCAGCACTGGAGTTTCTTCGCCTGATCCAGTCACAGAGCTCGCAAGTCTTCAAAAGTTTAGAAGTGAAGGTGTCTTAACCGCAGAACAACTCACGACTTTGGCTACGCTCGAAAATGAGCTTGAGAAGGCAGAGGCGGCGCTAGAAAAATTAAAAGCTCAAAAAGAAAAAGATTTAAAAAAATTCCAAAAGAATGTTAAACAGTTACCCCTACTGACAGGCAGAAAAGTCTACAGTATTGAAAAAAGAAAGCTCACTACAGAATGGGAATTGGACACAGTGCAAGACAAGGCTGACAAAGATCGGGGACTGGTACGAGTAATCAAAAAAGTTATAGAGAAGGACGCAGATGGAAATGATGAAGAACATGAAAAGTCAGATTTGATTCCCATTGAAGACCTACTCTCACTCAATGTACATTTGTCGAGAGATTTCAACGACACAAAAAATATTAACCACCTCACCAAGCCAGAAGTGACTGTCGAGCCAGGGCTTACAGGAGCTGATACATGGGAAGGAAAGGAAAACAAAAAAGAAGCAGCAAAAGATACTGCAAATGAAATTCAAAATCGCATTGAGCGTTTTGATCGCATTGTGAGCAGATCAATAGTTTCCAAAGATAGTGCAACGTTAAAGGAGATTGGGAATGAAATAAAAAATAGCATTGTTGAAATCGAGAATAGTGATGAGGCTACTAAGCAAGCTTTGTATCCTTGGATTGCACGGAGTAATCATATTTTAAACGACATCACTAAATACTTTGAACAAAATAAAAATGATGTATCTGAAAATCCTGAAGAGAAGCGCAGACTTGCATATGAAAATATACAGAAAAAAATAGAAGCGTATGAGTCAATGAAAAAAAGAGTAGCCGCGTTTCAGCAAAATCAGGCGCCAGGCAATACTGCCATACCTTCTCAAGAGCCAACAATGGAGGACCAAAATACTACCCATACTATTCCTGAATTGGAATTCGCAGAGGCCCAAGATAAGATTCAATTTTACAATAATCTCCTCAAAGAAAAAGAAAATATTGATATAGCAATTGAAGAAGCGAGTGGGACTGATCCACAAAATGAAGAGTGGCTGAGAATGTTTCGCCGTACTCTCAATCCGTTAATTTCTACACTGGAAGATCCGATCACCGAACTTAAAGACAGGAAAGCAAATCCATTAAAGTGGTTTACGGCGGACAAGGTTGATCCTGTTGTCCAATCAATAATCGGTCTAGCCGATGAAAACAAAACAGACCAACAGTATGAAGATATTACTTTATGGGGTTACTATAAGATGTTAGGGAAAAATAGTACATATGAGTTAACTTTAAACGGGTTCCTAATACAAGTAGAGAATGTAGATGAGATACGAAATAAAGAAAGAGTAATTATAATAGATGACCCGAAAGCTCGATTTCGTCTAGTGGGACCAGATAACCAAATAATCGAAAATAATTTAGATCTTCGAAGTGCTCAAACAATGACACTCGAAAAGGCCAAAGAATTGCAAAAAAATATATATGAGGAGTATAAGCAATTGGAGAGTCAGGGAAAAATACCAAATGAAAAAATAGAAGAGCTGGAATCCAAAATTCTTGAAGTAGAAAAAGAGTATCACGAAGCACTTAACGAATTCGGTAGAATACCAGAAGAAGACATGACCACCGAGGAAGGGTATGATGATGAAGATACGCATAACGGAAAAGAGGAAAGTATAGCTGGAAAAGCTTGGAAGTTTATCAAAAAGCTTTTTTAGATTACTATAAGAAATACAAACGGAGACTATGCCAGAACCAAAACCCAAAATACTAACTCCACAGGAAGAAGAGCTCATCAATGACTTGATGGGAGATATTACTATTGCTAAAGACGCGGGTGACAGTCCTGAAACAATCAAGAATAGACTCAAGGGTTTTGGAGTGGAGGACCATGTTCTTGAAGCTATTTTTGAAAGAATAGGAGCTGGTTCTGGTACACCTCCCACTCCTCCTATCACTCCCACTGCTCCAACTGGAAAGAAAAAAGAGAGTAAAGAAGAAAAAAAGGCGAAAAGTACCGCCGAAGCATTAGAAATAAAAAGAATACAAGAAGAGAATACCCTTGCACAACAGAAACGAAATCAAGAATTAAAGGAAGAGCTCGACCGCGAGCTTGCAGAACTTCGTGGAAAGTATGCAACAAGTATTAAAGCTGCCCAAGCAGCTAAAAAAGCGGCGGCGGATTTTGGTAGAAAAAGCCCGCTTAACGATGAATATTTCAAAAAAGAGGATGAGGTTATTGAAAACAAAAAAGCATATGAAGCTGCTCGTGAGGCATATTTAGAAAAATTGATTGCTCAAAAACGTGAAGAGCTGACTGAAACCGGCCCACTGATAGAAAAGACTGCGGAATTCACTACCTTTATGTCCACGGAAATCTACGACCGTGCTGACATGGAAAATAATCTCTTAACTCAGGCTAAACACAGTGAGGATGGGGCATTCAAAAAAGGCTACAAGGCTTTTATGGGCTGGTATACATCGGACGACAAAGAGCTTGGAAAGAAAAATGCACTTGCCTGGACTGGAAAGAAGCTTGCCAAACTCGGGGTGACGTTTGGAGTCTCTACTGTAGTACTCTTTGCCGCAGGCTCAGTTGGTATAGGAGCAGGAGTCGGCGGGGTAGGTGTTTGGGGCTGGCGTTTGACCCGCTCGGCGGCCACATCCTTTGGACTCACCGCATTTACAAAACCAGTACTGCGCAAACTCAACCAAGGGCTCGACGCAATTCTTAATAAATATAATGAAGATGAGAAAGCGCGAGCGAAATTTACCGAAGGATTAGTATATGACAAGCTAGGTACCATTCAAACAAATTTTGAGAAAGCTTCTAAGATAAAACGAAACGCACGGTGGGCAAAAAACATCGTCAAGGGCGGCCTTATGGGCGCTGCCGCATTTGGCGTTTCCTATGTTGCCCAGACCGAACTCAAAGCATTTGGCATTGGAACAGAACAAGAAATCGAAAAGGCTCAACTATGGAATCGTGAACACGGACTACCGACGGCAGAGGTTGCACGTACGATAGAAGGAAAATTAAGCGATGATTATCCAGGAGACTATCGTGAACAAACAGGAGATCGAGGTATAGGGAGAAATGACATCGCAGAACCAGATAAAAATATTATTCAAAGATCAAATTGGTTGGGTAGACTTGTACAAAAAATAAATCCATTTGATAGGGAACAAAGCCAAATGATTAGAGGAGGGTCAGGAGCTCCGATTACGGAACCTGCAGGTTATATCCAGCCGGGATATACACCTCAGACAGAATACACAACTGTACCTACTCCAGAGACACACCACACCGATCTTAAAGGTGGCCAAGCCGTTACCCAAACGGAAATTATTCCAGAAAATACAAACACGGATGATAATTTAATTGATAGGCGATTCGATAAAATCAGAGATCAATTTGGCTGGCACCAAAGCCAAATGATTCGAGGAGGGTCAGGTGCACCAATAGAAGGAAAAGTTCAAATTCCCGGAACAGGAATTCGAGTACCCACTTCGTGGGTTGAAAAGTTTTTTGGGGATGGTGATAAAGACGTATCAGATAGTCATGAAACCACAGAACAGGGCGCAGTTGATCCGATACATACAGAAGGCGAGAAAACAGATAATCCTTCTGGAAATCAAGCAGAAAAAGGTGAAACAAAAGAAGTGGTTGGCGAGACAAAAACAGAAACCACAGAGGCCGCAGAAAAAGCTGCTGCTGCCGTTCAAGAAGCAGAGCGACTCGCAGAGCTTGCTAAAGAAGGACTTTCGGGACATGAAATAAAAGTACAAATGCATTTGGTGCTTGGAGAAAACGGCGTCTCACAATACGGACAGCATGCCCTCCAAGCGCTTGCCCTCGACGGCATGGCACTTCCTGATAGCGGTCCAGAACCTGCCGACATAGACGAAAGTATAAATATTGCGGACAATATGGCAGAGCTTGGGCAAGGTCGTGATGTAGCTGGATTTAAGGCAGCTGATTATAAAGATGTATTCAAGGTAGACTGGAAAACAGGACAGATCGACATACTGAAGCCCGAGGAGTTCAATGAGCTTCGCAGTGAGCTTATTAAACATGCCGGAGCGATTGATCTTAAGGAGGTAGAAAAATTTTCACAGCTTCAAAGCGAAGAAACAATACTCAAAATAGTACACGCTGATGGTATGCACGAAGTCGTTGATGCAGATGGCAACACGGTAGAAACTGGCATAGAGGGTCATCCAGATGTGACCGCGGAAGAGATCCATGAGATGCGCGAAGATGCGAAAACGGTACCCGAAAAAGCACCAGCAGACGAAATCAATACCGAGCAAAGCAAACCAAAAGTCTCGTCAAAAGGAACACCGCAAAAAGATCCTGAAAAAGCTTTTGATGAGCCGATTGAAAAAGGTGCACAGAAAACAGACGGCACACAAACATCAGAAACTAGTGCTGCAAAAGTCGACACTCGGCTACAAAATCTCGAAGGGATGACTAAGAGCCAAGTGGATGCTTTGATCGGGGAAGGGAAACTCGAGTCTCCTGATCGTCTCACATCAGGATCGATCGCTATGCTGATAAATGCTGACAAATATTTTACGGATGATGAACTGTGGAGTCTTATTGAAAACAAACAATTACCCCCACTTGAGGATCTGGATACTGATAGACTCAACGAACTCAAAGAAATTGCCGCTCACCGAGATTTGATTTCTTTTGCTGCAGCCGAGAATGAAAGCTTCCCTGAAAAACAAGTAGAAGGATGGGAAAAGGATTTAAAAAAACTTACGGCAAGTGATTATGTAAAAAATCATGAAGCGGCCGATAGTAGTTCGGCAGCTGCTGCTCATATAGAAAAAGTGGTAGGAACAAAAACTCTTGAAACATTTGCGTCAAACGCTCCGAATGATTCCATGTGGGATGCATTGAAGAAAATTATGGAACGAGTAACTTTGCCGAAGAGTGTCCGACAATAATTTGGTAAAAAAATATAACGTAGTAGAATAATATATATATGGACCCACAACTACAAAAACAAATCATTGACGCACTCGGTATCAGCGCACTTCCAGAAGAAAAGCGCGAAGAAGTACTGATGCGGGTCGGAAGTATTATTTTCCAAGAAGTCATGGCGCGAGTATTCGACGTACTTTCTGATACAGAAAAAGGTGAACTTGAGAAATTATTTGACGACAATGCCAGTTTTGAAGACGT
>JACCDG011548753.1_pt1 | contig 12216 bp, 22 predicted proteins | sample 7442471 | NCBI WGS metagenome assembly JACCDG01 (sample SAMN15323444, study PRJNA562643) | freshwater metagenome | isolation source: river surface water | place: USA:Blue River Watershed | collected 2017-08-17 | reverse complement strand
GTCGCAATTCTTCTGTATGTTTGTTGGGAGGTGGTGTTGTGCCTAAAGAACGGGAAATGGAAATAGAACAGAACGAAGATGAATGTATTCATCTTATCTTTCCACCTAGCTCCTGTAGATTGTGTAATCCAAAAATTGAGGAAGAGGTGATTTGGATTGGTGAGTCTGAATCCGATTGAGGATATACAAGCTTGAGTACGATGGGAGGTTATATTGGTCATGGAAATTGATTTCGCAAAGATCAACCTCCTAATTGGAGAAGCCACCAGTACGGTGGCCAGAAAGAAACGAGAGTATGTACAACCCCATCGTTGTTTCATCTATTTCAATTTTCTAACTCCGCCGGGTTGGGTTCCTACAGGGGAGTTAGAACATTGGTATAATTTCGTACCATCCCCTGTAGTAACCAATCTTTCCGACAAGCATCATTTGATTCACGGACATGAAAAGTTCGTAGCATGTGCTGCACCACATTATTGCCACCTGCTTAACTATAAGCCTGGTCCTGAATACAATCCGTCCTTCCGTCTAATGTTCGACAAGAAATGGAATCATCTATATGAACAAGCGAAGTAAATGGTTTTATCTAAGATATCTTACAGCTGACCCACACTACGGAATTAAAGTTAACAGGTATCCTAAGCGAATTGCTCGTGGCAGGCGTCTAGTAGGTTTCTCCTTCCACTTTAAGTATAAGGCTATTTCTGTAGGAAGGTATCTATGAACAAGCTCGATAACGCAATCATCATTGTAACTAGGACCAAAAATAAGCCAGTTCTAGGTGAAGAAACTAATCTATATTTTGACGGAGTACGTGTATACGCTATCCGTAAGTTCAATCCTACTGCCAAGTACAAAAACATTAGGTCTTCTCTAGCAACTCAAATTAAAAGCAGTTATATCTATTACCCATTTCTTACACCTGGAACATTTGAAGAGTACTTTGAGGCTACAGTCTATACCTTTGATAAGAAGGGCTGGCCTGTACCTGTGGGAGATTTGAGGGATTGGTTGCGATGAGGGATGAAGATAAGATTCTAGATTGGCGATCTACAGGTAGACGAAAAGCTAGGCGAGTTCTTTACCAAGCTTTCGTTGAATACAAGTGCCACGATTGTGGTAAGACAACTAAGGAACCACCGAAAGATGCGCCGTCGCATTTTGATGAAATTTGGCCTGAAGAAAACAGGGTCCTTAGTTCTCAATTACAGGCAAACCATCTAACCAAAGATTTGACAATCAACACAGAGGACATGGTAGAGTGGCTTTGTCCTAGCTGCCATAAATTGAAGGATAGTCAGACTGAAAAAGGCGAGACGACTATCACCGAGACATACTGGTGAGCTATCGCTCAGGCGATAGTGGAAGTTTAGGAAGCTCGATAGTGGAAGCGCTATCGGGATGGTGTAGACTACTCATATCGAATCGAGGCGACCGCCTCGGGATAGCAACAACAGGAGAAATTCGGAAATGTCCGATCTTAAGGAAATTTATACTCAGCTCAAGGCCGAGATTGACGTTATTGATGAGCAGCTTGATTCTCTGGGGGATGCAAAGACCGCAGGTAAGCGAACGATCACTAATCAGTTGATCGAGAAGTCGAAGGATTCTTGGACTCCGGTTGTTGACACTTATGTGTCTACTCTTACGGAGGCTCCGCAGGATGTTCGTATTGGTGTGTTCTACGGTATCGTTCGTGGTCTGACGAATAAGCTCCAGGAGCTTATTAACAAGGATCTTGACGAGCTTCTCAAGGATATTCCTGAGAGTGTCCCGCAGATTACTCCCGAGCAGGCTAAGGAGATTTCTGAGGTTCGTTCGAAGCTTTACGCTCAGATCAAGAGCGTTATTGGTATTGCTGAGCAGTTCGGTGATTCTGAGGGTATGGAAATGCCGAAGAAGCGTACCGGTTCGCGTGGTAAGCGTGGAAAGCGCGCTCTTTCGTATTTCACTTGGTTCATTGGTGAGAAGGAGTTTGCTAAGCTTGCCGATATCGTCGAGATTTATCCTCAGTACGAGAAGGTTGCTGATCTTACTAAGGCAATGCGTGAGGCCGGTCTTAACCTCACGAATCCTGAGGGTAATCTTGAGTTCACTCTTCCCGACGGTGAAATTCTCATTGGCGAGAACGGTGCTTCGGATTCCGAGGAAGATACCGATTCTGAGGACGAGACCGAAGGTTCTGAGTCCGAGGACTGAGTAAATCAAATACCTGGGCATGTATTAAAACTGCCCACTTGGTCTGTTAGTTTAGCTTGGAAAAACATAAGAGATACGGGTTCTTTCGTCTTCCTTTCTACCCGAGATGCATGGCGTGTCTTTTCTCTTAAGACTTGGGTTCGATTCCCAAACAGACCACTTTAATAAGCCAGAACTACAGCCCACGGCTTCATAAACCGGGGAGAGTAGGTAGGTCTCTAAGAACGGCAATTCTTAGATGCTCACCGAGTAGTTAGTAACTGCTTTGCCGAGTAAGTGCTAACCGTCTGGCTTTTTATTTTGTGTTGGAGGCGCTACTCGAAAGGGTGTGCGACCACTCATATAATAATCTTAGCTACGGTACTAAGACTCCAACACAAACTATCTATAGCCCAGAGCATGTGCGCTCTTCAAGAAACAAGAGGCGGTAGCCAAGTTGGTTAAGGCATTTGACTTTTAATCAAAAGATCGTGGGTTCGAATCCCACCCGCCTCACAAGTTTAACCGAATAGTCGTAGGTTCGAGTCCTACAGGGAGCACTATGGATGAATATACAACTCAATTACTTGAGCACACACTCAAGTTGATTGTCAGTGATCCATTTACTTCTTCTTATGAGGGTCTTGATGACTACTGTATATTCTGTAGTAGCTACTATAAATATGTACATTTAAAGACTTGTCCTTGGATGAACGCTCGAGAGTTTTTAGGTATTGGTTTTGAATCACACACTCAATGGAACGATTTAGTAACTCATAGCTATGAAGTGTCCAATTGACGACGAACCGTGTGAAGGTGCAAACGGTCGCAAAAACAGTCCAACTTGTCTGCACAGATGTGAGAACGGTCAAAAGTTCGTAGAGGGTTACTTAGCAACTATTGGTATTCGTCACGGTAACGCTCATTGGGCAAAGCGTGTTAAGTGCAAGTGCCCTAAATGTTCAGAGGCGTTGAAAAAATTAAAGCGAAAAGAAACCCAGAGAGTCTCTGAAAAAAGAGCGGCGGCTCGAGCATTACGACCGCCTCTTAAGAAAGACACCCACGGTTCTTTTCACAAAGCTGTTAGAGAACGTTGCGCCTGTAGTGAGTGTTTTCCACGATACACGCAATATCTTGCAGATAAACGCGAACAAAACAAAGCTAGACGAGACACTAACAAGAAAGCTACAGGTAAGCGATGAGTTTGATCTGTTATCAGTGTGATGATGATTTCTACCGAGTAGTTAATGGAGACATGAACTCAGTTCATTGTGATGTTTGCGGTGAATGGTTCTGTAGTCAAACCTGTCTCGAACTTCATGAAGAAGCTATGAAAGTTCATGGCAGAATTGTAGACGAGACTGGAGACTCTTTCTCATTTACTTAAGTGGTTTAGCCCGGTTGGCGAAATGGCAGACGCAGAGGCCTTAAAAGTCTCCGATGGAAACATCGTATGGGTTCGAGTCCCATACTGGGCACTATGGCTAATATTTCTAACAATCCACATAAGCCAGGAACAGACGAGTGGAAAGAATGGGAGAAAGAGCACATTCGTGATGGTTATGCGGCTTCCGCTCCTGTAGAAAGAGCTAGGTTAGTTTCTGTAGCTGAACAGTACGCTAAGACGTATGACAAGAACGCTAAATACTTAGATGTTCTCGATTTCATCGAAAACGAAACAGAGCCTGAATACGATCCTGTATTAGATAAGCCCAAGAAAGATTCTAACTACTGGCTTTCCTTGACTGACACAGTCAGTGATCCTCTTAATTGGGATAAAATTAAGAACTTCCTCCCGAATTACGGAGGGCAGCCTTTTAATTTCATACCGTCTTACCCAAGAGTTCCTTCTGTAGTTGTTCCAAGACAGATTCCCGACAACGCTACAGAAAAAGAAATTCTTCTTGCTTTAGACTATGTTCGCAGGACAGCATATGCTAAATATGAATGGGCTCGTGGTTGGGTAGAAGTAATTATTCCAAGACACATCGACTATTTACTGAAGTATAACAATAATCCAATCATAGCTTCTGCTATGGAACCGCAAAGACTGTATCTACAGTTCTACATCAAATAAGGAGAATCAAATGGAACAGGAAATTATCCCCATAATTATCCCGGAAGTTACAGTTGATCTTAAGTGCAAATACTACGTTACAGGTTTCCAATACGATAGTTCTTATAAACGAAATATGATTGCTCATTCTTATCCAGACGCTCTTGCCGCTGCTGCAAAAATTGCTACAGATCTTCCTGGCGTGGAAGTGGAAATCAAGAAGGTGTATTACGTTGACAAAGCGGAATAAGAAAGAGCTTCGTGAGAAGCGAGAAGCTAAGAAATTGAACCCTCATGTGAACCGAGAAGGTTCTGGAGCTACTATGTTGATGCCCCGTACTAAGCGATGGGCCAAAGGAAAGGCAATCAAGAATGACTAACTGGGGCTTCTGTTTTCTTGATATTGAGACTACAGGTCTTGATCCAAAAGTAGATGAGATTCTCGAAGTTGGTCTTGTCTTTGTAACCCACGACCTTGAGTCCATTCTTGCAACGTATAGTCATCAAATTCAGTACACTACAGATCCAGAACAGTGGCCTACTGTAGTTAAAGAGATGCATGAAACCTCAGGTCTTATGCAGACCCTTAACGAAGGCAATTTCCCTCCTGTAGCTATTGCAGCTTTGAATATTGAAGATGATATCACTTACGTTCGAGATGGTAATGGTTGGGAAAAAATTCATCTTGCAGGAAACAGCGTTCATTTCGATCGTAGTTTCCTTAAGGAGTGGATGCCTAACGTAGAGAAGCTCTTTCACCACCGACACCTAGATGCCAGTTCTTTCAAGCTTCTAGCAGAGACCAAGGCTAGTAAATTGGAAGCTGAGAACCCTAATGCTCACCGAGCAATTAACGACTGCTACGAATCACTTACTCTTGCACGACTTGCACAGGAAAAATTCAATGTCTGATTATAAGAAAGCCAAGATCACAGTTTCGTTTCATGTCAACTTAGATATGGACAACTATCCCAATGGATTAACTAACCTACAGGATGCTGTTGCTTACGATCTTCAACACTTGGATATCGATGTTATTGAGGTAATTGAACTCTATCTTAGTCTTTCGGATGGAGATACTATTGCTATCGTAAACGTAGAGGATGCTCCTGTAGAGAAGAACGAAGTTGCTCTCTTAGCAGAGAGGATGAGTAAAGAATTATGACCACAGAGAACATTAGTAAACCGCTCATTATCGCTATTAACAAGGCTATCCTCGGAGCAGTTGCTGAGAAGCCTGCAAGTCCATTAATTAACCTTGAGGATGCTACAGTTGAAGCAGTTAAAGACTATCTACGGGAAAAGCACACAGTCACTTGGGCAATTTGGTCAATCAGTAGCGACGACTCTTTGGAGAAAGCTGCCGAGTGGTTTAAGGCTGAACTTGTTAAGTTCCACTCCTTTCTATATCTGCCTCGGGACGACCGAAGTATCTTTGGTTGATCGCAATAACTTTCTAGAGAGTGGCGTTGAGAATTCTCTAGTTATTCGATTTACGCCCGCTGATATGTATATGGATATCAAAAGTGATGGCCCTGTAATTATTGACTTCCCTGTCTTGACTCCAGATAACTACAGGTACGATAAGATTGAGCCTATTCGGGAAAAGCTTTCTGAATTGAAGGGTCTTGTGTATGAGAGTTAGTCCTTCACAGCTTAAAGTTTGGAAAGAGTGTGAACAAGCTTGGTACTACAGCTATGTAGATGAGCTTAAACCTAAAATGACACGCAGTCGCGCTTTGGATATTGGTACGTACACACATGAACTGATGCATGTTATTTACCAGTATCACAAAGCCTTCCCAAATGTTAAGTACGGTTCAGATGAAGTTCTGGACATGATTGTTGCTCGAGTTAAGAAAGACATTGAGGAACGCAACCTCGATACAATCAACATCACAGCTATCGTTCTTAAACTGATTACTAAGTACGTTACCTGGCAGTCAGCAAGGATTGATACTGGAATTACAGTTATCGGTGTTGAGAAGGAATTCAAAGTTCAAATGACCGAGGACGGCTTAATCCTCCACGGTTTCATTGACTTAGTGTATCGAGACGCATCTGGAAAGATCAGGATTCGAGACCATAAGACTAGTGGGCAGAAGAACAGTTGGAGCGAGAAGAAGATCAAGCTCAATGAACAGTTTCTTATGTACGCACTGGCTATGACTCTTGAACTTGGTGAGCCAGTATTGCCTGTAGAAGTCAACTTCGTCAACACATATCAGTACGCCAACAACAAGACACCACCTAACAACGAGTTGTTTAATATCTACAGGCACGTTCACTCTACACCTGTAGTTGATTCCTACGCTCAAAACCTTATTAATATGCACGAACAGATGGTAGCCGTTTCAGAAAAGAATCGAGTGCCAATTCGTAATTTTCATGAGGGTTGCGGCTCCTGTAGATTCTTCGAGTTGTGCAATCTAGAAACGAAGGGGCTGGACTCAACAAACACAAAGTCTTACCTCTTCAAGAAAGTTGACAAGGATGGATGAAGGATTTAAGATGTTCGTTGTGGACATTGAACTTCCTTCATCCCAGCATGTAGAGCTTCCTAGGCGTACACCATTGGAAACTAAAGAAATTCGTAGGGTAACTATTGAGTTAGGCGATGGTGCTGTATTAGAATTTGATACAGGAGAAGAATTGATTGGTGGATTCTACAGGTCAAACGAGCTTGTTCGCAACGGGTACAAAGTAATTCAACACGAGGTATATATCACCGATGGGAATTCTAGATGAAGCTGAAACAGTATCTGAATCTACACCTTATGTAAAAGCCGTAATTCACGGCGATACTGGCGTTGGGAAAACCGAATTCTCTGCCAGTGCCCCGAAGCCAACTTGGATTGACTTCGAGCGTTCCAGCGATACTCTTAGAGCGAAACCTGAATTTGCAGATATCAAGATTTATCGTCCACCTACCTGGAAGAAAGCTTTTGAGTACTCACAAGCTGCTGTAGGTGTTTACGAGACGCTAGTCTTTGATACTGTTACTTCTATGCAGATCAAGTACATGAATGAGTACATGGTCAAGATGGAAGAAGATTCAAAGAAGTCTGGTTATCGTGGACAGCCTCGCGAGAGATTTGTTCGATATCAGCAAGACTTCAACTACGCAACTAATGAGTTGACTGCGTTCTTCCTGTTTCTACAGGAAGCCCCGATCAATGTTATCTTCTGCGCCCACTCGGATTTCATCCGAAACGAGGAAGGTTCGTTGGTCAAAATCCAACCAGCACTAACTCCTAGGGTCTGGGGAAATCTCAAGGCCTTTATTAGTGTGGTTGCATACCTAGAAAAAGTTACTACAGGGGTAGGAGCTAATCAAAAAACAGTACGACGACTATACTTGAATCCAACTAATTCCATTGTTGCTAAGAACCGACTTGGCATTTCTGACACATTCATTGAAAACCCAAACTTTAAGGAACTGTTTAAGCTATGAGCGACTTTATTGACCTTGACTTTACTGGTGTTGACCGTGGTCCGAAGTTGATTCCTGAGGGGGATCATGTTCTGACCGTTGTTGGTTTTGAGAAGAAGAAGCCTAAGACTCCGTTGAATGCAAACGGTGAGAAGAAGTACGACAGCATTCATGTTACTTTCGAGGATGCTGAGGGAAGTAAGGTCCGTTCGTTCTTCAACCTCCACCCGAATTCGATTTGGGGTCTGCGTCTTTTTCTTGAGGCTGTTTCTGGTGAGGAACTTGACGGGCCTCTCCAGATTAATCCGAACGATTACATCGGTGCTGCAGTTCTTTGCACTGTTGTTCACGAACCTCGTTCGGACAACGCTCAGCTTATGCAGAACAGGATTACGGCCTACCAGTACGTTGGCTGATTAAAACAAAGTTTGGGGTAGATAGTTTGTTAGGGGCGAACTATCTACCCCATCTTTGTCTTTCTAGAAAGAAGAACTGTGGGCGATCTAGAAAAATTCACAGAGTTCCTTTACGAAGGACTTACAGGATACGTCTACACCCCAATCAAGAAGAAGGACAATTCCTGGGAACAGTACTTCTTCCAATGGCCTCAACAGAAGCAAGAACTTCACGACTTCATTACAACGTCAAAGCGAGATGGTGACGTTTATATTTCTCCGAGTATCTTCTCAGAGAAGTCTAGTAAGAAAGCAGCAGTTAAAGCCACGCGTGTAGCTTGGGTTGAGTTCGATGGAAACGCAAAAGATTTCCGAGAACTTCCAGAACCCAACATGATTGTTCAGTCCTCGACTGAGGATCACTTACACTGCTATTGGCGAATCGAAGAGACTACAGGGCCTGTAGTTGAAGAAATTAACCGCCGACTTACTTACTACTTAGAAGCAGATAGTTCTGGTTGGGACTGTAGTCAAGTATTACGAGCACCAACGACACTTAACTGGAAACAGAAAGTCCAGCCTAAGGAAGTAAAGCTTCTTAAGTGTCTTGAAGGCAAGAACGAGTTTTCGTTATTCGATAAAGCTCCAGAAGTTAAACATCCTGTAGCTGTATTAGAATACGGAGACTTGCTTGATCCCAAAACTATTGAGATCACGAACAAAGATTTAGAAGCTCTTGTAAACACAAGAGTTCCTGGACCTAATCAGCGTTCTAGTCTCTTAATGTTCGCGGCTCACGCTCTTGCCGAGTTTGGTTATTCTCATCTAGAAATCGTATCTCTCCTGTATCATATTGACTACAGGATCAAGAAATTTGTTGGTCGTGCAGATCAGCTAGTTCGTCTATCAGAGATTGCTAGCATTGCTTTATTCAAATTTGAACGCGATTACTACGTTGAAAGCTACAGTCCACTAGAGATTATCAATCACGAACTCTCGTTGGATTGGTATTTTCCAGGTTGGCTTCACTCTACGGGTTTAATGTTGTTGAGTGGTCAGCCAGGCGTCGGCAAAACGCAGTTCTCTTTAGATTTGGGTTACCGTTTTGCTACAGGGGGTGAATTGCTTGGTAAACCAGGTCGTAGTCCGCTCAGAGTTACAATGATTTCTGGTGAGATGGACATTGTCGAACTCAAGTACATCTTTGAGCATCAGAGAAAGGACTTCACTGAACTTTCACTTTGGAACCAGAACCTTAGAGTTTACGCTCCAGAGGAAATGGGTTTAGCAAAAATCGAGCACATCATCAAGGAAAGTACTCCGCACGTAGTTATCATTGACTCGCTAAGCGAAATTGCTACAGATGACTTGAAAGAATCTGAGGCAAGAGCAATCATGAAGAAACTACGTTCTCTCAAGAGGGAATACAACTGTGCGTTTATCATCATCCATCATAACCGTAAAGCAAATGATTCGAATAAGAAACCACGAAAACTTTCCGACTTATACGGATCGTACATATTCGGCAAGCTCAGTGAGACGGTTATCTCACTCTGGCAAGAGGACGGGAAGGGTTACATTGAGGTTGATGTATTTAAATCACGCTTTGGTAGTCGTGCTCCGCTCAGAATCAAGCGTTCAGAAAACCTCACGTTTAGTCTTGAACAGGAAGTAGTTGAAATTGTCGACACAACAAACCCATTCCTCGTCGACGACCCGTTACGAAACGGAGTTGGAGAATTGCCTCAAAGCTCTGGATCAAACTAAAGTAGCTATTTGTTTAGACACGGAAACTAATATTACAGAGCAGTACCATAACAGGTATTGCATGGGTGTAGCGGTCACGGTAGACGGTGAGTCCTTCTATTTGCCTGTAGCACACGACTCATGGATGGAAAAGGGGAATCCGAACGTCTCCCTACCCTCTGACTTCTTAAGGGATCGAGGCGTCCCTTACGTCTTTCATAACGCTAAGTTCGATCTACACGTCCTAGAAAAGGCTGGAATTGAGGTTCCAACTAATTTAAATTTCTACGACACCATGCTCATGAGTCACCTGATTAACGAGGAAGAATTTGATTTCTCTCTTCAATCAATGGCTAGAAAGTATCTGGGTGAGTCGAAAGAGAAAGACTTAGCACGTGTGCTCACACGCGATATGAAGTGGGAAGATACTCCTGCTTTCGTAATGGAGAAGTACGCTAAGAAAGACTCACAGATTACCTACGAATTGTTCCTAGCTCTCCGCCCTTTGTTTGAGAAGTACGAAGATTACTGGCAAACTAGGGATAAGCCTTTCTTAATGACTCTCTGGGATATGGAACGTAAAGGCGTTCTAGTTAATCTGGAGGAAGCTCATCGACTAAAGAAGATGTGCGAAGATCGGCTAGTTCAAATTCAAATTGATTTGGGTTTCAACCCTAACAAGAAGAAGGAACTACATGACAAGTTATTTGGTCCTCCTCCGGTGGGTTACGGTCTTAAACCTAAAACGTATACTGCGAAGAAGAACGAACCACAAGTCAACACAGCTTTTCTAGAAGCTACTAATCATCCGGTCTGTGGTTTGCTTTTAGAGCATTCCGAACTCAAGAAACAGTTGACGAGCTACTACAACGCCTACATTAGATTGTGCGAAGGGTATGGAAGAATTCATCCTGGATTTAAACAACATGGAACTGTTACTGGAAGATTATCCTGCGCAGTACCAAACATGCAGCAAATCCCCAGAGAGTCCCCAATCAAAAAACTATTCTTACCAGATGCTGGCTATCAGCTTTGGGAAATTGACTATAAGAACATTGAGATGCGACTCGCTGCAGTCTATTCTAAAGAGCCGGCTCTACTTGACACCTTTGCTGCTGAGGGAGACGTTCACCAACTCACCGCCGACCTTTTGGGAATTAGTAGACAACACGCTAAAACCGTCAACTTCCTCATTATTTATGGGGGTGGTGCGAGAGCATTATCGACACAGATCAAGCTTCCCGAAGCTGACTGCAAAAAGATTCTTAATCGCTTCCGAGAAGCATACCCTAATCTTTTCCGTACAATGACTGCTTGCACAGCTTCTGCAGAAGCGTGTGACGGAGTAATCAAACTTTGGACTGGACGCGAACGACATTTCCGTAGTCATTGGGACTACCACAAAGCGTTCAACTCACTAATCCAAGGTGGTTCATTTGAAATCGTCAAGACTTCTATGCTACTCTTGCAGCGTGAAGGTTTTGATATGCGAAACCAAGTTCATGACTCTGTTTGGCTGATGGTTAAGTCTAAAGCAGAAGTCGAAAGAGCTGAGAAAATCATGACCGAATGGACTACTAAGGGATTCGGCCTGACTTTCAGCGTGGATAGCAAACAACTAGCGTGAGGTAAATATGAAACTCGTTCGTTTAATTAGTGAGCTTAAGGCTCTCCAGAAGGAAGAACTTAACCCCGATGTTATCATCGACGGCTATGATCTTCATGAGATTTCGTTTGATCCAGAGACCGGAACTGTTAACCTCAATTCCGAAGAGATGAATGAAATTCTTGCGAATGAGGCAGAACTTCCTGTTATTATTGAGGAACTGCCTGAGCAGGAAGAACAGCCTATTGAGGAAACTCCCGCTCCTGTAGAGGATAACGTTTCCCCGGATGAATTGACGCCTGATGAGATGATCGACGGAGAAGTTCCTCCGCTCGATATCTGATCTCTAAATAACTACAGGGGAGTCAATGACTCCCCTGTAGTTGGAGGTTATTATGGATACAGAAGAATTTGACGGTCCAGACCCAGACACTGTGCTACTTGTAGCAGCAATTGTTCTGATGGTTATTTGTCTGTTTTTAGCTTCTACAGGAAAATGGAATGGAGAACCTTGTGACAACTACCAAATCGACCAACGAGGAAACGTCTGCAATTGAGTTTTGCCCTCAATGCAAAAGTACTAAAGCGTTACCTGCTCTTTGGTGTAGAGACCTATTTCACCAAACCTGCCCAGATTGCGGTTATCATTTAAACGCAGAGACATTAAAAAAGATGAAGATTTCGTGTCTTAATAAGTTTCACGATGATCCAGTAAACCATCCTAGTCACTACACTAAGCATCCTTCTGGGATCGAGTGCATTCAGGTAACTGAACATATGAACTTCAATCTTGGTAACGCTG
>JACCDG010148994.1_pt1 | contig 12216 bp, 24 predicted proteins | sample 7442471 | NCBI WGS metagenome assembly JACCDG01 (sample SAMN15323444, study PRJNA562643) | freshwater metagenome | isolation source: river surface water | place: USA:Blue River Watershed | collected 2017-08-17 | reverse complement strand
TATGTTGAGTGATTGTTACGAAATGATTTGTTGAACCACTACAAGCCCTAAGCTCAGCATAAGGAGGACAATATCCAATAACATGCACATTTTTAACTCCAAAGCATGCAGCAGACCTGATAACAAGTCCTAGATTACAGTTTTGTTGAAATTCTACTGTTACTAAAGATACAGGAAGAAATTTAGCTGTTTCTACTTTACTCTGATATCTCTGTATTCTTGTTTGATCTCTCACAATATTTGAGTCCTAACATATCAATGATTTTATCAGGCGCCATTTTATTGATGTAGTCTCTAACTGAAGGATTTCTTTTAGAACGAACGCAAAATAAGGCTGCACTACATTTTGTCTTACAAGCTTCTAAAGCAAATTCCTTCTGGGATTCAATATCCTTAATTTCTTCATACTTAATTGATAGTTCGCTTATTAATTTAGTAACTTCAGCTTCAATATTTTGAATATCATCAAACCATTCAGGGAAATAACTGACGAATTCTCCATATTCTCCATTTTGAACTAGTTCTACAAGTCGTGCTAATGAATTTCCTTCCTTCATATGATGAATAGCTACATACTTGGGATTCTTAACTTTTACACGATTGAAATTCTCATCAACTGCAATATAGCCTTCTTGCATGATGGTCCCTTTTGTCATGAAAGGAGTTATTTAGAATTTGATCTTTAGTAAAATATTCTGACATTATTTTTCCTTACAATTCTTATTCCAAGTATTGAGCTTTAATTTCACTTTGCTATACTCAATTAATGAAACGCTATCCCAATTTATATCATGTCAAGTTCCTTCTTTTAAGCGGCCAAAAAGTAAATGAATGGAATATTAAGTTCGAACTTCCTATTTGGGAAGATTCAGATATAGAAGAGTTAGAAAAACAATTACAAATTCCAAAAGATTTTAGGCAAAATGACAGAAAACATACTCCATCTACTAATTATATGAGGGAGCAAGGAGTTTTTAATTTGTTTTACCCTGATGCTCCTACAATTGAAGCTTTGTCTTTAATAAATACCTTAGAGATTAGAGCAGCTATCGAAAAACTCATATTAAGCGGAGAAGAACCTAAGAAAATTGCCAAATCAATCAATTCTAAATTTGAGACTCATATAAGTGGGGATGCAATTGAGAGATACAGACATTATTTCTGGAATATCAAAGTAATGAAAATCACTGACTGGGAACGAATATATGCGGATAGAAGAAGTGAAAAAAGAGAAGCGATCAATATAATTAGAAATGGCCCTGATTATACAAGACATATATTGGGGTTTATCCAATCAATTCAGATTAAAGAATCTTTAAAAGAATTAGTCTCAGCCTTGCATTTCGATATGCAAGAATTGAAACATCAAAGAGCTAGTGGAGAAAAAACCAAGGCTCTATCTACAATTGCTAATACTTTGATAAAAATAGATGAGAAGCTGTCAACCAATGATATTTCACTAAAAGAAGAATTTAAGAATTATGAGAGAATTCAGATAGAGCACACAAATGCGGATATTAAAGGGATGCAAGAATTAGCTCCAGACGGAAATTATACAGGTAGCGGTAGAGAATTACCTGAAGTTAGCACAGTTGAAAAAATAGTTGATTTATCAACTGGAGATTATTCTTATACAGAGAAATAGCTAAAAACAACATTATTTTAATCTAAGCCTTTAAGAAGTTCATCTACATCAGACCTCATTAACTCCAACCAGCTTTTTGCGCTTTTGTAGAAATTACTTCTTAGAAGTAATTCTTCTCTTGCTGGCAAAGTAATAGCAAGGACGGCTATAACACAGGTTGGAGAAAGATAATTCAAATCAATAGTTGCCAGAATCTCATTACACACATCAAATTTGTCTTGAAGTAGAAGTTCGTCAATAAAGGAAAATATAAATCTTACTTTCTTCCTTTCAATATTTCCTTCTTCATACTTATTTATATTGCGTAGCCCTTCAAAGAAATCTTCTACTTCCTTCAATGTTGGCAGCTACACTTTACAGTTTCTGGATTGACGTTATAAATAGTCTTTCCATTACTTTGTCCAATTTTGAAAATTGGATATCTTGTTGACTTATAGAAAGTAACTGTTGTCTTTCCCCAACAAGTCTTGCATTTATTAGCGCGATTTTTAAGTGTATGAACTGAGGTTTCTCGATCTTGTACTTCTTTCATTCGAGAAAGTGAAACTTCATGTGCGCTTCTATCTGATTCTACTTGGTACATTCGTTTTCTCCTTTATAAACAGGAATTACCTCAACGCTAGAAGGAATAAAGTATCTCTTACTGAAATATTTAATATCTTCTTCTACTTTCTTCGTTCCTCTTTTTTGCGCATTAATGAGGCATTGTTTTGGGTTATTCTCAAAATAAATTCTTTCAATTGAAAAACCTAAATTAGTCAGCATTAATTCTGCAGTTAAATAGTTGAGCGCGATACATAAATGAGGGTCAACAACAATTAGATGCTTTGCTCTAACTGCATTAGCAATTTCAGAGAAATGTTTAGGATCATCGATTAGAACTGAATCTCTTTCTAGTAATGATCTTGCTAATAAGGATTTTGCTAATGTAGTCTTACCAGATCCTGGGAGTCCAATTATTAAGGTGCATCTTCGTTCCATAAATTCCTTTCCTTTAAGTACTTCTCAAGTTCACCAAGATTTATGCTCTTAATGCGCTTATTATAATAATTTCCATAGTATTGATTCTCAGTATATTTTGTAGTTTCAATCAAATTGTTACAAAGATTTTTATACTGTAAGAAAGTAATTTGAGGGCACAGCTCTTCTAAAATTGTATCTAATTCAATAAAAGCAGGTTCTTCTTCAGCATTTACAGCATGATCTGCAGAAGATCCCCAACAGCTTCCTCCAGTTAATCCTCCAACAGTCCACTCAATATAAATGGAATCTGGCATATCTTTTTTATGCCATTTTGAAATAAACCTTTTACGAAATTCATCAAATTTATTCATGTTCTCTCCTAAGATTCTTATTCCATTTTTTCTCTAGATATTTCATGCTCCCAAAATGGAATTTAAAGAAATTCATTACGATTCTATTATTACTGAGTTTAAAAGTGAAAAAGTTCTATCAATTCACATCAGAGCCGGAAAAAAGTTGAAGGACATCAGACAAATCGATTTCATTTTAGATAAGCATATAAAAAGTAACTTCTACCAAGAAATCGCACCAACAGGAGAATTTATACAACAACAACTAGAAAAATTAGATTTGAACAAACATTACTCTCCCAAAGATCAAGAGACAATTCAATTTGCCAAAGGTCGTTCCATTTATTACAAGAAAGAACTACCAAAAGAAAGACCGGAAGACTTTGTTAAGGTTAGGCAACAATATCAAGAACTGATGAAGCTTTATGATAGCCCAGACTTCATCCATAAATCTTTTACTAGTAAGTTAAATGGAAATGATTGGGGTGAATATGAAGGATGGGATTATATTATTCACTATAAATCCCCATTTATAGATGAAATCATGTTGAAGATGTGTAAGGAAATTAATCAAGAGCTAACAGATCAAGGATTTGTGAACCTGTAATTTCCATATCTGCATTAAAGTTTACAATTCTAAAGACCTGATTATTTATATTAGATTTTACTAATTCTTTTAACAAATCTAATTTACCAAAGAATTGATCCTTATACTTCCTTTCTAGGATATCTTGTAGGGATAAATACATCCAGTCATAATTCGGCAAGACAATTTCACCTAAGTGAAAATCTTCCATAACAACATCAATATCTTCGTTGAGAACTTTGACCCTAAATGATAAATCTCTTAGATTTAGCTCATGAATAGAAGACATCTCATGTGAGCCAAATTTTATAAGTAAAGGCCCACAATAATAAACTTTAAGGTACATCCTCACTCCAAATTATTTTGTATCTAGTTACAACATCTTTATCTTCAAAAGCAGAACCTCCACAACAACCTGCATCTACATTTAGCTCATTAATGTGGCCAATTAAAATTTGTTTTCCATTTATTTCAATTAAAGTTCCTGCTTTATTTAATCCACGCCCACAAAAACTAAGTTGTTTACGTTTTTCTTCGTATAGAGCTGTTCTTTTATCTAACTCTTTATAAATTGACTCATCATTTAAATCTAAGTGAATTTCACGGAGAGTCTCATTTATTTCGCCAAGATAGTCTCTTAAAGGATGTTTATCCCATTCATCAAAATCAGTAAAGCCATATTCATTTTTTGAGATATCGAGTTCCATTACATCAATAATATCTTGTCTGACCTGTTCTAATTCGGCAAAATGTTTCTTATAAACGGCACCCAATTCTTCCTTAATATCTAAGTTCTGGTTATTAAATTCTTCCCTATTTTCCCAAACATAAACATCCCAAGGCAAATTACATTCGATCCATTCACTCATTTGATGTCCTCCTATTTCATCCTAGGTTTCTTATTCCAAAATACTATTGAAATAACAAGAGCAATAATACAAGGTCCTACCATTAATAAAGGCCAATAAGACCATTCATTACCAGAAGCTTTGTAATGATCTAATACAAAGCTGATTACCAAACCAATTATTGATCCTCCAAAATATTGACTAGAATCAAACATTCCTGCAGCCGAACTAGCTGCACTTCTTCCTGCGAAGTCAGCTGGAAGCGTACCCATTAACATTGAATTTGCGCCTTGTAAAAAGAACATTAATAGAATCAAAAATATTGTAGATAACCAAGGATTACAAATTCCTAATGCTAATAAAGGTAACAATACTAAAACTGCGCCTGAAGAAATAGCAATGACTGGAAATCTTCTTTTATCAAAAACCTTATCACTCATTGGTCCAGCAATTAAAGAAGCAAGGATCATCGCAATTGGAAAAAATAATGAATACAACATATAAGGAGCAAATTTACCTAAACCATTGAGAGGTAGGTGATAATTTGTAGTATAGAATCTAGAATACCAATGTTCTAGTCCATTTCTAATACTGCCCAAACAAAAAGCCATTAATGAAGAAATTAAGATAACAGGGTTTGTAACTACTTTTCTAATTGTGTCTTTGATAGATAAGTGTTTAATAGGTTCATCAAAATAATGAATCCCCATATCTTCTGGACTTTCATATACAAAGCGCCAAACAAATAAAAACGCAATTGCAAGTAATGAAGAGGGAATAAAGAAAGCATAAGGCCACGGTAAGAACAGAAGTATCAAAGGACAGGCAGTTGCTACTAATAATCTTCCAATTTGAATTAAAGCACCAAAAATACCACTGGCAGTTCCTCTTTCATGTATCTGCCAAAAGCTGGCATTTAATCTGACAATACTTAATGCACCTAAAGTTTGGAAAAAATAGTTAGTAGACCATATAAAAGTTAAAGCAGAAAGAAGTAAAGAACCAGAATACACAAAAGTAGAAGCACCAATATTAAAAGAAGTTCCTACTAAATAATAAGTAAGTCCAAATAGTATATTTGAGATAAAAGCTCCACCTATTCCAATCATTATGGATTTTTTACCCCCTAATTTATCAACAACAGGCCCGTTAAATAAAACGGCAACCGCATAAACAAAGAGTGCACATGCTGTAATTTTTCCATAAGAAGAATAAGACCAATGTAAAGCTTGAGCTATTTGATTATGGACTACGCTTAAGTTTAATCTAGAAAAATAAAAACAACTATAAGTCAGACCTAATAAAAGTAACTGCAGAGAACGATATTTTTTGAAGTTCATCTGGGTTAATAATTTCGGACTTTAATAAAAAAGTCCATCTATTAAACAGGTTCCCAGATATCAATTACTTTTTGAACTCTTTTAACTAGTGTAGCCTCACTGTCAAACCCATCTCCTTGACCTTCTTGCATTTCAGTTGCTGGAACACTATAAGTAATTAACCAAGCTGTGTCTTTCTCTTGATTAGGTTCTGTAAAGATCATTTCATAAATAATGCTCCATCTACTTGTATCGACAAGTGTATCTGAAATTAGGGTGTAACCTTCAGGTGGAGCACACCCTTCTAAAATGTCATTTAAAATTTCTACATCGAATTCTTTTGTTATAGCCATTGATCCTCAATACTTTCTTTTGTTCTTACTGATTCTGAACCATCGTATTCATGAATCATTACTAAGCAATTGTCTGGAACTTCATATACCTCAAGATCTCTCAGTCCACCAAAATATACTTCCTCTTCATCTGGAAATTTCTCCTTGAAGTCCTTAATAAACTGTTGTACTAACGGATCTGCTTCATATCTATTTTTCCAATTATTACGATCTTCAATAAATTTCCCTCCACTTTCTAAAAATTCAATAAAAGGTTGATATTCAAGCATAAATTTTTTGGCTTCCCTTGATCCATGAAACCAAGAAGTCCAACCTGCACCAAATCCTGGTGAATATAATATTTTTCTCATTTTGGAAAATGACCTCTTGTAACTCCTACTTCATAAAGATCTTCTGCTTTCTCCCATTGTTCATGAGCATTAAAATAACAAGGGGTTGTTAATGGGACACTTCTAACTAGATGCAACATAATTTCTTGTTTTAAATTTAATCTAGGAGTTGTTTGTAATTCGAGTAGTAAAGAACTTGTTTGACGCAAATTGGAACCTAGCTCTCGAATTTGTTTTTTAGCTTCTTCATACTCATTTCGCCAGAAATTAACTTCAATTTCTAATTCTTCTTTAGTTTTCTCTTGCATCATTTGCATTCCTTCTCATTGTAAGATTTTACAATACTAACCATTTGTTTGAGTCTGTCTTCATTAAAACGTCCATATTCATCTTCTAGACTTGAAGCAACTAAGAAATGATCTACATATGGCAAAAAGGATTCAATATTCTCTAGATTTATTCCTGAAGCTATTGCTAATGTTACATCTGGACCAATAACTTCTCGGAACCATTTAATCTTTTCAATATCTGGAGGAGTTCCAGTTGCAGGCCCAGATGTAGTGATTACCATTTCAGTTGCCCATAAATAACCAAGTCTCAATGCAGCTTCTATATCATTTCGTAAATCTGATTTTTCTTTTGTCTGATCTTGGTACTTAAAATCAAAAGAAGGATAATAATTGGGCACAAAGTCAATGTCCCAAGCACAATCTGATATTTTCCTTACATGATAAGATTCATCAGCATCAGTCCAATATCCATCAATACCATAGTAAGTTAATAGAGGAGCAACAAAGAATGGATTTTTATCGAGAATGTTAATTCCGACCCACATATCAAAGAGCTGTTTAACTCTTGCTGCCGTGTCTATCAATTTCATAAAGTCGCTATAAAAATGCCCTGACTTTAAATGACCTTGATTAATAAGAAATATCCCATCTACTCCAGCATTTTTACAAAGCTCAGCTTGATTAATTACTTGTGCAAAATGCAGTGGATGAATTACTGGAAATAGCTTCTTTTTCATTTATAATTAAAGGCACAAAATGTGCCTTTCCTTTTAAGATTCGATGTACCAATTTATATCTTGATAATTCTGCAAAAGGGTTTCAATGGAGATTTCTGCTATTCCTCCTGCACTATTATCTGAGGAGAAACTTTGTACAAGGATCCCTTGAACATCGTTTCTATTCGCTCTGTAGACAGCTTTGTGAGTCCATCCATCTTCCTCCTCACCAGTAAGGATTCGATATCTCTCAACATTTTCTTTTGTGAGTTCAATTCTCTGTTTCATAACCTCTCCTTACAATAATTATTCCAATTTATTAAGGACTATTTTCAATGAAATCAACTAACTCCTTAAATCCAGGTATCTTCCAACAAGACGTTGATTCTGGAACACCAAACCAAACATCATTTAATATCTTCAACATTACTTTCTGATCTTTTTCTTTTAAAGCGTTTTCAAAAAGAATAACAACGTCTTCTTTAGTATTTTGTTTTATTAAAGTGCGAATTTTCTCACAAGCTTTTTCAGCTGCTTGAGCAGTAATCTTTAAATCACTCTTCTTTTTGCGGCTGGGATGATATGTATCGATAATTGATACTAGAATTTGTTTATTAGCTTCAATATCTTGAAACCATTCGTCTCTGGATATTGGAAGGGAATTTAAGTATTCTTCCTGTTCTTTGTTATATTCATAATCCCATTCAGACATTTATCCAAACCTTTCTTTTAGACACAAATAAATTCTATAAATCTTCTCTTATCTATCGCCAAATCTAGATCTTAATTCTTGATACGTTCGATAATCCTTTTCCTCTTGTTCTCTTTGTGATCTTCTATAGTCGCTTATTTCTTGTCTGCAACGAGGGTCATTACATGTGTTGCAACTGCAAGTTTCATAACCTCCTTGATCATACTTATGGAATCCATATCCTCTGCATGTACAGGCCATTTTATTCTCCTATTTCTACTATCATTGGTTCGTGAGCAATTTCATAATGCTCATCTAGAATTGCAGCGTTAACGTAGATAATACCATCTTGTTCTTCTGTCTCAGACCCATGTTCGTGAACGTGACCGAAGCAAACTAGCTTTGGTCTTACTATTTGTATTCGTTCTAATAATTCTTTACTTCCAACTTCATGATAAGCTTCTTCTATTCTAAATCCTTCTTCTCGTGAGGGATCTATAATGGAATATTTCCTATAAAATCCATCCAATATTCTAAAAGGTGGACCATGACAAACTAAGATATCTGTGTCATTAGGAATTCTTTTAGCTAGTTCTTTCATTTCGGGCGAATTTCTTTCAAAAGCCCATCTACCATTAATCGGCGTAATGAAAGGAAAACCAAATAATTTAAGACCAGATATTTTATCTGTAAAACTATTTAGATAAAGCCACTTTACATTAGGAGCATATAATCTTCTAAGTTCATGGAAATCTTCCATACATTCATATGGGCCAAGCTCGTGATTTCCAAATCCTCCAAACACTAATCTGTACTTGCTAGTTTGTTCTTCCATCCATAGAAGAAAGTCCAAAACTTCAGGATCTGTTCCTCGATAAGAGAAATCACCGCAATGAATTAGAAAATCAGCTGCTGGAAGTTGTAATTCTCGATGTAAGTTATGAGTATCCGATATTATGCAAACTCTAGTCTTCATGATCCATAAATTTCTCCAGTATCGGTATCGATATACCAATAAGACCAATTGTTATCTTCATAGAAGTTTTGAATACACTCCTCATTAAGGTAAATTCGATCTTTTGTGATTTTAAGATAATTTATAATGCTCAATTCTTCTTCTGGGCCGTTTTTATCTTGAAAGCCATCTTGAGCCAACCAATAGCAACCTGGAGCTAGCATGTCCCATAATCTTATAATATTTTCTTTCGTAACATTCTGAGGATAAAGCTCAACTAATACAGAGTCTTTAAAAATTTTCAGGAATGCTCGTATTGTGGAACTAAAATCATTGTCCCCAAAATCAATTCCAATTAACATAAAAGCGCATCCAAATGAGACCACATATTTTCACATTCTCCTTTTGTATAAAGTGCTCGTTTAAAATCTTCATATTCTTTCTTATACATATCAACTAACTTTCCTCCATGTTCTACATTGGCAATTCTATCGGCCAATTTTAAACAAACAGCATCCTTGGTACTTCTTATCTTAGGATAAGTAAGTGCCGCTCTAACTTTTCTATTTGGACCATCTTCATTGGTAACAGCAGCTACTAACTCAGCAACCCTATCACCAAACATTTCAGCAATTTCTTTTACTTTTGTATCTGTATCTTCCACAACATCATGTAACCAAGCTGCAATTAATAAAGATTCATTATATATTCCAATACCATAATTGAATCTTCTTAAAACTGCTTCTACAGCCGCTAAATGATGTGTGTAAGGAAGTCCAGCTCCATAAATTTGATTGGAATGTTTAATACTAGCAAAGAATTTCGCCCAACGAAGAGGATCTAGCTTACTTAGAGGATCTAATTTAATCATTTGTTCCACCATTTATCTGACCTATATTCTTCAGGTACTTTCTCAGGTTCCATTAATGAATCTATGCCTAATGCCTCTAGATCATCAAAATACTTATCTCTTAAAGATTCAGGAAATTTATAACCGCAGAAAGGACAGAACTTGAAATTAAGAACTGTGTGTAGCGTATTAGGACCATTATACTCCCAATAATCTCCTAATTTAATACTCCACTCTCTTACTTTTGGGCTATAAGTAAAAGGGCTGTCTGGACAATTATTATTGTGCTGTTCACATTTATATTCAAGATTGTCTTTTAATGTTTCACAACAATGATCCATTAAAATTCTTTCCATTTCCAATCTGCCGTTCCATCACTCCAATAATTATCCTTAGCCTCCTTTACGGCTTTTTTATCTAATCTGTGTATTGTTTGTTCAACTTCTGACCAAGATCGATTCGATCTAAACAGGGCTCCAGCAATTATATAATCTGCATCTTCATTACAAATGGGGGAAATGGCATGGTCTGGAATAAGAATTGGTGTTATATTATTTCTACTCCAAAAAGCAGCTAATAAATCAATTGCTAGATCTGAAGCTGTGCCGTGTTTATTTCCTTCAAGAGCAAATTTTAAAATAAGTTCTACAAATTCTTTATTTTTAAGTCGGCCAAAAAGATAAAGCTGAAGAACTACATTGATGTTAACTGCTCTTCCTCTTATGTGTTCTTCAACAATCTTTATAAAATCTTCTTTATTCATAAATTTTCTCCAAAAAATAGGGATTTTGTCTAATAGGCCCTAAATCTAATTCAGTTACGTGACTTCTAGTAATGAACCTATCTTTCGGCCGCTTTTTAAGAGGAATTTTCTCATATTCTTCAATTGTTAGCTCCCTTGTATAATTTTGACGCTTAAGAAATGTGCCTCTTTTAAAATGATTTGGATAATTATTCCAATTAATTCCTTTCTGGAATAGCATTTCTTGCTTGTCAGAGGAATTCTTTTTATGTAACTCCTTATGAGAATAGACAGATTGTGCAGCCATGGTTATGGAGTTTTTAGTCGCATCATCTTCTCTCCAGAGAAAAACTTCCAAAGCATCATCTTTAGTAGGAACTTGCCATACTCGACAATCAAAGCAAGGAGTTTTGCTTACTCTGTCAGCGAACTTATTGTTTGTTCTTACTGATCCAACTAATTGCGTAAACTTTGAAGAGGCAAATCCTGCCAGAACTGATATTATCTTTTGAACGCGACCATTAAAGTTCATTTTAGTTGTCTCAGTAATATCGTCTTCATAATGCCAATAAAGAGTTATTTCATCACTTTGAGTGTATGCAATTAAAGGATGGAATTCTTCAACCAAAGACTTTGCCGTCTCAACCATACATTTATAGAAATCTTCATCAAAAGGTCTTTTCATTCCTTTTGTAAAGCTATGGAAAGATCTTCCATCTAAGCGTGCGAATGTAGGGAGTTTTCTAATTAGCTTACTTTCTGTAAGTTCCTCAAACTCTTTACAACGATCTCCAATTGTCATTTCTTTTCCTTTAACAATTCATTTAGATAATGTAGCTCAATATTATATTTTCCAGCCCGGCCCTGGCTTTTATTGTTATTATACCATTCCAAACTTAGTTTTTGTTCTTCGGCCCATTGCTCAACCTCGTGTTTAAATTTAAACACTCCTTCAATAGCTCCTCTACTCGCTGTAGATTGTGAAGCATAATGTTCATATTCGTAAGAATAGAAAACTACATAAATTCCCACTATCTCTTCTCCTTATTAATTTCATCTAATTGATCTTGAATAAAATCAAATACTTCTTTGGGCGCGCTTTTGTTATGTAAGCCACGACATTGGTTAATAAAAAATCCTTTTTCTGTCCTTTTGTAAAATTCGTTATTTTTTACAATGCTGTAATCGGAAGTAAATTGAAGTTCCAATGTCCATCTTTTTTCGCCGTCCCAAATGGAATAAATACCACAATGTCCTGAATTAATAGAGGAAGCATAAGAAGAAACACAATGATGAAGTTCAATAGCTTCTTGAACTAATCTTTCGCTAGTTTCAACGTACTCAACTTCATATTTACCTGATTTGAGAATCTTGAACTTCTTGGCTGATTCAATTTTATAATTGAATTCCTCATCAAGATCCTTGGCCATTCTATAAGCGTCACTTACTAAATAAGAAGACCAGGAAGATTCAGGAACAGACTTTTTATCAGTCTTGCCCTGTAAAAGCCCATGATAAACTTCCCTGAAGAAGGGAAATTTACCAGCCTCACTTCTTATCAGGCCACTCTCTACTCTTG
>JACCDG010563577.1_pt1 | contig 12218 bp, 11 predicted proteins | sample 7442471 | NCBI WGS metagenome assembly JACCDG01 (sample SAMN15323444, study PRJNA562643) | freshwater metagenome | isolation source: river surface water | place: USA:Blue River Watershed | collected 2017-08-17 | reverse complement strand
TTGAGCCGTAATCGTTGTTTGATGACCAATTATTCCGCATAGCCCCTGCCGTTCCATTTGTTGTATAGGTGTACAGGGAATATCCGTCTGGGGATTCGGCATAAACCCCCACGCCCCCGCTCGTTGTAATTCCTTCCACTGCGATACCTCCGTTACTATTCCGGCCAGATACACCCGCCCCTGCGTTGCCTAATACCGATGTGGAATTTGATGTACCATATACGCCATAATTGGCCGTTGCCGCCCCCGTGGCGAGTGCGTATAGTCCGTAGTTAGTAGATGTAGTCCCGCTGTGTGTATTGCTCAAGTAAGCCCCATAAGTGGTTGCTCCAGACGATCCATTTACACCAGTGGTGCTTATCTCGAAAAGTTTATGGTTTGTCGAACTAGATGCCGTACTGGTGCTGGATAGTTTAAGCCCTGATCCATTCAGGCTATTCCATGACCATTCCTGCCCGTAGTTGGCATGGGCTGCTGTGTTAGTTGCTGTAGCGGCCTTGATATAGTTAATAGGTATTTGGGTGATATCGTAAGGTGTTGCCAAAACCGAAGTATCCGCCTTGATACCTAATGTATTGGATGTTGGCTCGGAAAGTACGATACCGAATAGGTCATCTACAATAATATCCGATCCGTTATCAATATCAATTGTGTATGGGCCTGTACCCGTCAATGTTAAACCCTGATCGTCTGTGTCGGCAACTGTTGTTAAGTCGTATTGTGTTGCAAGTTTTGACGTATCTGCCTTTAACTCGCCACTTGAAAAGGTAAGACCCCATCCTGTCGTTACATCCCCGATCCATCCGCTGCCGTCTGCTCCGATCAATTTTGTAGGGGTATTTACAGATACCCCACGGCGTATCCCGTCGAACTCTGAATAATCAAACCCATCACAGTAAAGTGTTGTAGCCCCCACCATCCCAAACGGCGCGATCTGGAAGTTATTAGCCGAAGCGTCTGCAAGCATTTCGATTCCATCCGAACCGCCTGATCCTAGCAACCTGATATAACTCGAATAATCGGTATCCGTTCCAATGCGGCAAAATGCACCATTATCGTAAGGATTGAGCCAATAGAACTTACTCAGCGTGTTATACCCATACCAATCATAAGGATGGCCCAGTGTGGTGATATAGGAGAATATTCTACGATCGGCGCCAAGTAAATCAACCAATCGGTAATGAAATTCTATAAGCGTATCGCCTCCGGTTATGTAGTTGTTTTCAAAGGATAGCCCCATAGCGTGAAGGCTGCTATTTTCTCTGGTTGCCCCTGATAAGAGATTCCATCCCATTGTCAAAACGTCGTTGTTCTGATCGCCCGATGTCGATGCCGTCTCTACGTTGAATATAAAATCAGGATTATCCTCTGTGGTTTGTAACGGTCTTACACGCATCCATGTACGGGCGCTATGCCCGTCCGCGTGGTTAAACCGCAAAGTACCCTCTTTGAGCATTTCAATCTTAGTAGCCAGTCCCCCATATAATCCGGTGAACAAGGTATACCCTGATCGGTACGCACTATCTGAATTAGTCGGGATCGCAGTGCCTCCGACCTTATACCAATCGGTATCGCCTGCTACTGAGCCGATCAGGTCAGATAATTTCCTCCATTTTCCCGTCTTATAGTATATGCTGGAGCTGTTGGTATCATTGGACATCACCAGTATACTATCCGGTTCCTGCGATGGCCTTACCCTTATCTGGTTGTCATTAAGTTGGGCGTTCACGTTACGTGAACACACCAAAATCATGAACATGAATAATATATACCTCATTACAGCTTTACTGATTTTAATTTGCGAATGGTCAATACATCACCTGTAAGTAATGGCATACCTGTTGCCAGTTCAATTTCCTGATTTGCGTAATCGATGCCGTACTCACCAATTAATGCAGGACTTGCGGAATACACCAGGGTAACCCCATTGCGCTGCACCAGGTATGTAGCCCCGATCTCAACAGCACTCACATAAGTAGGATCAACCAGGTAAAAATTGGTCACATTGAATGCCTCACTGGTATCATCACCGGCAAACTCCTGATACCATGCGCTATCATCCACACAGTCGCTGCCTCCGATCTGGTCAAAGTCGCATTGGATCAGCAACCCGGCGGTCTGTACGCAGCCGTCAATGGTGACTACCACGGTATAATATCCGGGTGCTGCATCTGCCAGGGTGGCACTTGTCTCAGATGGTAAAAGTGTCAGGCCGGTACCGGTATCCAAATACCATTCATAAGTTGGTGTCTCTTCACCCTCATAGTCTACGATGGTGACCGTCAATGTGCCGCCGTCATTCTCCAGTGTGACGGTGAATACACCAGTGCAACTTGCGGGAGCTCCATAGACTACCTCCGTACTTGTGGCCTCACAACTTCCAGCTGTGGCAACAACCCGGAATGTGCCGGAATCCTCTGGAGTGAATGCTATATCTGTCTCACCTACTATGTCTGTCCATACGGCATCAATTTCTTCCTGCCATTGGTAGGTACTGACAATATTTGCCTGTGCAACATAGACCACTGTGCCATCTGTCTGAACTAATTCCAAAATGGTGACTTCGTACCCTTCGCATCCAATGGAGTAAGTATATGAGGATGTATCTGTGCAATTTCCTTTTACGGAATCTACACGGTAAACACCGGACAACACAGGGTTAATACTTGCCCCGGTGCCGAATGCTACGCCATCTTTATACCATTGGAATGTCTCAACACCGGCACCACCACCAACGGATGAGGCGGTCAATGTATCTGGTCCGGTGGTCAGTGCAATGCTGACATTATAGTCCGCACAGTCCGGGTCATTATTTGGCTCTCCCGTCTCTCCCTCACCATCGCACTCATTAAATGGGGCGTTCTCATAGTATGATCCACAGCATAGTTTTGTCACTTGCTGTGCATCGGTGAAGGATAGTGTGACCTTTATTTCGAGTAGTACATCGGACGGTGTAGCATTGACCTCCATCGTGTACACTGATTCATCCAGTGCCTCTTCGATGTTGGTAAATACAATCGTCTGATGTGCCGCAATGATCTGTAATTGATTGTGCAGTGTTTCATCGCCATAGACGGTAAAAGTGACCACCGGGTCAATGAGGCGATATGTGGTAAGGTCTTTGCCTGGTATTAATTCAGTGACCTTCTTTGTCTCTTTGTAGGCTATCGGCTCAAATGCCTCAATGTCAAGGTATAATTCCTGATCGCCCAGGTCGCCACAGGTAGACGTTCCTGATAGCTTATAGTTATGGCAGTCCGTCTGTGTTTCCGATCCTTGGTTATTCCATGTCGGAGGAGTGCCAGCCTTTTCCTGAGCTAAGAGATCAACGATATTTGTGATTGATACTGCCATTATTTGCCCCTTAGTTTTAATTCCATCTGCCCATCAGGGTCAGTATATGTCGCTGTCTCAATCTCACACGCGCCCAACTGTGTCTTTATCAATCCGGATGGCGTGTAGTTGTCACGATAGTCATCGCATGAAAATGGGATGGTGATAGGTGCCTGCAACTTATTACGGAGTATTCTGAAAAATGGAGTACTGACCTTATTGATTGATCCGGTCTTAAATGGCCTCCCATAGTCATAATACCGTGGGATGAGGTAGCCCATTGCCAGGTTCCCGTTCAGTACATTGCGCCCTGATATCGGCTGTGTAGCTGAATTGATTACAAGATTGGTAGTGCTGACCATCATGATCAGGTCTGCAGCATCGTAATAATCTTCATTGCCAATAACGAAGCGGATATTTGATAGGAATCCTTGCGCTGCAATGGTCTTTGGTGCCTTGCTTTCCTGATCATTTACACAGGTATTGTCGTACTCGATTGGGTATCCATCGAAATCACCGCCCCGCTTGTCTGTCTCACTGTCCCATGCAATTATTTCCTCTTTCGGCTGTGCCTCCTGATCATATGTGTATTTCCACTTCTCTTCAATGAGGTATAAGAACTCCGCCTGTGTGAGATCCATCTGTACGGTGTTAGGCCAGTAGCTTAGATGCTCAATGCGTAAGTAAGTGCCATCTATCTCAATGTCACAGTTGCCCACTGTCTTCATGGCATCCAGTATGCCTTTTAACTTGATCAGTGCCACCGTTGCCGATTGTGTCTCATCAATCCTGGCTATATCGCTGATCTGATACAGCACGATATCTGAGAAGTCCACTGCTGCCCGGTCATAGTAGTCGTTGTCAGGCTGTGTACCGTCCGGGTTTATGTTGAAAAAGTTAGATACAACGGTAAGGCCGCAACGCTCCAGTATTGAATCCAATAATGGCCCCAACTCCTTACCGTTTCCTAATGTGCTATTGCCGTTGGCATCAAGTCCAAGGATATTCCATTTTGACAGGAATCCAATACTGAAATCATCCGTGCCCCAATACTCAGCAATCGCAGCCCTTCCCTCTGTGGTATTGTGATCATAGAAAGGACCCTGAGTAATATTTAAAGCCCTGGCCCATCCTGTTGGCACAGATATCCATCCCAATCCTGGCGGCTCAGTAGTATGTAGTGGGTCAATGACATACTCCCTGGCGTACTTGCTTTTTACATTTATTGTCCATGAAAATTCAGGTGGGCCATCAAATAGGCCATCGTTCAGGTCAATGTCCACTTTCGCCTTGTAGGTGTGCTGTATCAGCGTCCATCCTTCCCCGGCGGTAATGCAGTCATCAGCAAGGTGATTCCATACATAGGACTGGATTGCCCCTACCATCGTGTTAGATGGCGGCGGTGGTTGCCATGACATGGTATGATCGTAATCACATTCCGCCTGCATGATGACACCTACAAATGGGGACGTGTCAACCACAGGATCACCATAATCGAACATATTTACCTCATTATTCCAACTTTCGGTAATGCAGGTAAATGGGTCTTGCACTACGATAGGAATCTCAAGGGAGCAATTAGATACATCCCAATCACCCGCATTTAACCGCAGATATCCCGCATAAAATGCGGTTGTCCATGTGCTGTCACATTCGCAATACTTGTCTATGGTAATGGGAACTTTTGTACAGGTCATGCCTGAACGCTCCAAATTGAAGAGCTTGGTAAAGTCGTTGATACTATTTTTTGGGTCGTCTTTAAATATCAGTTTTGATTCCAAAGTCCTCTGATAAAATCGGTATCCGGTCTTTCTTTTATCTACCCATTTGAGTTGGGAATTGAACGGGTAAGCCTGAACGATGCCAACGCCGGGAATATCTAACCAGAAACGATATAGATCATTGATTACCACGTTGTAAAATTCAGTAAATAGGGAGGTGAGATAGGTTACATTATGTAACTTATCATTATCTTTGGGGAAAGGAAAATGATTATGATCGACCCGAAGGAATTAAGGATAGGGAATTGGATTAGTTTTGGTGATATTTATTTTCATGTCGCTATTGATGATATTGGAACCCTTCAGATAAGAAACGAAGATGGGCATATACACTGCCTTGGATCTGATATACTACAGGATGTGTCTCCAATAACTATCGACAGGGAATGGTTGGATAGGATGGGATTTTCATTAACTATTGACAATACTATAGAAGTATATGAGCGTATACTTAGAAGGAGCTATGGTCTTGTGAAGGAGATTGCCTTTTTCGATATTAATGATGGGTTTGGTGTTTCGCTTAGCGATACTGAAATTGGTGTAAAAAGCGAGACGTTTGTTGTAGATTTAGATATCGAATATGTCCACCAACTCCAAAACCTTTACTACGCCCTGACTGGTCAGGAATTGGAGGTAAAAGAAATGGTAAAATGAGTAGAACGCGAATACATAAAGACCTCGCTGTATTTCGCAGATTCAGAATTATCAGTAAACGATTGCAGCACAAGTTCAACCGCTACAATTATGATATAGGTATTGATCGTTTTGAAAGGAATGAAAAACGAAATAAGGAAATTGAAAAGGAGATTTATGATGAGATTACAATTAACTCCGCCCCTTCAATTCCGGCCTCAAATGAAAAGCCAACTCATCACTGATATGGTCCCACGAATGCCTACAATTATATCCTCCGCAATCGGTAAATGGATCATACGGGTCTGTCTTCCCTTGAAACTCACCAAGTGATTTATCAGTGTACCCTCCGAATTTATCATTTGGTGTACCGAATTTCAATATCTCATCACGGGAAAATACCTTGTTGTTTCTTTCAATACAGAAATCCCTGGACGTGCCGATAGTGCCTCCCTGGTAGATGGCATAATTAAGCTGTAAGTCAGTAGCATATTTCTGACCAATGAACCTATCTATCTTGACGTATGGATCAGGTAGCTTTTCTTCAAACAGATTTTTAAGTAGCCCACCGCCACGCCTTAGCACCACTTCCTCGACAGCGGTACGCAGCATCGGCAAAGTGAGCCCGGCTGATATGGATGACATTACGATAGACTTCACCGCCTGGATGGCAGCACGATCCGAGAGGATGGAATATAATAGTGATCCTCCTACCAACACGGCGCCGCTGACACCAAGTGTACCCAATACACTGGCCTTTGTCTCTTCGTGCTTTCCATTTGGATCTATGCTATCGAAATAGTCAGCATTGACGCTGAGTAATTTTTTGATGCCTTTACTGAATGATCCAATGACCGGCTTTATTTCATCTTCGCTGAACTGGTCATAGAAGTCATCAAATTTGGACGGCAAAAAATGGCTGTTCATGTCCATTTTCAGCACTCCATTCTCATCCGTTGGAAGACTGGATAAAAGGCCATCATTGATTAACTTGAAAAACTTATTCTGCGCCCTGTTGATCTGAGCGTTAAGTTTATCGGACTGCTTTGTAATTAAGTCCTCACGCGCCTTACTGTACGGATTCCGGGCCATTAGGATCAGTATTTTGATCGGCCTTTAATGCCATTGAAAGGGTTGGTTTTCCTTTGGCCTGCTCCGCCTTGATGACATTTACTTTGCCGTATACTATTTCCCGCTGCTTCTTGTAGTCGAAATCGGCAAAGTTGGCATACTCATCAAAGATGTCCGCCATGATGCGCTCATAGTACAGGTACAAGATGCGCTCCGGGTCATCCGCTGGTAGTGTGCTGGTAAGTAGTACCATACGCTCCTGTTGGCTCTTATCCTTCATCGGCTTGAACCGCTCCCATGCCTTGTAATTCTTTACATAGTCGGGGTCATCCTTATGCTGCTTTGAAAGGATAGCCAGGTCAATGGTAGATATGGCAGACATTGGCACGCCTGCGGTCTGTGCCGCTGATCGTTGGTCTATCAGTTCCTGAACGCTCTCCAGTTTAAAGTCAGATGGGAACGAATGCTGTACCGCTAATTTATCTGCTTCCCCTATATGGTTGGCAGTGGTACGCACGGTGAATTTAAAGAACTCACTGACCTGATCGGCATACTCAAAGAGGGTATTGTTAACCGCCCTCCAGTCGTAATTCTTTGCCGTGGCAGTCTCTACTATTTCCGATCTGTCAAGGACATTAGCCCCGAATATGGCATTGAATACGTCCCGCTGATCGGTAACAAAGTCCTCCCGCTGCATCTTGATAAGATTCTCAGGGATGGTGGCATAATATACCAGGTCGGATAGCGGGATCATGTTAGCCTTATCATTCGGCATCTTCAGGGTGATAATATCCTGAACGGTGCTATGGATATCCTTGCCTGAGCCTTTGCAGACCTTACACTGGACTTCTACATTTTCTGAGTTCTGGTAGTGACCTTCACCCTGGCATACGCCGCAATTATCGACATAGGCAAATTTCTGGTAAAAGCCATGGAGTGCTTTGGATAGGTCATATTCTGACTTATTCCATATCAGGTCAGTAATGATCTTTTCGGCAGGATACATAGGGCTTACCTTTGTCCTGCCTCTGGTCTGTGGGTCATCGGAATAGCCTACCCGGAAGGCAGGGCATTCGGTGGTTTTCGATTCGTACCCTTTCCAGATATATTTTTGTGGTGTCTTTTGATCACCAACTTTGATAATAATTTCCTCCCATCCTGCCGGCGTGGTAAATACCGCATCCTTTGGGACGTGCTGCATAACATAGGAATAGCCAATGCCGTACATGGTGTACCGCTTCCCTATGGTTTCCTGGTTCTTGACCTTTGACTTATATGATACCGCGTGTTGGGTGATCAGATATTTCAGTACACCATTGACGTACTTATGATCGTATACCTCATCAGCCCGTACCTCAAAAGGATATACCGTAGGCTTTTTGTTTACCGGATCATCATTGATAAACTCAATGATAATATAGGCATTAGGGTCTTCAAATACCAAGTCTTTAAACCGGTTGTTGATATACTTCTTTAGGGGCTTGTCCTCGTACCAATGGTTGAGCGCATTGGACAGCGCCTCAAGGCCGGTGTCATTTGGGGATGTGTAGGAGATCGATTCTACCACGTCATCGCACCGGTGCACCTCATTGTACAGCTTCTTTACTTTGTTGCTGACATACTGTGTCCGGCTGTTGGTGATCCTGATCCTTTGGTCAACTTGTTTCTGTGTTTCCCTGACCTTGTAAGTCACAAGTATCTCTTTCTGATCATCACCGGTAATGATCTGGTAACACCACTTGGCGTGATCAACCGTGCGGTCATAATCCCGATGAGGTGTATCCTCGGATATCCTGGTGACAAGTATTTCTAAGAGATCCCCTGCAGATAGAATCATATCTGCAAAATTGCCGATATAAGGGGACGGCAAAGGTTACATTATGTAACTACTAATTGAGGTCTTCATAGGAATGTCCGGACATGGATGGGGTGTTGCCGGCTGTCAGGTCAAAGTATGACCTCATGATCAGCATGTCAGAAATGTCCGGTGACCGTCCAATATTGGCTTTGCGCTCCTTTTTGGTTAGTGTTTGTAGCTTTCCTTCTTTCTTCCCTTCCACTGACTTGATCTGCTCCAGCTCCTGGATTGTCATCTCCTTGATGCTGTCCTTTGATCCATCGTTCAGGGTGTCGTCAATGGCACGTAGCCATACCTCCTTTTCATTTACCTTTTCGGCAAATTTATATTCACATTGGGTTTTTAGGTTCTCGTAATTCTCCTTTTTTCCTGCCTGTGGAATTGGTGATGCTCCATTATGGAATGCACGGGCGCCGGTCACCCATCCGCCTACATATGCCCCCACCCCGTCAGCATCAAATAAGATATTGGAATTGGATACCCCGTTTTCGGTCTTTATTTGGGTAATCTTGTCCACTACCTCCTTTGGTTTTGACTTTGGAGTAATGTAGATTTTGACCAATACCCATCCATGCCAGACACCAATAACAAACCTATCTGACCCCTCAAGGGCTATATCTGCAGTAATGTACTTGTTGCGTCCCGGTGTGATATGCGAATTGGTAAAGCTGTCGGTAATTGAATCGTAAGGCATCAGCGCATTGTCATCGCTGTCATACTCCCAATTCCCATGTAAAAGGCGCTGTCTGGAAATGCCCTGCAAATCCTCAAGGGTGGCGATGTAATCCTGTGATGCGGTCTTATTGTCGTACACCAGGGCCTGGATATACTTCTTTGACGGTGGCAAGGTGCCGGATACTGCAGGCTTGTAGAACTCACGGTAAAGAAATCCTTTTTTCGGATTGCAGGTGATCAGTAGCTTTTTCTTTAGCCCGTAATGGTCATTTTTCCACCTCCCTATTGATATCCATAGGTTCTTTTTGGCATCCTCACTGACCTCCCCTGCCTCTTCTATCCATCCCCTGGTCATCTGTATGGATCCAAAGCGTTCAAATAATGGATCGGACGGGAGATAGGTACAGGCTATTAGGTAGATTTTACTGCCGTTCTTTAGCTCAAAAAAATTATCCTGCCCATTGTATTTATACTGATCAGATGTAATTCCCCAATGGGCAAAGACTTCATGGATAGATGGTATGGTGAACTTGCGGAGGTCTGCCAGTTCCTTCCGGGCAATGAAATAGTGAGTGCCTGGATAAATGAAAGCGTCACCAAAGATGAGGGAGCACCCTAAATATGACTTTCCCCCTGACTTTGCGCCACCATAAAGTATCTGTTCGGTTTCCTGATCCAGCCAATATTCGCAGGCTTGTAGCTGCTTCTCATTCCCCCTGGTGTTGAACTCTATTACCATTCACGGGCTACTCCTTCTTTATTACCATGCCGGTGATCTCGATAGGGGCTCCGTTCTTTCCGGAATGCTCCAGTTTCTCAGGGCTATTGTAGCCGAACATCTTATTGAGGATTTCAATAGCCTTTAGTTTGTCATGGGTTTTGTACCATATCGTTTCCTCAAACACCGTCTGCTTATTGACATCGTATGACTTTTGGGTCACCTTGATGTCTGAAAGTACCGCCTTTTCGTCATTGGTAAGCTCATTCCAGTCCTTGACATTGTGCCAGTCCGAACGTAATGCAGCGGCTGATCCATAGGCTACTTTTGCCAACTCTTTAGCATTCCTTAATAGGCTCACCCCTGCGAGCTCCGCACTCTTTGACTTTAGGAAATCAATGTACTTTATGATCCTGTCCAGTTGCAGCTTCTTATAGGCATTTACCTTGAAATGCTCACCATACCCGGCGGCACGGGCGGCCCTGGTAGCATTAAAATCGATTATGTACTCTTCACAGAATATAATGTCCTGCTCTGTCAGGTCTGTGAAGTCGTAGCCTTCCATTATCATAACTTCCTATTGTTTACCCATCAAAGCTAGGACCCGGTCAACTTCCCTATGCACCTCAGCGTCGAATACCACCTTTGCATCAGTGGAAATCCCTTTGGCGCATTTCATGAACTCCGCATTTTTCCGATAATACGCCTGCTTTAGGCTCCCGAACTCAATATCCTCCAGGTTGAAGTAGGACATAAATGTCTTTATTGATTCGTTTACCTCCTTCCCGCACAACTTCTGCCCGGTCACAAATGACCATAAAGAGGTGTGCAAAAAGTTACTGGCATATATCAGTTGGATGCCCGTCTGTTCACTGGAAGTCTTGGCCATACACTTTAATATGGGTTATTTTTATAAAATAATGTAACAAATATAGTATTTTTGTCACATATGTCATACGCAGATCACGCCGCCAATATTTTACGGGCCATAAATGAGCTGAAAGCTACCCGTGTTGTCGAGTGTAATAAGATCATGCACGATGACCTGGCCTTGGTGAAGAGTAGGGTGATCAATACGGGTAAACTTTCCGATGGGGGCACAGCCGGGGGCTACTCGCAGGCGGTTGTGCCATCTCCTTTTTATGTAAAGAACCTTTTAAGGATGAACTTTACAAGCCCCATTGCCAAATTAAAGGAGATTCAAAAAAAGCATGGTTGGCACTTTTCGTATGAGACATTCAGGAAAGAAACAGGCCGGGAAACTGCTTTTAAAAACTTCTCCCTTTCCGGAAAAATGTGGAAAGCAGTAGAAGCGATGATCACCGGGCAGACCAATGAAAGTATCACCTACGAACTGGGCTCTCCTGATCCTGAAGTGCAAAAGCTGATCGATTACAATACCGCACAGTCAGGCGATTTCCTTTTGCAGTCACCAGATGAACGTAAATTAATATCCGACCTGAATAGGCAACGGGTTTTAAGGATTCTTCAAAAACATAAATTGGCGTAAAATGAATACAGATAAGCTGCATAAGAGGCTTGGTAAATTTGGATCAGTAGAAATGCTCAAGGCTGGTACTGTTTTTACATTGTTAATTACAGGCACAAAGCTTTCCAATATGATCAAAGTATTGGAAATCAAAGCTATGGTTACTGACTTTTTAGGTGACAACTACCCTGTTGTTGAATGCCTTAAAAATGATGATACATTTTTATTAATGGTACTTAGAGAAGCGTAAGATGGCACACATAAATCCACTTAATGACGAAGTAAACAAATGGCTGAAATCATTTGGCTTGAGTACTCAACCACGCGAAATAAAGGCCGGTGATATCTCAGATTTATTTATTACCCATACGCCTACCAAATACGTTTTTAGTAAAGGCTCAAATGGTGTTTTTTATGGCAATAAATACATAGGTCAGGGGACGCTGACAGGCAGCACATTGATAGTTAGTCCTCACAAATCCGTTACCGTTGAAAACTTCGCACTTTCTCACATCACAAACCTCAACTAATGATTGAAAAGATAATAGGGGCGACGGTTGCCACCACATTGGGCACACTGGCAGATGGCAGCTTTGATAACCCACAGATCGGCTATCTGGTGAAGCCTTACACAAAGCGCATTGAGACAGGGGAGGGGCA
>JACCDG010392095.1_pt1 | contig 12221 bp, 9 predicted proteins | sample 7442471 | NCBI WGS metagenome assembly JACCDG01 (sample SAMN15323444, study PRJNA562643) | freshwater metagenome | isolation source: river surface water | place: USA:Blue River Watershed | collected 2017-08-17 | reverse complement strand
TGAGGCCTGCGTTCACGACCACGAAGTTGTGCTCGATGCGCACGACTTCGGCGGTGATGACTTCGCCAGGACGCATTTCGGTGCGTTGCAGGGATTCTTCAAAGAGGGCGGCAAAAGATTCGGACATTGAATTTCCTAAGCTCACAGACAGGATGCACGGACGCGACATGCGCCGTTTGTAAAAGCTGACTGTGGCGGTTTGCGGCAGGGGCCGCGGTTGGGTTGATCTACCCACACCGCCAATGTGCAAGCTGCACGGAGGGAGCGGTGTGGACCGATGTTGGAACTGGGTCAGTGTTGAGCCGGGCTCAGTTCCTGCCTTGCCACCAGGCCAGCACCTGTTCCACCGAGACTTCGATGGACAGCTGCGAGTTGTCCAGTTGCAGGGCATCTTGCGCGGGTTTGAGAGGCGCCACGCTGCGGGACATGTCCCGGGCGTCGCGCGCTTCCAAGTCAGCGCGAAGACTGTCGATATTAGCCGAAAAACCCTTTGAAATCAACTGCTTGTGGCGTCTTTCGGCCCTTTGCGAGGCGCTGGCGGTCAAAAACACCTTCAAAGGGGCCTTCGGGAAGATCACGGTGCCCATGTCCCGGCCATCGGCCAGCAGGCCCGGCAGGCGACGGAAAGACAGCTGCAGATCGACCAGCGCCTCGCGCACGGCAGGCAGCACCGAGACCTTGGAGGCGTTCATGCCGCCTTGCTCGCTGCGGATCGCATCGGTCACGTCCACGCCGCCCAGCAGCACCTGTTCGCCTTCAAAGCGCACCGGCAGGCGGCGGGCCAGTTCGGCGATCTTCGCCTCGTCCGCCGCTTCGAGCGTCAGGCCCGCCTGCAGCGCGGCATGGGCGGTGACGCGGTAGAGCGCGCCCGAGTCCAGGTAGTGGTAACCCAGCTGCGCCGCCACGCGGCTGGCCAATGTCCCCTTGCCTGAGGCGGTGGGGCCGTCGATGCAGATGACCGGGATGCGGTCGGTGTCCGCGCTGGCCACGGCAAACAGGGTCTCGAAATAGTCCGGGAAGGTCTTGGCCACGCACTTGGGGTCTTCGATGCGCACCGGCACACGGTCGGCGTTGAAGGTCGCCAGCGAGAAGCACATGGCCACGCGGTGGTCGTCGTAGGTGTGGATGCTGGCGCGCTGCCATTGGCCCTTTGCCAATGCGTTGGCAAATTGACGGTTGTGCAGTGGGTGGACCCGGATCCAGTCCGGGCCTTCCTCGACGGTGGCCCCGAGCTTGCGGCATTCGGCGGCCATGGCGACGATGCGGTCGGTTTCCTTGACGCGCCAGCTGGCGATGTTGGTCAGCGTGGTGGGGCCGTCGGCGTACAGCGCCATCACGGCCAGCGTCATGGCGGCGTCCGGGATGTGGTTGCAGTCCAGCGTGATGCCCTTGAGCGGCCAGGCGCCGCGCTGGATCTCCAGCCAGTTGGGGCCGCTGGTGACTTGGGCGCCCATCAATTGCGCTGCTTCGACAAAGCGGATGTCACCTTGAATCGAATCGGCGCCCACGCCGTTGACACGGATACCCGAGCCTTTGGCGATGGCGCCCAGCGCGATGAAGTAGCTGGCCGACGAGGCATCGGCTTCGACGTGGATGCTGCCAGGCGACTGGTAGCGGCTGCCGGCCGGGATCACAAAGCGTTCCCAGCCCTGGCGCTCCACCGCGATGCCATAGCGGGCCAGCAGGTTGAGCGTGATCTCGATGTAGGGCTTGGAGATCAGTTCGCCCACCACCTCGATGGTGATCGCCCGATCCTGTGCGGCCAGGGGCAGTGCCATCAGCAGGGCGGTGAGGAACTGGCTGGACACATCGCCGCGGACTGGAATGGGTTTGTCGAGTTGCAGCGCAGGTTGGCGCACGCGCAGTGGCGGATAGCCTTCATTGCCCAGGTAGTCGATGGCGCAACCCAGCTCGCGCAGGGCGTCCACCAGGTCGCCGATGGGGCGCTCGTGCATGCGCTGCACGCCCTTGAGCGTGAAGTCGCCGCCGTGCACGGCCAGGGCAGCGGTCAGTGGCCGCATGGCGGTGCCGGCGTTGCCCATGAAAAATTCAATGGCTTCAGCCGGCCAGGCGCGGCCTCCCAGACCGGTGATGGTGACGGTGGTGCCCTGCACATCGACACCGCAGCCCAGCTGGCGCAAGGCCTGCAGCATCACGCGGGTATCGTCCGAATCCAGCAGATCATGGACCACCGTGGTGCCTTCGCACAGGGCCGAGAGCAGCAGCACGCGGTTGGAAATGCTCTTGGAGCCAGGCAGGGTGACGGCGCCAGAGGCACCGGTGAGCGGGGGCAGGTCCAGGAAGGGGATGGCGTACATGGTCTGTCAGGCAGGCGGTTCAGCACCGGACCCACAGTCCGGGCAAAACCGCTATTGTCCCCGATGCCCGTTGGAGTTCGGGTGGTTGTCCTCGGCCTCGACCCGAGGTCCCATGGATTCCATGTCAAGCCATGGAATGACAGGTTGGAAATGTGATGTTCAGAGTTTTGGAGTGTCGTCCTCGGGCTTGTGCCGAGGTCCCATGGATTCCATGGTCAAGCCATGGAATGACAGATTGGAAGTGTGATGTTCAGAGTTTTGGAGTGTCGTCCTCGGGCTTGTGCTGAGGTCCCATGGATTCCATGGTCAAGCCATGGAATGACAGGTTGGAAGTGTCATGTTCAGAGTTTTGAAGTGTCGTCCTCGGGCTTGACCCGAGGACCCATGGAGCCTGGTCAAGCCGGGCATGACAAATCGCAGTCAGCGCGTGCTCAGCTTGCGCACCCGCCAGAACAGCCAGCCGGCAATGGACAGGTTCAGCAGGTTCCAGGCGATGCCGTTCAAAAAGGCGGCCTTGTAGCTGCCGGTCAGGTCGAATATCCAGCCCGACATCCAGCCACCCAGCGCCATGCCCAGCAGCGTGGCCATGATGACCGAGCCCACGCGGGCGCCGGCCTCGTGCGGGTTGAAGTGTTCGCGGATGATGATGGCGTAGGACGGCACGATGCCGCCCTGGAACAGACCGAAGAGGGCCGACACCACATACAGCGGCACCAGTCCATCAAAGGGCAGGAACATCAGCAGCGCGATGCCTTGCAGCGCCGAGCCCAGCAGCAGTGTACGGATGCCGCCGATGCGGTCGCAGATCAGGCCCGAGACCAGGCGGCTGACGATGCCGCTGGCCAGCATGAGCGAGAGCATCTCGGCGCCGCGCGCGGCGCCAAAACCCAGGTCGGTGCAATAGGCCACGATGTGCACCTGCGGCATGGACATCGCCACGCAGCAGGCGATGCCGGCGATGAAGAGCAGGGTCTGTGCCCGTGCGGGGCTCATGCCAAAAGGCCGGCTGCGGTCGGCCACCGGGGCACCACCTGGCGCGGCGGGTGGTGCTGCCAGCACCAACGGCGGGCGCTGGCGCATGCGCAAGGCCAGCAAGGCCATGCCGATGCCGCAGACCAGACCCAGGCCGGTGTAGGTGCTGCGCCAGCCCATGGTGTCGATGCCGTACTGCACCACCGGCGGCCAGAAGCTGCCTGCGATGTAGTTGCCGCTGGCGCAGATCGCCACCGCGATGCCTCGTCGGCGGTTCCACCACAGGGCCGTGTCGGCCATCAGGGGGGCAAACGTCGCGGCGCTGCCGATCAGGCCCATCAGCCCGTGCGCCAGGCCAAACAGCCAGATGCTGCTGGCCATGCCGGCGCCCACAAAGCCTGCGCATACGGCAACGGCGCCCAGCAGCAAGACAGGGGTGAGCCCGTGTCGGTCGGCCATCTTGCCGGTCCACAGACCACCCAGGCCCAAGCAGATCATCATCAGGGTGTAGGGCAGCGAAGCGTCGGCGCGGCCGATGCCGAATTCGCTTTGCACCGCCGGCAGCACCACCGAGACCACGTACATGCTGCTGTTGCCCAGCACCACCAGGCCCAGCGTGGTCAGCAGTCGCCAGGCAGCGGCGCGCGAATCGATCAGGGACGGGTCGGCGGCAGTGTTCATTTGCACCACTTTAGTGCTTGCGCCCGGGGTGCTGCGTCATGCAGGTGACGGGGTTCAGACGTCCGAATCGGCGCCGCCCAGACGCCAGCGGCTGCGGGTCTGGCTGGCTTCCTCGATCAGTCGCTGCAGCTGTGCGGCGTCACCGGCCTGCATGGCGCGCTCGAACTCGTGCAGGGCTTCACGCATCAATGCACTCTGGTGTAACACCTCGTCGCGGTTGGCCAGCAGGATGTCGCGCCACACGCTGGGGTCGCTGGCGGCAATGCGCGAAAAGTCCCGAAAGCCCGGACCGGCCAGCGACAGGTGCTGGGCACCATGGGGCTGGCGGGCCACAGCATTGACCAGCGCGAAGGCGGCCAGGTGGGGCAGATGGCTCACGGCGGCAAAACTGGCGTCGTGGGCTTCGGGGCTGAGTTCGAGCACGCGGCTGCCCAGCGCCTGCCAGACCTGGTGGGCCAGCAGCACGCGCTCGGACGGGTTCTCGGGCAGGGGCGTGAGGATCGCCTGGCGATCGCGGTAGAGGGTTGCATCGGCATGCTCGATGCCGGCCACTTCCTTGCCGGCGATCGGGTGCGCGGGCACAAAGTTGGCCAGGCGCTGCTGCAGCGCCGCCCGGGCCGCGCTGACCACATCGCCCTTGGTCGAGCCCACGTCCATCACCAGGGCGTCGGCCGAGAGCACCGGGTCGATGGCGCGCAGTGTGTCTTCGGTGGCGCGCACCGGCACAGCCACCAGCACCAGGTCGGCGCCCTGGGCGGCTTCGGCAGCGCTGGCGCAGGCGACGTCGATGACCCCCAGCCGCAGCGCCTTCTGGCGCGTGGCCTCGGATGCACTGAAGCCAGCCACTTGCGTCACCAGGACGGCCTGGCGCAGGGCCAAGGCAAAGGAGCCGCCCATCAGGCCGCAGCCGATCAGGGCCAGACGCTGGAACTTCATCACTCGGAGACGGGGTAGGAGCCCAGCACCTTGTAAAAGGCACACAGGGCTTGCAGCTCCTGCAAGGCCGCAGCCACATGGGTTTCGCTGATGTGGCCCTGGATGTCGATGTAGAAGTAGTACTCCCACTGGCCGGACTTGGCCGGACGCGACTCGAAGCGGGTCATGGAGACGCCGTTTTTCTTGAGCGGCACCAGCAGGTCGTGCACGGCGCCCGGGCGGTTCGGCACCGAGACCACCAGACTGGTGCAGTCCTTGCCCGAGGCCGGCGGCGTGGCCATGGTCTGGGGCAGGGCGATGACGGCAAAGCGGGTGCGGTTGTAGGCCTCGTCCTGGATGGCGTGGTGCACGATGTGCAGGCCAAATTGCGAGGCTGCGCGCTCGCTCGCCAGCGCCGCCCATTTAGGGTTGGTGGCGGCCAGGCGCGCGCCTTCGGCGTTGCTGGCCACGGCGCGGCGCTCGGCCAGCGGCAGGTGCTGGCTGAGCCAACCCTGGCACTGGGCCAGCGCCTGCGGGTGGGCCATCACCACTTCAATACCTTCATCGCCGGGGGTCTGGCGCAGCAGGTTGTGCCGCACCAGCAGGCTGACTTCGCCCACCACATGCACGGGGGAGCGCAAAAAGAGATCGAGCGAGCGGGCCACCACACCTTCGGTGGAGTTTTCCATGCCGACCACGCCGTACTGGGCGGTGCCCGCGGCGGTGGCGTGGAAGACCTCGTCGAAGTTGGCGCAGTAGATCAGGTTGGCGGCACTGCCGAAGAACTCGATCGCCGCCTGTTCGCAGAAGGTGCCTTGTGGCCCGAGTACGGCCACGCGCTGCGGCGCTTCGAGCGCCAGGCAGGCCGACATGATCTCGCGCCAGATGGACGCCACATGCTCGCCCTTGAGCGGACCGGGGTTGGCGCCTGTGATCTTGTCGATGACCTGGGCCACGCGGTCCGGACGGAAGAAGGGCGAGCCTTCGGCGCGCTTGATCTCGCCGACTTTTTCAGCGACCTTGGCGCGCTCGTTGAGCAGCTGCAGCAGCTGGCGGTCGAGGGCGTCGATCTGCACACGCAGCTCGCCCAGGGCTTCAGACTGGATGGGGTGTTGGCTCATGGCGCTTTCAGGCCTGGGTTTTTTCGAAATCGCGCATGCAGTCCACCAGGGCCTGTACGCCTTCGAGGGGCATGGCGTTGTAAATGCTCGCGCGCATGCCGCCCACCGACTTGTGACCCTTGAGCTGCAGCAGGCCAGCGGCCTTGGCGGCATTCAGGAAGGCGGCGTTGCGCGGGTGCGCCGGATCGACCAGCGGCTGACCATCGTCACCGCGCAGGAAGAAGGGCACGTTCATGCGCGAGCGACAGGCCTTGTCCACGGGGTTCGCATACAGGGCAGAGCCGTCGATGAAGTCGTACAGCAGCTGCGCCTTGGCGATGTTGCGCTGCTCCATGGCGGCAATTCCACCTTGAGCCTTGAGCCACTGGAACACGAGCCCCGCGATGTAGATGCTGTAGGTCGGCGGCGTGTTGTACATCGACTGGTTGTCGGCCACCAGCTGGTAATTGAAAGCGCTGGGGCAGGCCGGCAGGGCGTGGCCGAGGAGGTCTTCGCGCACGATCACCAACGTCAGGCCAGCGGGCCCGAGGTTCTTTTGCGCGCCGCCAAAGGCCAGGCCCACGCGCGACCAGTCGACCGGTCGCGAAGCCACATGCGAGGAAAAGTCGACCACCAGCGGGGCATCGCAGCCCAGCGCCTGGAGGTTGGGCAGTTCATGAAACTCGACGCCGTGGATGGTCTCGTTGCTGCAAATGTGCACGTAGCGGCTGTCCGCACCGATTTGCCAGGTGGCCGGATCGGGCAGGGTGGTGAAGCCGTTGGCCTGCGCCGTGGCGGCCACGCGGGCGGTGCCGTATTTGCCGGCCTCCTTGTGCGACTTCTGGCTCCAGCTGCCAGTCAGCACGAAATCCATCGCGCCGCCTTGCGAGAGGTTCAGCGGAACGATCGCGTTTTCGGCCAGGCCACCGCCCTGCATGAACAGGATGCGGAAGTGGGCGGGCACGGCCAGCAGCTCGCGCAGGTCCGCTTCGGCCTGTTCGTAAATGCTGATGAACTCCTTGCCGCGGTGGCTCATCTCCATCACGCCGATGCCGCTGCCACGCCAATCCAGCATTTCGCTGGCGGCCTGCTGCAGTACGGCTTCGGGCATGGCGGCCGGACCGGCCGAGAAGTTCCAGGCGCGCGTCATTTATTCGACTGCCTCGGCATCGCCAGTGCCGTCTTCACCTTCTGCGGCATTGGCGTCGTTTTCGACGATGCGCTGCAGGCCCGAGAGCTTGGCGCCTTCATCAAGGCTGATCAGCGTCACACCCTGCGTGGCACGGCCGAGTTCGCGGATCTCGGCCACGCGGGTGCGAACCAGCACGCCGGTGTCGGTGATCAGCATGATCTCGTCGTCGGCATGCACCAGCGTGGCGGCCACGACCTTGCCGTTGCGCTCGCTTTGCTGGATGGCGATCATGCCCTTGGTGCCACGGCCGTGGCGGGTGTATTCGACGATGCTGGTGCGCTTGCCGTAGCCGTTTTCGGTGGCGGTGAGCACAGACTGGGCTTCGTCTTCGGCCACCAGCATGGCGATCACGCTCTGGCCCTCTTCGAGCATCATGCCGCGCACGCCGCGGGCGTTGCGGCCCATGGGACGCACATCGTTTTCGTCAAAGCGCACCGCCTTGCCGCCGTCGGAAAACAGCATCACGTCGTGTTGGCCATCGGTCAGCGCCGCGCCGATCAGGTAGTCGCCTTCGTCCAGGTCCACGGCGATGATGCCGGCCTTGCGCGGGTTGCTGAATTCGTCCAGGGCCGTTTTCTTGACGGTGCCGCCGGCCGTAGCCATGAACACGTAGCGGTCCTGCGGGAAGCTGCGCATCTCGCCTGTGAGCGGCAGCACCACGTTGATCTTCTCGCCTTCCTGTAGCGGGAACATGTTGACGATGGGGCGACCACGCGAGTTACGCGAACCGGCGGGCACTTCCCAGACCTTGAGCCAATACAGGCGGCCGCGGTTGGAGAAGCACAGGATGTAGTCGTGTGTGTTCGCAATGAAGAGCTGGTCGATCCAGTCGTCTTCTTTGGTGGCTGCAGCCTGCTTGCCTCGGCCGCCGCGCTTTTGCGAGCGGTATTCGGACAGGGGCTGGCTCTTGATGTAGCCGCTGTGGCTGAGTGTCACCACCATGTCGGTCGGGGCGATCAGGTCTTCGGTGGACAGGTCCTGCGCGCTGTGTTCAATTTCACTGCGACGGGCCCCCAGCTTGGTCTGGCCGAATTCCTGGCGGACCGAAGCGAGTTCGTCACTGATGATGACCGACACACGCTCGGGCTTGGCCAGGATGTCGAGCAGGTCTTCGATCTCGGCCATGACGTCCTTGTACTCGGCCACGATCTTGTCCTGCTCCAGACCGGTCAGGCGTTGCAGACGCATTTGCAGGATTTCCTGCGCTTGCGTTTCGGACAGGCGATACAGACCGTCCTGACCCATGCCGAATTCGCGCTCCAGGCCTTCGGGGCGGTAGTCGTCGGCATTCACCGTGCTGCCGTCTTCGCGCGCCCGGGTGAGCATGGTGCGCACCAGTTGGCTGTCCCAGCTCTTGGCCATCAGCTCGGTCTTGGCGACCGGGGGGGTGGGGGCGTTGCGGATGATGGCGATGAACTCGTCGATGTTGGCCAGCGCCACGGCCAGGCCTTCGAGCACGTGGCCGCGGTCGCGCGCCTTGCGCAGGTTGAACACAGTGCGGCGGGTCACCACTTCGCGGCGGTGCTCCAGGAAGACCTGGATCAGGTCCTTGAGGTTGCACAGCTTGGGCTGGCCGTCGATCAGGGCCACCATGTTGATGCCGAAGGTGTCCTGCAGCTGCGTCTGCTTGTACAGGTTGTTGAGCACCACTTCGGGCACTTCGCCGCGCTTGAGCTCGATCACCACGCGCATGCCCGACTTGTCGGACTCGTCCTGGATGTGGCTGATGCCTTCGATCTTCTTCTCGTGCACGAGTTCGGCGATGCGCTCGAGCAGGCTCTTCTTGTTGACCTGGTAGGGGATCTCGTCAACGATGATCGCCTGGCGCTGGCCCTTGTCGATGTCTTCGAAATGGCACTTGGCGCGCATGACCACGCGGCCACGGCCGGTGCGGTAACCGTCCTTGACGCCGGTGATGCCGTAGATGATGCCGCCGGTGGGGAAGTCCGGCGCCGGGATGATCTCCATTAGCTCGTCGATGGACGCTTGCGGGTTGCGCAACAGGTGCAGGCAGGCGTCCACCACCTCATTGAGGTTGTGAGGCGGGATGTTGGTGGCCATGCCGACCGCAATACCGCCCGAGCCGTTGACCAGCAGGTTGGGCAGGCGCGTGGGCATGACCAGCGGTTCTTTTTCAGAGCCGTCGTAGTTGGGGCCGTAATCGACCGTTTCCTTGTCGATGTCCGCGAGCATCTCGTGCGCGATCTTGGACATGCGGATTTCGGTGTATCGCATGGCGGCGGCGTTGTCGCCGTCGACCGAGCCGAAGTTGCCCTGGCCATCGACCAGCATGTGGCGCAGCGAGAAGTCCTGGGCCATGCGCACGATGGTGTCGTACACCGCGCTGTCGCCGTGCGGGTGGTATTTACCGATCACGTCACCGACGATACGGGCCGACTTCTTGTAAGGCCGGTTCCAGTCGTTGTTGAGCTCGTGCATTGCAAACAGCACACGGCGATGCACTGGCTTCAAGCCATCGCGTGCATCCGGAAGGGCGCGTCCCACGATGACGCTCATCGCGTAGTCGAGGTAGCTGCGGCGCATCTCCTCTTCGAGGCTGATGGGCAGGGTTTCCTTGGCGAACTGAGTCATGGATAAAGGGTAAAACGCTGGATAAACAGATCATTTTAGGGTCAAGTTGGTGTCGCTTTGAAGCAACACAGAGTGTTATTTCCTGTCTGTCCGTCCCCCTGTCTGTTCGCTCAATGCCAATCTGCCCGAATCCATGTGGCACAATTAATTGGAACGTTTCGGGTGAAGGTCACCTGACCGTTGTTTTTTCGCAGCGCGGCTGCGGCTTAATCTCACATGAGGAAGACCATGAAGAAACTCAATAAAGTGGCGATGCTGATTGCCTCCGCAGCTCTTGCAACTGCCGCTGGCGCCCAGACCGTTGACAACTGGCGCAATGGCACCGGTGAGCTGGTGTGGAAAAACGGTACGAACGAACTGTGCTGGCGTGATGCCAACTGGACCCCTGCTACGGCTGCTGCCGGCTGTGACGGCGCCATCGTCGCTCCCAAGGCTGCTCCCGCGCCTGCCGCTGCTCCTGCCGCTCCTGCACCCAAGGCTGCTGCCCCCGCTCCGGCTCCCGCTGCTGCCACCAAGGTGACCTACGCCGCTGACGCTTTCTTCGACTTCGACAAGTCCGTGCTGAAGAAAGAAGGCAAAGCCAAGCTGGACGATCTGGTTGGCAAGGTCAAGGGCATCAACCTGGAAGTGATCATCGCTGTGGGTCACACCGACTCCGTGGGCGCTGACGCCTACAACCAGAAGCTGTCCGTGCGCCGCGCTGAAGCCGTCAAGGCTTACTTGGTGTCCAAGGGCATCGAGAAGAACCGCGTGTACACCGAAGGCAAGGGCGAGAAGCAGCCTGTGGCCGACAACAAGACCAACGAAGGTCGCGCCAAGAACCGCCGCGTGGAAATCGAAGTGGTCGGTACCCGCGCCAACTGATTTCACCCCCGGTGAATCGAAAAAGCCCCGGCAACGGGGCTTTTTTCATGGTTGAACCGAATTCCGCTGTGGCCTGAACCACAATCGAGGCATGAGCAACACCAACGTCGATCCGGCCGAGCTGGCCAAATTCTCCGAGCTGGCCCACCGCTGGTGGGACCCCGAGAGCGAATTCCGTCCCCTGCACCAGATCAATCCGTTGCGTCTGGAGTGGATTCATGGCCTCGTCAACCTGACCGGCAAGCGGGTGGTGGACGTCGGCTGTGGCGGCGGCATCCTGGCCGACGCCATGGCCCGCAAGGGCGCCGATGTGCTGGGCATCGACCTGGCCACCAAGTCGCTCAAGGTGGCGCAGTTGCATGCGCTGGAGGCGGGCACCCAAGGGGTGCAATACCGCGAAATCAGTGCCGAAGGCCTGGCAGCCGAGCAAAGCGGGCAGTTTGACGTGGTGACCTGCATGGAAATGCTGGAACACGTGCCCGACCCGGCGGCGGTGGTCAAGGCCTGCGCCGAGCTCGTCAAGCCGGGCGGCTGGGTGTTCTTCTCCACCCTCAACCGCAACCCCAAGTCCTTCCTGTTTGCCATCGTGGGCGCCGAATACGTGCTCAAGCTGCTGCCCAAGGGCACGCACGAATACGCCCGCCTGATCAAGCCCAGCGAACTCTCGCAGTGGGCGCGCGATGCCGGGCTGGACCTGCAGGGCTTCAAGGGCATGGAGTACAACCCCTTCACCCGCCGCTACTGGCTCAGCCAGGACACCAGCGTGAACTACCTGCTGGCCTGTCGTAAACCCGCATGAGCCTGTTTGCCCACGCCCAGGCCGTCCTGTTCGATCTGGACGGCACCCTGATCGACAGCGCCCCCGACCTGGGCGCTGCGGCCGACAAGATGCGCACCGACCGCGGGCTGTCTTCCTTGCCCTTGTCGCATTACCGCCCAATGGCGGGTGCGGGCGCACGCGGCATGCTGGCCATTGCTTTTGGCATAACGCCCGAGCACCCGGAATTCATGGCCTACCGCGAGGAATTTTTCGTCAACTACGAAAACGCCATGACCGAGCGCACCGTCATTTTTGACGGCGTGCCCGAGATGATCGCGGCGATCGTCGGCACAGGCTTGCCCTGGGGTGTGGTGACCAACAAGTCCAGGCGCTTTACCGAACCGCTCACCCAGGCCATGCCGCTGTTCGGCACGGCGGGCGCGATCGTGAGCGGCGACACCACGCCGCATGCCAAACCCCACCCTGAACCGCTGTTCGAAGCCGCCCGCCGCCTGCAGGTGGATCCGGCCGCTTGCGTGTACGTGGGCGACGATGAACGCGACATCGTGGCGGGTCTGGCCGCGGGCATGGGCACGGTAGCCGCCACCTACGGCTACCTCGGCCAGCAAGCAGATGTGTCGCGCTGGAATGCGCATTTACACATTGATGCACCCCTGAACCTCTTGAAATACCTGCGCAGCGCCTAAAATAGCGGTTCTGGGGCTGCATTGGTTTCGACATGGGTTCGGGCACGCAGCAGGGCATGTCGAGGTTCTGTCACCTCGTAAAACCGCAGAAAAAAACTAACTGCAAACGACGAACGTTTC
>JACCDG011416160.1_pt1 | contig 12224 bp, 10 predicted proteins | sample 7442471 | NCBI WGS metagenome assembly JACCDG01 (sample SAMN15323444, study PRJNA562643) | freshwater metagenome | isolation source: river surface water | place: USA:Blue River Watershed | collected 2017-08-17 | reverse complement strand
CTTCAACAAACTCTTTTTGCAATGGTGCCGCGCGGTGTATCCTGCAAGCCAACGAGTATCTTCGAACAAACCCGGCAAAAACATTTCGGAAGATTTTGAAACGCAAGCGCCCTCACGCGCCTGATCGGCGCTGCGGGTCCGAGTCAAAATCTTCCGAAATGTTTTTGCCGGGTTTGTTCTACCTTCCGAGTACTCTAAACATCGCAATTCCTCCCGCCACCGAAACATTCAGCGATTCTTTCTTTCCTTTCATTGGAATTTCCGCAACAACATCACAGAGTTTTAAAACAGATTCAGAAATTCCTTCTACTTCATTTCCAAGCACAAATGCGATGTCTCCCTTTGCTTTCACTTTTTTGTAATCAACAGAATCGTTCGACTGTTCGATCGCAACGATGATGTAGTTTTCTTTTTTCAATTTCTTCAAAAGAGGAGAAATAGTTTTCACGTGCGTCCACGGAATGGACTGCTCAGCACCAAGCGCAGTCTTAGCAATTTCTTTTCGCTCTCTTCCAAATTGATCAACCGGAAGCGGCGTAATACCCACAAGATAGACATGCGAAATTCCTGCCGCATCACCAGTGCGAAACAGTGAACCAACGTTCTGCGCGGAGCGGATGTTGTGGAGGATGAGAATGGGTTTCATATATATAGTAGTAGGATTTGCCCTCGGCTCAATACTTCGCTTCGCTCGTTTGGCCTGGGCACCGCCTCGCCTGCCTATCGGCATGGCTCCGGCGTTCAAATCCTAACACAAACACGTGCAGGCGTCTTTGTTCTGGGCGCACTGGCTCACTCACTGCGTTCGTTGTGCGCCCAGTAGGATTTGAACCTACGACCCTCTCCTTAAAAGGGAGCTGCTCTACCAACTGAGCTATGGGCGCATATGGGTAGCAAGATACCATAAGTTTTCAATTTCAGCAAAAGAATTCACTCTGATATACTGGCACTATGAAAACAAAGACAATCATCACCTGGGTCATCGTGCTCGCACTTATCGGTCTTGCCATCTTCGGCATCGCCCGCGCCAAGCAGAAACCAGGCAAGCTCGACGAATTCGCAACCTGTATCAAAGACGCGGGAGCCAAGTTCTACGGCGCGTTTTGGTGTCCTCACTGCCAAGCTCAGAAGCAAATGTTTGGCCTCAAGTCAGCAAAGCTTCTTCCCTACGTAGAATGCTCTGAAGCCGACGGAAAAGGTCAGCTCCAGGTCTGTGTCGATGCCAATATCACAAGCTACCCAACCTGGGAATTCGCTGATGGCTCACGCGTCACCGGTGAACAAGCGCTCACTATCCTTGCTGAAAAAACAGCATGTACACTTCCTGGAGATGAAAAAGCAGAAGCAGCGCCTGCCCAAGAAGACAACTCAGCTGCTGGTGGAACATTCCCTGAAGGTTCGGCTGAAGCAGAAACAGGAGGTATAGCTGAGTAATATGGAATCCTCCACTGAAATCATTAATATACTCTTCTCAATAGGCGGCATCGCTCTTCTTCTGGTGGGCGTCTGGCTCATTGTGGGCCGATTCTTTCCTTCGGTTCTTCCTACAAGCATCCGCCGTTTTGTGGTTTCAAACGTTCTTTCTCTCATCTTCGTCATTTCCCTCGGTGGAGTCATTGGTAGTCTCGTGTATTCAGAAGTACTCGGCTACGAACCCTGTTCCCTATGCTGGCTCCAGCGCGTCTTTATGTATCCGCTTCCCGTGCTCGCACTGGTGGGTATCAAGAAACGTGACATCGGCGCAAAAAGCTACATCCTTCCCATCGTTTCTATCGGCCTTCTTGTCGCCGTATACCAACTCATCGTCACCTACACTCCCGGAGCAAACATCCCGTGCCCTGCCGGCGGCGCTTCGTGTGCTATTAAATATGTAAATGAATTTGGATTCTCTACCATTCCACTCATGTCATTTGGCCTTTTCATCAGCCTTCTTGGCGTACTCGTTACGCGAGAAAAAGGATCGTTCGTCTAGTTTTCCACACCACGTGTATTCCTTTGCCTCTCTCTCGTGTATACTTATTCACGAAGCCGCGCTTCTTGTTAGCTTCGTTTAAGGTTTCCCCCTTAGGGAATAATACGCAAACGCAAGTGAGCAGGGCTGAAGAAATAGTATTAAAGTTTCTTCCAAGCGTACTTTGTTCTTTAATTGAATAGATCGCCCAGCACATTTTTCTAAAGTTTAAAGAGCCTCGCCATGGTTTTCGAACACATTCGCAAGAATGCATTCGGGGACCATGCTGAGGCTCTTTTTTATTGTCCCTAAACAACCAAAACGAATTCGTATACAGTTACATACATAAAAAAACCCCAACTGCATGCACAGCTGGGGTTTTGTTTAGCGGTGTGGAGATTTAAGCAGCCAAGTCATCTTAACCTCGAGTTATTGGGAATAAAAAATATACCGACACGCACTAAAACGTCTTTATTATTCAAAATAGAAAGCGTACAACTTCGCTACACTATACCACACGTTGACACACGGCGCAAGGATGCTGAGTTTCGCCCAGAGCCCGGCAGCATTTTTCAGGGGTTTTGACTCGGACCCGCAGCGCCGCATGGCGCGTGAGGGCGCTTGCGTTTCAAAACCCCTGAAAAATGCTGCCGGGCTCTGGGCGGCGCGTCTCTCTCTAAAACGCCTTCAAAAGATACGCTTCCAATCCCTCTTCGAATTCAATCTCCCCCGCTTGGCCTTTGTGATATGTGTCCACCAACTGCGCCGAAAGCGACGCCAATTCTTCATCTTTAAATAGAAGAGCGAACCGCTGCGCTTTTTTAAATACAAAAGGATTCAACCCCGCTTCTTCAGCACTCTTCGTTTTCTTCGAAAGTACCAGTGCTTTAATCATCCAAAACAGCACACCGGTGATTTCACGCGGATCAATCCCCGCTGCCATAGCTTCGCGATAGATCATCCATGTTTTTTTCTTGTCGCGCGCCGCGAATGCATCGGTGAGAGCAAAGGTATTGAACGGCGGTTTTTTGTTTTCTTCTTTTTTCAAAAGAAACTCTTCAAGACTTTCGGCATACTTTTCAAGTTTCGTTCGTCCCGCTTTGAGAATCGAAGTTTCGGAAATAATAAAATGGTTCTTCGATTCACTCATTTCAGAAAGATGCTTCAGTGCGTACTCTTCAAATTCAGAAGAAGAAAGTGTGTCTTCCAACACCACAACAAGCGGTTCACCAAAAAGAGTTGCTGCTGAAAACAATTCTTCTACCTCCGAGCTTGTCACATTCGTTTCATCGCGAAATATCACAGACTCTCCTTTTGAGAGTTTTTCTGCGAGACGGTCGCGCTTCTCCCTTCTTTTTGCACTGTCGGTTCCGAGAAAAACGTAGAGCATATTAGAACTTTACTTTCCTTCGATAGGTACGATAGTCATCACCATACCGCGCCACGAGGAGCTTCTCTTCTTTCCATATAAAGACATATCGCGCAAGAAAAAAACAAAAGGTTGTGATCACCAAAAGTGAAAGCGAATTAAAAATGAAAGAAAGTCCGAGCATCATAATCCCAATCCCAAAGTTTGTAGGGCTTCGAGTCACCTTGTATGGACCTCGAGCAAAGCGCGTGTATGGAAGATCTGATTTTCGGTGATGTCCTCCACGTGTAGAGATTTGCGCCCAGTAGATAAGAAGCGTTCCCGTGAAAAGCAAAAAGAGTCCAAGACCATTGTGAGGAATGGCTGTTATCGGATAGTGCGCGAATGCGTCAAAGATCACCGCAACCAAAAGTCCGAAAAAATGAAAAAGGTAGGAATGCCCAAGGACGATATGCACGAGGTTTATGTTGTCTTTTTCTGAAGTCACAAACGTATTGTACACCTTTTGCTAGTCTTTCAAACTTCCCCAGGTCTTCGCTGAGCCTACGTGTACAGAAAGCGGCACGCGGTCTTTTGGGGCAAGCTTTTCATCGAGAACCGTTTCCATGGCGGTGGTGATACACTCTACCGCTTCTTGGACCACAGCGTCTTCCACTTCGTAGACAAGTTCGTCGTGCACCTGAAGAAGTAAATGTGTTTTTGAAAGAAGACCCGCTTTCTCGAGTGCCTCCTTGGCGCGTACGATAGCAAGTTTGATACAGTCGGCAGCCGTGCCTTGAATCGGCGCGTTGATAGCCATACGCTCTGCGGCTGCGCGAATGTACGGGATCTTCGAACGAAGTGCTGGAAAGAAACGACGTCTACCAAAGAGGGTTTCGGTGTAACCTTTTTCGTGCGCTTCTTTTTTCACACCTTCAAGGTAGCCAGCAATGGTTGGAAACTCTTCAAAATAGTTTTTGTAAAACTCAGCAGCTTCGTCACGAGTGGAGCCAAGGTTTGCTTGAAGCGCTGTCACACCCATGCCGTACACGATACCGAAGTTGATCACTTTTGCTTTTCGACGCATGTCGGGTGTGACTTCATTTTCAGGAACACCAAACACCTTAGAAGCAACACTCGCGTGAACATCTTTTCCTTCTTGAAACACTTTTTTCAAAAACACATCGCCCGACATAACCGCGGCAATGCGAAGCTCAATCTGCGAATAGTCAAAAGAGAGAAGTGTATGTCCTTTCTCAGCAACAAACGCGTCGCGAATCGTCTTGCCATATTCACCTTTGATAGGAATATTCTGCAGGTTCGGATCGTTGGAAGAAAAGCGTCCTGTGGCAGCACCCATCTGGTTGAAAGTGGAGTGGATGCGTCCGTCATCTTTCACCATTTCTGGAAGTGCGTCGATATACGTCGAAACAAGTTTCTGAAGCTCGCGATATTCCATAATCTTCGGAATGATCTCGTGTTCACTTTCGTACTTTTTCAAAATTTCAATATTGGTCGAACGCGCGCCGCCAGCTGTCTTCTTCATCTTGCCTCCTTTTCCGATAGCAAGATCATCAAACAAAATATCGCCGAGTTGCTTTGGAGAATTGATATTAAATTCTTTTCCTGCCATTGTATAAATTTCTTTTTCAAGAAGTTCGAGTCGCGCGTGAAATTCTTTTGACAAGGTTTTCAAATGGTCGATGTCGACACGAATGCCTCGTGTTTCCATATCACCAACAATCGGCAAAAGCGGGAGCTCGATATGCTCGTACACGTACGAAAGGCCAGCACGCGCAATAGCGGTTTCAATATTCTTTTTGGCTTCGTCGATTGTTTTCGCTTTTTCAAAATACCGAATATCGTCTTGGTTGGGATTACTCATTTCAGAATTAAGAAGCGAGAGAGCAATTTTCAATTTCTTTTCGTCCTGTGGATCCATTTCTTCCGCATTGTCGCCACTTTCAAATGCGCCAAATATCTGCTCGAAGCGTGAAAGGAGGCTTCGGAATTCGAGTGTGATAAATAGTTCTTTCACTTTTGCACCGTCGATAGTTTCGCGAAGCGGCTTGGGAAGAGTGAAACTGATAGGCGCATCACGACGGATGGTCGCCAAGCTTTTCGAGAAGAGCGCTTCTTCTTTTCCGTCGCGGATAAGACCAATGATGCGGTCAGTGAGTTTGAGTTTCTTGAACACTTCCTCCCCTTTTGCAAGCGCTTTGTACATTGCCTCTATCGTCTTGAAATGAGAAATGAGTTCGGTCGCTGTTTTTTCACCAATGCCTTTGATGCCAATGATATTGTCCGATGGGTCGCCGCGAAGACCTTTGTAGTCAGGGAGAAATTCTGGGGCGAATCCATAGCGAGCAACCACCGCTGCTTCATCGTAGAGGATGGTATCGTTGATTCCTTTTTTTAGGGTGTAGACCTGCACGCGCTTCTTGTCGACAAGTTGCATCGTGTCCATATCACCCGATGCGATGATGATCTCGACGTCTTTACGATCTTTCATCTGCTCTACAATAGTACCGAGCATGTCGTCGGCTTCGTATCCAGCCTTGTCGTAGATGGGAATACCAAACGCTTCGAAAATACTGCGTGAAGATTCAAGCTGCGCCACAAGGTCGTCTTCGGCTTTCCGTCGGCCAGCTTTGTATGCGGTGTACGCTTCATGCCGAAATGTCTTTTCAGCGCGGTCGTAGCAAGCAATGACAAAGTCAGGGTTGAGGTCAGAGAGAATCCGAAGGATCATCGAAGAGAGGCCGTAGAGTGCACCTGTTGGTTTGCCATCACTTGAAGAAAAGCTGGGAAGCGCGTGGTAGGCACGATGAATAATCGCGTGAGAGTCGAGGAGAACGAGTCTGGTCGTGCCTTTGGTGCTGGCTTTCATAGGCCAAGTATAGCGCGCTATTAGCCTATCCGCACCTTACGGAAGCCTTCAGAAACATGCGTAATTTCGATCCGCACCGCATCCTTCGGGATCGCACTTTCAACGAGTTCGGGCCACTCCACCACCACAAGTGCATCTTTCTCTTTCAGTATTTCAGCAAACCCGAGTTTGAGGATTTCGTCAGCACTTTTCAATCGATAGGCGTCGATGTGGTACAGAGTTTTGAATACCGGATGCGCCGTCTCATGACGGCGCATAATAATGAACGTCGGCGACGCCAGTTCTTCGTGTATTCCAAGAAACGCGCCAATCGCCTTTGTCAGCGTCGTCTTCCCTGCCCCAAGATCACCCGAAAGAGCGAGTACCGATGCTCCGTCATAGCTACACGAAAGAAGCTGCTCCACAATCGTTTGAGCAATTTCTGGCACTTCTTCTTCGCGGTATTCTTTTTCCATGAGGGTACTGTATCACAGCGAAGGCCGGAAGTGCATTTGGCCGGGCTTTGACTCGGACCCGCAGCGCCGCATGGCGCGTGAGGGCGCTTGCGTTTCAAAGCCCGGCCAAATGCACTTCCGGCCTTCGCTGTTACCATTTTCTAGAATAAAAAAACCTCAGCGACATGCCGAGGTTTTTTTATTCTAGTGATTGTCGTGATTGTGAAAGTTATTCTGCATCGAGTGCGGTGCAGTGTGCTGCACTGGAGGCGTATACGTTTCAGCCTTCGATTGAGTGCGTACTGTCGCAACAGGACGATCTTTGTAGATGCGTCGCGCGATGTAGATAAGAAGAAGGAGAAGCAAGATGAGGAGAAGCCATCCGAAGACTGAGTTTGGCCAGAATCCTGCACCGAAGGCAAAACCAAGAAGGTTGTTGTCCGGGCAGCGGTTTGTTTCAACCACACCATACGCTATCGCATCTTCTTGAAGCACGTTTGAAGTATTTCGGTATGAAGCAGTTGCTGTCGTCACGAGAATCTCTTCACGATATGCGCGAGGAAGTGTGTCAGCAGAGATAGTGATCACACCTTCTTCACCTTTTTCAAGTTCAGGAATCTGAACCGTAAGTGTGTTGTCAGAAGGAGTGTAGACACCATTTGATGCTGAGCGGTACACAACATACTTTGGAAACGCTACGCGGATCACCACGTCGCGAACAGTGACGCCCGAAATGTTTTTGTAGGTCACTTCGAAGTCGTGTGCACGTTCTGTACATGCGAGTTCTTCACGCATGATCACTTTAAGATCAAGAAGGTTTCCATTTCCGCCACCAGAAACAACGTTTCTAATAACAGTCGTGGTGTTTGTGCCGAGCACCTGACCAACCGTTGTTTTGAATGGAATGATCTGGCCGTACTTGGTAACACCATTTGAAACAGCAACCGCACGGAAGTAGTAGAACGTATCAGGCTTCAATCCTGTAATACCTGAAGCAAACGGGATAGTACCATTTGATCCGATGTACTGTGAGGCAGTGCTGTATCCAAGATCATAACTAGGACCCCACTGAAAGTATCCACTGGTTGTTCCAGACGCACTCGTAACAAGACCGTTGAGTGTTGCTGAGTTTGAAGAAATGTTCGTTGCAACTGTTGTTGTCACAAAAAAGTTTGCCTGGTTGTATTCACTGCTGTCGTACATGTTAAGACAACCTGGGTCGTTCATGTCGACAACACCATCGAAGTCGTCATCAATACCGTTTGAACAGACATACTGGATAGGCATAGGAGGCGGTGGTGGAAGAATAGCATTCACATGCACTGTTGTTGTGTCAGAGTCACTATCACCGTTACAGCTCACATGGATGCTGTAGGTTGTCGTACCATACGGATGAACACTGAGACTTCCATTTGAACCAACGTTCTGGTAGAAGCCACTTCCCTGGATATACACTGAGTTTGCGTTATCAGTATCCCAATGAAGGACAGCATATCCGCCGGGCTGGATAGTTGAAGGACTTGCGTAGAAGTCTTCGACTGAACACGATTCATCTTCTTCCTCTTCTTCCTGGTCTACAGAAATGTAGATGCTGTCTGATGTGTCACCTTGAATAGTGTTGCTCTGACAGTTGAGAGTGAGCGTAAAGTTTCCGCTTGTGTTTGGAGAAACACTGAGAGATCCGTTTGAAGAAACGTTTTGGTAGAAGCCGTTTGGTCCAGTGATTGTTGCACCATATGCACCCGTTGAACCCCATGAAAGAGTCGTTGACTGATTTTCATTGAGGCTTGTGTCACCCGCGTTGAAGTAGCTTATGTCACAGGTGTTTTGTGGTGGAGGAGGTGGAGGAGTTTGGTTGTTCGAAGCAACGAATGTTGCCACAACCATACCTTGTGTACACCATGGGTTCGTACCGCCGTTGTAGCAGTTACCACTGTAGATCCCAGGGATCGTACCAATCTGCACTCCGCCGTTCAAAATAGCCTGAGCCTGTGAACCAGTCAGAGTACTAAGAAGAAGCATGTTACCCATGCCATCTTGGTTGATATAGAGCTTCACACTCTGAAGCGTGAGGTCTTGATCGGTTGATCCAGAAACCTGAGCGGTTGCGTTTCCACTAATCGAAGATCCGCCACCTGAAAGAGTTCCGTAGAACGAAAAGTTGTTCGTACTTGTCTCATTTTTTGTAAGAGAAACAGTTGCATTGTTTGCAGCTGTTGATCCTGTGTTTCGGATATACACACCAACCCAGAGTGTTCCACCGGGGTTAATAGCAGGATTTCCGAGCCAATCAGAACAGTTTGTCTGATTCTGTTGGTATGAGTTGCCGGGCATCGCCTGGACAACATCGGGCCAACACGCAGACGTATTCGCGAACTGCACTGCAGCTTCGACTTTTGCACTCGAAAAGAGCACGCCGAAGGCGAGGAAAATTCCGAATACAGAATATTTGAATGTTTTCATAAATGTTTTCGACATATCTATTTTTATAATTATGTAATTAATAGTTTCTCCTCTATCACAAGCATTCAAACTCTCGCTTAAATACTTGTAAAGAAGGAGGAGCACATGAGAACATGCGCTCACTCCGTTTTTTTTTACATTCCAGTCCATGTTCCACCGGGATAGTTTTCACTACCACCAGTAGGTTGGTTTATGGGACCAACAGGGGTGTATGTTCCCCCGCCGTACCCCTCACCTCCTGGTGGGGTTACGAATCCAGTCCATGTTGGACCGGTTTGCTGTGGTCTCCACACTGGCTGTTGTTGATACACAGGTTGGCATCCTCGTGGCTGCAAAACACCTCCAAGAATATTCGCCGCCAGATTTATCCCAACACCACCAGCACGACCACCACCATTGTTGAAAATAACAGCTGAACCCAAATCAGGAGCAGGTTCTTCATCTTCGATGATGTACGTTGGAACCCCAACAACATCGTCTCTGCGAAATGGTTCCATTTCGTAGACATACGTATTGTTAGTGGTGTTGGTGGTGTAGTAATTGTTGTTCACCTCCGTTGGAGGAGGTGTCGCAACAACAGGAACCTCTTCTTTTTTGTGAATGTCCGGCTTCATGTAGGAAATCGGTTCATCGTGAAGAGTTCTCGCATCTATGCAAGGATTAAGACAATCCTCTTTATAGATGATCCGATTGTTACGTTTATCAACGACATACCACCCTGCTTCGTATGCAGCAAACATTCCCGGTTCCTTTGTTGAAGGAATCAGCCCGAGCACATCGACACCTTTCAATTCCTCAACAGAAAACCACCTTCTTTCAAAGAAGGAAAACTCTGCAAGGCACTGTTTGTGGTCTGATGGCAACTCGCTGTTTACAGCGAGAAGATCAAGGTATGTCCGATTTCTTGGACTCTTCACTCCGAGGAATGAAGTTTGTCCAGTAGACAAGCTGTCTGCAAACACCTGAGGCGAAGCAAGAACAGCGCGTCCTTTGTTAAGAAAAGGATTCACCTGGTTATGAGGCATTACCCGATATTGGGCAACAGATTCTGTGGTCATGACCAATAAGGCCACAACAAGTGTGTGAATGAGCAAGATATTCTTCATGCGTTTCTAGAATTAAAAGATTATGGAATTTTTGTGATTTAACAACATACTATCACATATGTCCACCAATGTCAATAGCCTCCCTATAGGCGAAGTAGGAGAAAAGTATTGTATACTAAGGCTCATATGGCAGTCTTTGACGAAGATAAACAGGATAAGCGGCTCGATGACCTAAAGCACCAGGAAGAGGAAGACTTGGTTCAGATCCTCGCCCAGCAAAAATACGGCATGCAGTCGGTAAACTTGGGCACTGTCCCAGTGGAAAACGAGGCTCTTCGGTATATCCCCGAAGAGAAAGCACGCGACATGCGCGTCGGCCCTTTCAAACTCCTCGGCAAACACATCCACATAGCCGTGCGCACTCCCGAAGACCCACGCCTTGAAGAGCTTTCGCACGATCTCAAAGAACACGGCCTCACTCCCCACTTCTACATGGCCTCGATGGCAAGCCTTGAAAAAGTGTGGGGTCGGTACAAAGAACTCTCCCAGGCAACCAGCGCTCGCGTGGGTGGTATGGATGTTTCTGGTGAAGTCATTGCCGACCTCGCCAAAAATCTCGGCACGGTTGCAAACACCAAAAATGAAATCGAGCGCGTGCTTCAAAACGAAAAGTCGCATAAGGTCTCACATCTTCTCGAAGTGATCCTCGCATCTGCTATCGGTATCGACGCATCCGACGTACATATCGAACCCGAAGAAGATTTCGTGCGCCTCCGCTATCGTCTCGATGGCGTGCTTCAGGATATTCACCACTTCACCGACGACGTGTACAAGCTCATGAATTCCCGCCTCAAGCTCATGTCGGGAATGAAACTCACCACCAACGCTCTCGCGCAAGACGGACGCTTTTCGATATTCATCGGCGAAGATGAAATCTCTATGCGTGTCTCTGTCGTGCCGGGCGCATACGGCGAAGGCATTGTGATGCGTATCCTCAACCCAAAATCCATCCAAGTGAAACTCGAAGACATGGGAATCCAAGAAGATCTTTTCAATACCATGATGCGCGACATCAAAAAGCCGAATGGTCTCGTGCTTCTCACCGGTCCGACAGGTTCGGGTAAAACAACGACGCTCTATGCCTTTCTTCGAAAAATCTACTCACCAGAACTCAAGATGATGACGATCGAAGACCCTGTCGAATACCACCTCGAGGGCATCACACAGACACAAGTCGAACATGAAAAAGGATACGACTTCCTCGCCGGTCTTCGCGCCGCGCTTCGACAAGACCCCGACGTACTCATGGTCGGTGAAATCCGCGACTCAGAAACAGCAAAGATCGCTGTCGAAGCAGCACTCACGGGACACTTGGTTTTTTCAACGCTTCACACCAACAACGCCGGCGGTGTTATCCCTCGCCTCATCGACCTTGATGTGAATCCAAAAATTCTTGTCTCCGCGCTTTCTCTTTCTGTCGCGCAGCGACTCGCGCGAAAGCTCTGCCAAGTATGTAAAGAAGAAGTGAAAGAACCACTCGAAACAGAAAAGAAACTCATTGTCGATATTTTGAAACAAGCAGAAGAGCAAAAGAAGCCGCTTGAAAAGTACGGTCTCACTTCAGCTTCGCCTATCATCCTCTGGAAGCCCGTCGGCTGCGAAAAATGTAACTTCACTGGATACAAAGGCCGCATCGGAATTTTCGAAGCCGTTGAAACCGACGAAGCAATCGAAAAAATAATTCCCACCAACCCGAGCGAACGCGACATCAAACGCGCCGCTGTTCCTCAAGGAATTTTCGACATGAAACAAGACGCGATCGTGAAAGTCTTGAAAGGAGTCACCTCGCTTGAAGAAGTAGCGAGTGTGGTGGATTTGTACGAAGAATAAGAATGCTCCGATACCGCTTCGCCCGCACACCCCTTGGAGGGCACGCATATTTTTCTGCTGAAAAATTGCTCCTACTCGCGCCAGTCGCGCTCCGTAAGTCCCTCCAAGGGGTGTGCGGGCTACGCTACCTCTAATGGTAAACAAAGCGCGGCATGTGCAAAAAAAGATTCGTTGACCGTCTTTAGACTTCAACGAATCTTTT
>JACCDG011822272.1_pt1 | contig 12227 bp, 18 predicted proteins | sample 7442471 | NCBI WGS metagenome assembly JACCDG01 (sample SAMN15323444, study PRJNA562643) | freshwater metagenome | isolation source: river surface water | place: USA:Blue River Watershed | collected 2017-08-17 | reverse complement strand
CCAGGTCGCAAGCCACGCCTGGGTCCAGGCGGTTTTGAGGTGGTGCATCTTTTGGAGCGCCGCCATCTCGTCGTCGATCATCTCTATAAGCTCTAGGGTTTTGGTGGCGGCAAGGTCTTGGGTCATGGCGCGGGCTCCTGGCTCATTACCTCAAGGGCGATCATGGCGAGGTTGATGTGCGTGAGCGCCGCGTCGGCTTTGGCTTGCTGCCGTGAAAGCTCGCTGACCTTGCGCGCATCTGCGGGGCTCATCTTAGCCTGAGCCGTGATGAGGTCCACCTCGGCTTTGGCTTGATCCCTTCGGGTCTTCAATCGGACGCATAGTTGCGTTATGGCCTGATGCGTGGCGATGATGTCGGCAACAACGCTCATGGCGCGGGCTCCTTCTTCCATCCGTGGGCCTTGTAGGCGGTCCACGCCTCGGCGCTTCGTAGCGCCTCCCACCAGCACACCCCCACAGGCACACGCCACATCTCCAAGTCTTCCCACCTCCAAGACTCGCGCGGCGGGGTTTGGGTGCGGGGGTTGGCGGCGGGCCAAGGGAGAAGATACAGGGCGCTTGGGATGGCGCGGGGTGGTAGGGTCTGGGTGCCTGGGTCGGTGCCTGAGAGGCGCACAAGGAAGATGAGGGCGGCGCATCCGTCCGAAGCTGCGCGCTCAAGCTCTTGGCCTTGGTGGCCTAGCGCGGGCGGCATACCTGGGGCGGTGGGGAGCAAGAGGCGATCATCGGGCACCCAACGCATCGCGCTTGCGTGGTCGTGAACCTCCACGCTCTTGACCTCCGCATACATGGGAAGGGGCGAGCCCTTGGCGCTGGGCAGGTGCCCCATAAAATCAACCGCGCACGCACGCTCAAGCCTTGCCACACGGTAAGGCCGCGCTTTGGGGTCTTTGGGCAGCGGTAGGCGGTAGGCGCGGGCGTGGTCGTGCGTGAGGGTCGCCACAATGCGCGCGGGCTCTGGGATGCGCCGCACAGGCACCCCCGCCATATCACACCCCTGCACGAACGCCTCTTCTGCGGCGTTGCCTTGGCGCTTCTTTTCGCGGCCCGTGGGGGCCACGCTTGGGAGGCGCATCTGCGCCGCTGCGGGGCTATGCGCGGGGTCGGCGCTTGGCTTTGCGTGCGTGCGTGCGGGGGGCTTTGTTTGCTGGGCCTGCACCTGCGACCAAGTGAGCTTGGGTGTGCCTTCGGACGTGGGCGCGCTGCAAAGCGCCTCCACCTCGGCGGCGGTAAGCTTGCGCCCGCTCATGGCTGCACCTTCGCGGTCGTGGGCTTGGGGCTCTTGGCGCGCTTGGTGGCGGCTTCGATGATCTCATCCCTGCAAGCCCAGACCTCGCCTAGTGCCTCAAGGTGGGCCAGCGGCGAGGTTTGGCGCGCGGTGGGCGCGGGCTTTGTGAACAGGGGCTCTTGCTGTGCGCGGCGGCAACGCTCGCGGTACAGCGCCTCGAAGCGGTCGCGCTCGTGGATGGTGCGCGCAAGCTCGGCCTGGGTGGCTCCAAGCTCGGCGCGGGCGCGGGCCTCGGCTTGCTCTAGGGCGAGGATGCGGGCTGCAAGCTCCTCCTTGCTGCACGCACACAGAAGCCGCTCCGCTTGGGCGTCTTGGCTGTCGTCGTGCTGTACGGCAAGGGCGGGGAGCATGGCGGGCCTCGTGTGGGTGACTGCGCGGCGTAGAGCCTCGCGGGATAGAGAAGGTGATCGGCGCAGACGTGGGGCAGGTCTAGCAGTCTCGGAACAGAACGCGAAGAGGTTTTGCGCCTCGCGCTGCGCGGATCAAAGGGCTTGCTTGAGACTTGACTCAATCTCCCGCTCTTGCTGTGGTGAGCGGGTCGGCGCGGTCGCCGCAAGCCTGCGGGGCGCTTGTCCCCGTGGCTCTTGTTATGCACAAGCCAACGGCAGAAGTCAAGCACAAAAAGAGGCGCTGCATGATCCAACACACAGCCCCTCCGCACGCACGCACGCGAGGCGAGGGTCTTGATGGCGCGGGGTGTGAGTTGGGCGGCGGCCCTGATCGGTGGGGGCTGCGCGTGGTGATCCATGCGGCGCTTGATGAGGCGGGCGGCATTGGGCTTCGCGGGGGGCTGCCGTGGCATCTGCCCTCGGACCTTGCGAGGCTTCGGGCTGCTACGCTGGGGCGCGTGGTGGTGCTGGGGCGCTCGACCTGCGAGGGGATGGGGCGGCTCTTGGAAGACCGCGCCTCGGTGGTGCTGTCGCGCAGGGGCGGCTTAGGCGAGGGGGGCGATTTGAGCAAGGGGGGCGTGTTTGTGCCTCCTGCGCCCCGCAAGCCTTCAACCCCTGCGGCGGTGGTGGTTCAAGATTGGGATGGGGCGTGGGAAGCTGCGGCGCGGGCTGGGATGGGCGAGCGGGTGTGCGTGCTTGGCGGGGCTGTGGTGTACGCGGGGGCGCTTGCGTGGGCGCGCGAGGTGTGCGCGGCGCGGGTGCCTGGGGTGTGGGGGTGCGACACCTTTTGCCCTGGGCTGATGCCTGACGCTTTGGAGGCGGCGGGGTTTGCGCTTGTGGAGATGGAGGGGGAGAGCGCACCGTGGGGCGGGCTGGTGCGCTATGAGCGGTGGGTGCGCGGGCGTTAGCGTTGGCGTGTGCGGTTCTTGAGGTATAGGGCAAGGATCAAGAGGGCCAGCGTGGCGGCGCTGATGATGAGGTGGCGTGCTTCTTCGGTCATGGGGTGGGCTCCTTGGTGGCGTTGTTGCGGGGCAGCTTCTCAATCTCTCGACTGGCGCGGTAGGCAAGGAAGATTGCGAGCAAGGCGTGCGTCCATGCTGAAATGTTGCGCGGCTCGCGGCCTTCGTCGGCATCCACGACACCATAGACCGCGCCCTTTAGCATGGCGCATCGGATGGCTTGGGACGTGAGCTTGGCGCGGGCGGCGTCCATCTCCTTCTCGTGTGGGGGCCAAGTGCGGTGCGCGGCCAGGATCTCAACCCACACCCGCGCGAGGATGCCCGCGATGTGATCCTCGTCGTGGCGCAACGGGCCGAAGGTGGCGAGCAACAGCGCGGCGAACTCGGCCTCGCTGCGGGGGTGGGTGGGGTCGTTGATGTTCATCGCCTCGCCTCCTTCTTGGGATACTCAGGGAACACCGACGCCGACGACGCCAGCGCCGACAACACAGCCGCGCGGGCAGGCTCCACAGGGCACGGCCCCAGCCCACGTAAGGCGTAAGCGTGGCATCCTGGATGCTTGACCTTGCGAACGATGCCGCACGCCAGCGCCTCGGCCACAGCACGCTCAACCCATGCGGCGGGCTCCTCCCCAAAGCGCCGCACTGGCAAGCCCACCTCAACCAAGCGCCGCGTCGCGCCCTCGCCCCCAACCTCGCCAAGCCGCACCTTGGATAGCGCGCGGGCTGAAATGGTGCGGCCCTTGGCGTCAAGCAACTGGTAGCGCGGCTCGGACTGTCCAAGATAGGCGGCGTTGGCGGCTTGGTAGATCGTCCCAACGTGCCCTGGGGTGACGGTGTGACCCTCAAGGGTGTGGCGGGGCAGGGGGTCGGAGTAGGACAACACCCCGCGCACCGCCCGAAGCTCGGCGCGCAAGACCTCCACGGCGCGGGTCAAGAACCACGTCTCGGCGTTGGCCTCTACCTCGTCGAGCAACACAAAGCGGCCAAGCTCGACCGCCTCACGCTCAGGGAGCCCAAGCCAAAGCTCCACGCTTCGGGGCTGGATCGGAACCGAGAACACCGCCACGCCCACAAGATCGCCCGTGTACCAGCCCGCGCGCTTGCGATACAGCCCCACAGCGAGGCGCGCGGCGGGATAGGAGCCGCTGTAGTGGTGCGCCTCCACAAAGGGCCGCGCGGCGCTCTCCTGCGTGATCTCGACCCCGTAGCGCGAGGGGTCAAAGCGAAGTTCAAGCGCGGGGCGCAGAAGATCCTTGCGCTCGCGCCAACGCAAACACCCTGGGATGGGCGGGGTTTGGGTGTTGGACGGGCGCTTCATCGCCCCAACCCCAACCGCTGCATCATCTCCCGCTCGATCTGCTCCACCTCACTCTCCCACGCCTCGCCGCACTCAGCCGCGAGGCGCAAGATTTGGGCGTCCGTGATCTGCCGTTGTCGAAGCACCACGGGCTCGTGCGGCTCAAGCTCAATGCGCGGCGGGCGCGCGGCGATCTGCTTTGGGGGCTGGGCGTGCATGACTGCTCCTGCGGGTGGGTGGGCTTGCTGCCCACGCCCTTAGTTATGCCGCGCCTTTGTGTATAAGTCAAGCGCAATCTTCAAGGGGGCGCATCAAGGGCTCAACGGGCTTGGAGCGAGGAAGGGGCCAGCGAGTAGGTGCGGCACACCTCAAGCGCGCCGCACTGGTTGTCCGTGCTGCACGCCGCGCGCTCGCACACGCCCTCCACGCACGCCCAACGCAGGCCAAAGGGCGAGGTTTGGTTCTGGGGGCAATCCTCATCCGAGGCGCACAGGTCGCGGGCGCTCACCCAACGACCGCCCTTGCATACGCTCCCGCTGCCGTCCTCCATGCCCTCCCCGCACAAGCGCGTGCAGTAGGAGGCGGCGGGCTCCTGGCCGCGCAGACCTGCGAGGCCCTGCGGCCCGCGCGCACCTTCGGGGCCTTGGGCTCCCTGCGGCCCCGCCTCGCCCTGGGGGCCTTGCTCGCCGCGCAGCTGCTCGTGGTACTCGGTCACAACGACAAGCGCGACCGCCCGCACAAGGGCGCGGTCCTCCAACAACCTCTCGGCAACCTCGCGGCGAAGCTGGGGCGAGGCCGCAAGCTCCCGCGCGATGCGCTCGGACGTGATCGGCTCGTCTTGCGCGCACCCTCCAAACATCGCCAGCACCCCCAACACAAGCAACCCTTGCACGCACGCACGCGGGCGCTCTTGGCGGCTGGCGGCTCGGTAGGCGCGCGGGGCCTTGTGGGGGCTGGGGAGGCTGCACGCGGGCGCGGGGTCTGGGTGGGTGGCGATGTACTCGCCTTGGGTGATGCGCTCGCTCTGCGCGGGCCTGCGGGCGGCTTCGGTGTGGGCCTTGGTGCGGGCGTCACGTTGTCGCTTGCATGGGGGCTCGGTCTTGCGTGCGTGCGTGCGGGGGGTGTTTTGCATGGGATGCCTCGTGGATGGGTGCGGGGCGTAGCGCCTCGCGGTGTCTCACGAGAACATAAGCACGAACCGAGGAAAGGGGAAAGATGCACGGATAAACAGTGTATAAGTTATTGAGAATGGCCGTGCATCTTGGCGAGGTTATCAATGCAGCGTGGTTGAGCGGGGGGCAGGGGTGGGCAGTTCGCCCGCAAAGTGGGGGGCGTACTTCTTGTTGAGCGGGCTGTTGGCCCATCCCGTGTAGATCAGCCACAGTTGGCGCAGAAACGCCACATGAGACGCACACGGGCAAGCGGGCTCGATGTTGCTCTTGAGGAAGTGATACACCCCCCAAGCGCACTCGGCGCGCAAGTCGTCAAAGGCGTCGGTGTTGGGGATGCTGCTCTTGGGGACAACGAACGGGAACAGGTCGTCGATACAATCAACGGCGGCGAAATAAGACAACGTGTAGGCCGCAACCATGCACGCCACGTCCTCGTGTTTGACTGTGGCGTTTTCGTTCTCGCGCACCACAACTCGGAAGGTATCTTCAACAAAGCGGATGAAGTTTGTTTTGCTGACCGTATGGTCGCCCTCTTTGGCGATGTATATTTTGCTCCTGAATCGAACGTTTGCGCCCTCCTCCACTGGCGGCGCGGCCATGAACGACAAGCCTGGGAAGTACGACGGAACAAAGGTGGCGGTCTGGATGACGCCAAACCCAGCCTCTGCCAAGAGCTTGAGCTGATCATCGGAGAGGCCCCCCTGCTGTTGGCGGCGCTGCTCGGTCTTCTTGTCGCTGGTTGCCTTGGTGTCGCTGAACCTGCTTTTGATCTTTCGCATGTCTTCTGTCTCCTGCTGCCCTCATGCGGGGCGGCGCTGTGGGTTGCGGTTGCCTGGGGGGTTGGTTCAGAGGTCAATGGTGCCTGGGATCTCGACAATCTCCAGCGAGTCAGAGAACGCGCGGGCCACAAGGGCGCGCAGATCGTCAATCTCGGCGCTGCTCCACACGTCGGCGTCCTGCTCGGCGCACAGGACAAAGCGGGGGTCTTCAAGCTCTGGGTCTAGGCCCCGAAACTGCGTCAGGCGCGCGGGGTCGCTGGGGCGCGTGTAGAGGTGCCAGTTGTCGCGCACCACAAAGCGAGGGAAGGCCACAAGCTCCGCAAGCATCTCCCACGGGAGCAAGGGGGAGACAGGCGAGGCGGGGGCTTCGATCAAGGGGAGGCCCGCGCCAAGCTCGTAGCGCACGCGGGACAGGCCACGGGAGCGAAGCTGCACGGCGGCGCTCTCTTGCATCTCCACCCACCGCGCCACGGCTCGGCGCTGGCGCACGGTGGCCTTGGGGCTGACGCGGGCGGCGATGGTGTGGTTGGGGTAGGTGGCAAGGCGGGCGATCACGTCAACGTGATCGCGGGGGTGGCGATGCAGCGGGGCATAGGTGGTGATCCACCCCTGCGCGCCGTCCTTGATGATCATGAGGTCGTTTGCGGCGAGGTTGGCGCATCCGAGGGCCATGTGCCTACGCCCGATGTCATACAGCGCCGCGCGCTCGGCTTGCTCCTGGGGATCATCGGTGGGCGCGGGGTGGATGTCCTCGATGGGGGCGCGGCGCTTGGGTTGGGGCTGAGGGAGGGAGGGGAGGCGCAGACGCGGGGCTGGGGCAAGGGGGGTGTCGAGCGGCGCGATGGCCGCGCCGAGCATCAGCGCCAAGAGGGCTTGGGTGTGGGCCTTGGGGGTGTGCATGGCGGGGTTCCTTGTGTGGTGTGTCACTGGATGCGGGCGCGGTGGCTCGCGATCACGCTTATCAGCGCGAGGAAATAATAGGGGGCGAGCGTGCTTTCGTCGCGCTTCTGGATCTGGGCGCGAAGCTGCGCGATGGCGACCTGCACAGCGGGATAGAAAGCACCGACCCGCTCGCCCAACTTCTCGATCTGGTCTGCGATCTCAAGGTGGGCCACGCATCGGTGCGGGTCGCCCACAGGGGCGGGGTCGTAGATGTAGGCGCAGGCGCGCTCCCACAACTGGGGCACCGCACCGCGCGCGAACGCCTCGCCGTGGTGCTTGATGTTCGCTCCGAAGATGGCGTTGAGCGCGTCCTGCATCTCTTGGCTGTTGTGGGGGTACACGGGGGCTCCTTCACTTGACGGGCATTTGATGGATGCGGGGTCTTAGAGCCGCGCGCGTCGTGGTGGTCGGGCTCGCGGCTCTTGATGGGTGTTTGATGGGTCAGAGCAGATCAATCAGGTCTTCGGGTTTGATCTGCGCGCGTTGGGGTTGGGCGGCGTTGTCGTCGATGAACTCTTGCTCGGCGTAGAGCCCGTCCGCCGCGTCGGCGTCGAGCGGAATCATCAGGGCACGGGGTGGGTCGGTGGACACGATGCGCCACGGGAGGCCGTCGGTGCCGTCGGGCATGATCTGGACCGCCTCGCCCTGCCTCTTGCGCGGGGTCCAGTCTGTCACGCGCCACAGCATCCCCAAACCCTGCGACTCCCAAGGGGCGGTGCGCCAAGTGGTGCCGATCATCGGATGGTCCTCCCTGATGGATCTGCTGATGCGATGGATGGTGGCGAGCCCGATGAAGGCGGCGAGCCATTGGGAAGGGTGGGTGAAGTCCTCGGCGCTGATCCTCTGGCTCAGGATGCCGAAGGTGTCGGCGGCGATGTCGTGCAGGTCGCCGCACCTAGACGCCACATCGCGCAACACCTCCAACAACTCGCTGGCGGGCTCGTGGTTGGTCATCCTGTCGGGGTGGGTCATGTCACGCACGTCGCCCCATTTCTCCACAAGAAGGTCGCGGATGGCGCGCTCGTGACGGTCACGGGGCTCGCCCAAGGCGTGCATCATCCACGCGGCGAAGTCGGCCTTGCTCAACGGGGTGGGGGTGTTCATCGGGCCTCAACCTCTTGAGTAGTAATAACGCCCAGCGACCGCGCCGTGGCGGGCTCGTGGTTGACGATCTGGGCGACGGTGTTGGGGTGACTCGCCCCCGTGACCTTGATGTTTCGTTGCATGGCGTGCCTCTTGCGTCGTTCGGGCCTGCTTGACCCTTGCCGCTACTTATGCCACCCCCTTCTGCATAAGTCAAGGGGAAGTTTTGGCGGCGTGGTGGCTAGTGCGGTTGCCACTTGCGCGGGGGGTCGGGTTGTGGCAAGGTCTGGGGCTGAGAGCGTGACCCTGCGAGGGTCAGCAGAGCGAGGCGGGTCGGCGTGACTAACCGATCCAAGAATAACCCGACTGTCTCAAGCAAGTTCGCGCACTCACCACAACCTCTCAACCGCTTGTCTCGCCTCATCATAGGGACTCCTTGTAGGCGTGCCTTGTTCGTATCGCTTGAGTCAGTCGTTACCGCCTCGGAGTCTTGATCCGAGGACTAGTCCTCCTTGGTGATGAGGCGAGACAAGCGGTTGAGCGTGAAAGACTGGTGAAACATGGCCCTGAGCTATGAGCGCGCCGCCTACGTCAAGCGTGTGGCGGGGTCTGATCTGCCTCCTCGTGTCAAGAATCTCCTCACGCTGCTTGCCACTCATTACGCCGACTCCACGGGCTACCACAGCGGGGCGAGCCTCGTTGAGTTCGCGCATGGTATTGACGTGACCGTGCGAACCGCCGTCAAGTTGATGGGTGACGCCAAGCGCGGTGGATGGGTGAAGGTCGAGAGCGGGGGCGGTCGCCACGTCAACGCCTATCAACTGGTGATGCCTTCTAGGGTGAAGCCATGAACGATCAGCCCTACAACGTCTTTGCGTTCTGTAAGGCGTTGCCTCGCTCCATCCTGAGCCACGGCGCACAGCGGCTCCTCTACCTCATGGCGACCATGTGGGCTGATCGGGCGGGCGTGTGCTACCCGTCCGAATCACTACTGGCGCGCGAGAGCGGCTACACGCCGCGCCATGTTCGCCGCCTTGTGACCGAAGCCGCAAACGCAGGCTGGCTCATGGTCCAACAAGGCGGCGGGCGAGTGTCCAACCTCTATGCTCTGATGGTGGGGGACATGGCAGTCGAGCGAGACACCAATGTCCACGTTCAAACGTTCAGCGGATATGGATGTCCTAGCAGACTGGACACGGGGGTCCACCTAACATCCCATGGAACAGCCCATAGAACACAAGCCAAAAATAAACCCCCTGCAAGCAAGCAAGAGATAGATTCTCAAGAGGGCTACTACGCGCGCGAGGCTGTGAGCCTCCCCGAAGACCTGCCTTGCGTGCGTGCGGAAGGGGTTTTTTTTGTTGAGCAACAAGAGCAAGCCCCTACCCCTCACCCAACCAACTCGGCAAGCCCCAACCCCGCAAGCAAGCTCCAACCCCCCACCAAGCCAACCCCAGCCCCGCAAGCGCAAGACCTCGCGGCACAGCTGCTCGACCTGCAAGCCATGATCAACGCCAAGCGCCCCGCGTATCTCGCCGCCAAGCAAGCGGTGCGAGAGCAAGCGGCCAAAGAGCAAGCCGAGCGCGAGGCGCAAGAGGCGGCGCAAGACCTTGCCACCCTCCAAGACTTCGCGCCGATGGAAGAAGCCAAGGGGGGAGGGTTGGAAGGGGTAGAGGTCGGGCGGGAGATCCTGCACAACCCCTCCCCTTGTGACCTGCCCGAAGAGGGGGGTTTGCTGGCGCACCCAAGCAAAAAGCCAAGCCAAGACCTCGCGGCCCTCCAAACGAACACACTTCGGGGCGCGGGGTCGGCTGACGGGGGTGGTGTGGGCGGCGCGGTGGTGGCTGTGGGCGAGGATGGGGCGCAAACGGCTCTGGGTGGCGCTGTGGGCTCGTTTCGAGCTTCGGACGGGCGCGGGGTCGGTTCGGGGTCTGCGGGCGCGTCTGCGGGGCTTGTGGGGGCGGTTTTGGGCGGCGCGGCTTCGGAGGGTGGTTTAGGGGCTGATTCAGGGGATGGGGAGATGAGCCCGCAAGAGCAGGCCGCCACCTTGCGGCGGGCGTGGGGGAAGATGCTGTTTGACGTGTTTGGGCTCGATGTGGAGGCGCTGCGGGCGGCGGGGCGGGGGTTGCCTGAGAGCCGCAAGGTTTCGAGGGAGGCGCTGGCGGGGTTGTCGTTCGCGCAGTCGTTGACGGTGGTGGCGGGAGTGTATGAGCTTATGGGCCGCGAGGGGGTGATAGGGTCGCTGCCGCGCGTGGTGGGGATGCTGCGGGGCAAGGTTGAGGCGCGGGCGCTGGTGGTGCGCGAGTGGTCGCCGCTTGAATGCCGCTTGCTCCTGGAGGGCTACGGCTGGCGCGCGAGCATGGAGGAAGCGGCCCGAAGGGAGGCGCGGCAAGAAGAGCAAGGCGGGCGGCAAGAGGTGGGCGGTCGCGGGGTGCGGGCGGTGCCTGAGCGCATCGCTGAACCTGCGCGGGCTGCCGAACCCGTGCGGGCTGCCGAACTTGTGCGGGCTGAACCTGCGCGGGCGGCTGAGTTGGGGCGTGTTGCTGAACCCGTGCGGGCGGCGCTGGGCGGGCTTGCGGGGTACAAGGCGCTGCTGGCCTCGTTGTGTGCGCCTGTCGATTGAGTAGGGGTTGCGTTATGCGTGGCGCTTGGGTATAAGGGTGGCGTGGTCTGCGGGCCATTCGGAGCAAGAGGCGAGCCCTGCGGGGCGTTTGGAGGTGAGCGATGGGGCAGGGGCAAAGGTTCCCACGGATGGTCCACGGCGGGCGGTCGCGCTCGCCTGAGCATGTCAGGCCCACGGATGCAGCGGCGCTGGTGCCGATGATGCCGCATTCGGACGAAGCCGAGCGCGCGGTGCTGGGGGCGCTGCTGATTGACGGGGAGGCGTGGGGGGAGGTCAAGGCGCTGTTGGTGGGGGAGGATTTCTACAGGGAGTCGAGCCGCCACATCTGGCGCGGGATTGAGGCGGTGGCGGCGCGTGGGCAGGCGCTCGACGTGGTGACGCTGGTTCATGCGCTGCGGGATCTGGACCTCCTAGAGCGGGTGGGCGGCGTGGCGTACATCGCGCAGTTGACCAACGACGTTGCGACGGCGGCGAACGTGGCGCACTACGCGGGGATCGTGAAGCGCAAGAGCGTGCTGCGTGCGGTGATTGAGCAAGCCCGCGACCTAAGCGACCAAGCCCACACGGGGGAGATGGACGACCTCGACGGCTTCCTTGACCGCGCCTCGTTCGACCTTGCGGCCCTTGGCACAAGCGCCAAGGCGGCGGGGGTGGAGGTCCAGCAAGTTCTCAAGGAATACCGCGCACAGCTCAAGGCCGTGCATGACGGCTACTCAAAAAAGAAGCTCCTGTCCACGGGTCTTGCGGATCTGGACGCCATGCTGGGCGGCGGGCTTCGGTCGGGCGAGTACACCATCGTCCAGGGCCTCACCTCGCACGGTAAGAGCGTCATGGCGCTGCATCTGATCTGCGCCTCGCAAGAGCCCGCGCGGGTGGTGGAAGAAGGCGCGGCGCAAGACAACAAGCTCCCTGCGTGGGCGGCGCTGTACTTCTCGACGGAGATACCGCGCGACGACGTGATAGGAAACCTCATGGGCTACGCGGGCGGCTACTGGCCCGCGCACTTCATCAACGACCTTGAGGCGGGGATGGGGCTTGCCTCGCCGCTGGCTTCCCGTGTGGCCGACGCCTCGGAGCGGGTGCGCGGCTTTGACCTGTGCATCTACGACAACACCAGCGGTTTGACCTCGGAGTTTGTGGTGGCCCGCGCCCTGCGCCGCGCCGCGCAGGAAGACAGGGACGCCCACGCGCAAGGCCGCACCCCTCGCCCCGTCCTCGTGGTGGTGGACTACCTCCAACTCATCAAGGACGAACAACGCAAAGGGGAGATCCCCGCGATGGCGCTCATGCGCGCCTCGTCCAACCTGCGCGAGCTTGCCAAGCGCCATGATGGACGCTTCGCGGTCGTTGTCATGGCACAGACCCACGGGCAGGTCGGCAAAGAGCGCCGCGCCCCAGAGGCCGAAGACGTGTACATGGTGCCTGGGTGCCGCGCCGACGTAGACACCCTGCTGGGCGTGTGGCGTCCGTGCAAGGTGGACGCTTCGCGCGACCGTGAGGAGTTCGTGGTCCTCGCCAACAAGTGCCGCAAGGCCGACGTGCCCGCGTGTACCTTGCGCTTTGTCACCTCCAAGGGCGGGCGCTTGGAAGACGTGGGCGAGCGCACCTTCTACACCCCCACCGACCCCCAACCGCCCCGAAAGAAGAAAGGCGGCGGGGGCTGGTAGAGTCTTCCTTTGCAGTCGTTGTGATG
>JACCDG010810302.1_pt1 | contig 12228 bp, 9 predicted proteins | sample 7442471 | NCBI WGS metagenome assembly JACCDG01 (sample SAMN15323444, study PRJNA562643) | freshwater metagenome | isolation source: river surface water | place: USA:Blue River Watershed | collected 2017-08-17 | reverse complement strand
GTGGCGCAGTACACCTGGGCCACCTCCCCGCTGCGTCGCTACGTCGACTTGGTCAACCAGTGGCAAATCGTGGCCTGCGTCAAAAACGGCCGCACTGCCGCACTGGCCGCGCCATTCAAGCCCAAAGATGCCGAACTGTTCTCCATCATCTCCAACTTTGATGGGGCATACAGCGCCTACAACGGCTTCCAGTCGAGCATGGAGCGTTACTGGACCCTGCGTTACCTGAGCCAGCAAAACATCACCGAACTCGACTGCGCGGTCATGGTCAACGGCCTGGTCCGGGCTGACACCTTGCCCCTGGTCTTCAAGGCCATCGGCTGCGACAGCCTGCCACGCCATGCCAAAGTCCGCGTCCGCATCACCGGCGTGGACGAGTTGACGCTGGACGTGCACGCCAGCTTGTTGACACGACTGGATGAATCCACACCCGCAGATCAGGGTGATTCAGAAGGCGGCGATGACGACGAGGTGCTGGACAATGCAGGACCATTGACGCTGGCCATCGACGTGACCGACGCCGACGCGCCCGCCCCTGACACCGCCACACCGTAAAGCTGCCATGCTGCAAAAACTGCGAACGGCCCTGAGCAAGCTGACACTGCTGCACAAGACCTTGATCATCTCCGTCGGCATCCACGCCGGCCTGCTGGGCTTTCGCTTTGTGGACCCCGAAGGCTTCAACCGCACGTTCAAGGATACCCCGCTGGAGGTGATCCTGGTCAACGCGGGCGGCGAGCAAGCCCCGGACAAGCCTCAGGCTTTGGCGCAGCAAAACCTGGCTGGTGGCGGCGAGTCAGACAAAAAAGACGAACGCGCCAAGTCGATGTTCAAGCCTGACGAGTCCAACGAAACGGGCGACTCGCTGGAACAGACCGCGCGCATGATCGAAGAAATGCAGCAAGAGCAGCAAGAAATGCTGGCCTTGGTCAAAAAGGAGCTGTCGGCCCTGCCCCCGCCTGACCCACGCCAAAAGTCGGACGTGCAGCAAAAGCAGGCCGAAGAAGAGCGTCGCCGTCAGTTGACCAAATTGCTGGCTGAGCTGGACACCAAAATCCACGCCGAAAACTCTCGCCCCAAAAAGCGCTTCCTGAGCCCCGCAACCCTGAAGTCGGTCGATGCGCTGTACTACAACCAGTTCCGCACCGTGGTCGAACGCGCCGGTACGCAGCACTTCCCGACCAACAACAATGGCCAAAAGCTTTATGGTGAGTTGGTCATGGAAGTGTGGATCAACCGCCAGGGTCAAATCGTGGACGCCATCGTGACGGTGCCATCGCGCAACCCCATGTTGGACAAACGTGCCCAGGCCATCGTGAAGGGCGCAGGCCCCCTGCAAGCCGTGCCTGCAGATGTGATGGCAGGCAAAGATGTGCTGCTGATCTCGTCGCGCTTCAAGTTCACACGCGATGCAGGCGTCTCGGCCACCACCGAAGCCGTCGCCCCCACCGCTCAGCCCTGAGCCCTGATTGGTTTCTTGTATGACCGCAGACCGTTACGCCGTCGCAGGCAACCCGGTTGAACACAGCCGTTCGCCTTTGATCCACAGCCTGTTTGCGCAAGCCACAGGCCAATCGGTCGACTACGGCCGCCTGCTGTGCCCGCTCGATGCGTTCAAACCGACCCTCCTGGCCTTTGCGGCTGGTGGCGCCAAGGGCTGCAATGTCACCGTGCCATTCAAGTTCGAGGCGTTTGAGATGGCTTCACGCCGCTCACCCCGGGCTGAATTGGCACAAGCGGCCAACACCCTGCGCTTTGACGCTCAAAATGGCGCAGATGGCGGCTGGTTGGCCGACAACACCGACGGCGTTGGCCTGGTGCGCGACATCACAGAACATGCGGGTGTGCCGCTTGAAGGCCAACGTGTTTTGCTGCTGGGTGCTGGCGGTGCCAGCGCAGGCGTATTAGGCCCCTTGATCGAGGCGCGCCCCGCACAGATCGTGATGGCCAACCGCACCGTTGAAAAAGCCCAAGCCATTGTGGACCGCCATGCAGCATGGGCGGCCCAACACGGGGTCAAACTCAGCGCCCGGTCATTGGCAGAACCCGGTGAAGCGTTTGATGTGTTCATCAACGGCACGGCCGCCAGTTTGTCGGGCAGCGGCATCCCGGTGGGCCCACAGGTTTTGCGTCCCGGCACCTTGGCATTGGACATGATGTACGGCCCCGCCGCACAAACATTCTTGCAATGGGCTCGGGACCATGGCGCCATCGCGCGTGATGGCCTGGGCATGCTGGTTGAACAAGCCGCCGAGGCTTTTTACATCTGGCGCGGCGTGCGGCCCGACACCAAGCCCGTGCTGGCCCACATGCGCCAACTGGTCGACCAGCCCAAAACAGACGGGGCACATTGATGGCATCGGTAGTACGTCATCCCTGGCGCCTGCTGGGCGCCATCGTCGTCAGCTGCTTGTGTCTGCAGTTGTACTTTGCGGGCCGCATTGCCCTGATGAATGTGGTCGACCCGCAATCCACCACGTTTCAACGCAGTGAAATGAACCGCCTGGTGCGCGACCAAGGTCGCATCCTGTGGTCCCAAGAGTGGGAGCCCGGCGACCGCATCTCTGACAACCTGCGCCGCGCCGTTATCGCCAGCGAAGACGCCAACTTTGTGGACCACGGCGGGGTGGAATGGGATGCCTTGCAAAACGCCTGGCGCAAAAACAGCGCAGCGCAAGCCCGTGTGGACAAAGCCAAGGCGCAAATTCAAGCCCGTCATGAGCGCGCTGTAGCCCGAGCCCTCAAGCGCGGGCGCCCCGCGCCGCCACCACCGTCTGCCTTGACCCAAGCCGCGCCCAAGATCATTGGCGGCTCGACCATTACCCAACAATTGGCCAAAAACCTGTTTTTGAGCAGCGAGAGACAAATGCTGCGCAAGGCGCAAGAGCTGGCCATCACCTTCATGCTCGAAGGTTTGTTGAGCAAAGACCGCATCCTGACGATCTACCTCAACAATGTCGAATGGGGTGAAGGCGTGTTTGGTGCGCAAGCGGCTTCACAGCATTACTTCCGCACCGATGCGGCCCGCTTGTCGTCCGGGCAAGCCGCACGACTGGCGGTCATGCTGCCGGCCCCCAAACGCTTTGAGAAACAGCCGGCATCAGGCTACATCCTGAGCCGCTCGGGCACCATTGCCGCCCGCATGGGATCGGCTGAGATCCCTTGAGCCCATCATCAAGCTGCGGCACGCAGTTCGATGAAGTCGTCCTTTGACGCGCTGCAATCCGGGCAAGTCCAGTCATGCGGTACATCAGCCCAGGCTGTGCCCGGGGCGATGTGGTCAAACGCCAGGCCAGTCGCTTCGTCATACGTGAATTGGCAGCTACCGCATTGCCATTGGTGAGAAACAGCCATCATCACACCCCTGCTGACGCCATATCGGCAACGGCACGATCCTGTTGCTGCTTGGCATAGTCGCCATACTTGGCCATCAAGGCTTGACGCTTGGGCTCATACACATGGATGCGAGAAAAATCGCCCTTGTAGTGATTGATCAAACGCTTGTCCATCACCTTGAACCACAGCGGTGGCACATAGGCCAGCAACAACATGGCGGCATAGCCAGACGGCAGTTGCGGGGCATGCTCGAAATGACGCAGCGCCTGGTACTTGCGTGTGGGGTGCGCATGGTGATCGGAGTGCCGTTGCAGGTGATACAGGAACACGTTGGTCACGATGTGGTTGCTGTTCCATGAATGCTCTGGCTGGCAGCGCTCGAAGCGGCCATCCGCACCTTGGCGGCGCAACAAACCGTAGTGCTCCAGATAGTTGACCACCTCCAGCAGTGAGAAACCATAGGCCGCCTGCACGATCAGGAACGGAATGACCTTGGGGCCCAGCCAGGCGATCACGCCACCAAACAACACCACGGTCATGGCCCAGGCTTGCAGGTTTTCGTTGTGCACACTCCAAACCGAACGACCTTGACGACCCAAGCGTTCCGCTTCGAGATGCCAGGCCGAGCGCACCGCACCGATCACGGAGCGTGGCAGGAAGGTCCAGAAGATTTCTCCCATGCGCGATGTGGCTGGGTCCACGGGCGTCGACACATTCTTGTGGTGACCGCGGTTGTGCTCGACATAAAAGTGACCATAGGCCGTTTGCGCCAAGCAGATGCGGGCCAACCAACGGTCGAACGCATCCTTCTTGTGACCCAGCTCGTGCCCGGTGTTGATACCAAAACCACCGACGATGCCCACGCCAATCATCAAGCCCAGCATGTCATACCAGGCCAGGTCCATTGTGGCCGCTAAGTAGCAACCCACAAAGAACACGCCGTATTGAATCGGCGCAAAGGCATACAGCACCCAGCTGTAATAACGGTCCGACTCCAGGTCAGGCACCAGACTTTCAGGCGGGTTGTTGAAGTCCTCGCCCACGATCCAGTCCAGCAAGGGGATCAGGACATAGAAAAACGCGAACAGTGCCCACATGCCAATGGCCGACTGGAATTGCCAGATCGACCACAGACCCAAAGCAGCCAAGGCGGGCACAGCCATGCCCAACTGCCACACATAGCGCTTGTTATCCGTCCAAGGTGGCGATGCCACTGCGGTGTTGCTCATTGTTTTGTCTCCAACGGTTTGAACTGCATGTTTCACAGTGTCTGCCGATCGCCCCTTTGGCGGAAGACTTGGAAAGCCGGACGACTTTGTTCAAACGCCGGCACCGATTTGGTGTCAACCCTAGGTATCAATCCGCATCGGCACACCTGCGCAGACGTGCGATGCTGACGCCCCATGGACAGCCTCAGCCTCATCTTGGACGACATGCACTTTGACGGCGTGGTGTTCACCCATGCCGAGATGTCGGCACCTTGGTCCTGGCAACTGGCCACACCGGGGCTGGCCTCATTCCACATCGTGACGGCAGGGCAAGCCTGGCTGATGCGTGAGCACGAGCCCCCCATCCTCATCGAAGCCGGTGACCTGGCCGTGCTACCTGCTGGCACAGCGCACACCATTCAAGACAAGCCCCAAAGCCAGGCCAAGCCCATCGATTTGCTGCCGTTCATGGACCAATCCGATTGGTCAGCCGTTCATCAAAATGGGGGTGGCGCCGCAGCCAAACTGATCAGTGGCCATGCCCGCTTTGACATTGACATGGCCGCGCCCTTGATCGCCGCCCTGCCCCCCATCATGCTGGTGCAATCCGGAGGCAACATGCCGCCCCTGTGGCTGGCTCTGGGTATCCAGTTTCTGGAACAAGAAATCGCAGCAGTGCGCCCGGCCCAGCAAGCCATCTTGAACCGCGTGGGCGACATTTTGCTGATGGAGTGCATGCGGGACTATGTCGAATCCGTGCCCGAAGGATCAGGCAACTGGCTGGCCGCTTTGAAGGACAAAGCCCTGTCGATTTCCTTGGCCAAGATGCACCAACAACCCGATCACAACTGGACGGTGCCGGAATTGGCTCAACACGCCTGTCTGTCCAGATCCGCCTTTGCCGACCGATTTGGACAAGCCCTGGGCGAGCCACCCTTGACCTATCTGACGCGGCACCGCATGCGACTGGCCGCACGCCAACTTCGCAGCAGCGCACAGACCGTCAGCAAGATTGCCCAGCAGGTTGGATACGCATCCGAGGCCGCATTCAGCCAAGCCTTCAAACGCGAATATGGCGAGGCGCCTTCGATCTGGCGCCAGCAAAACCTAATGCAGCCAAACCAAATGAATTGAGGCCCGAAGGCCTCAACAATTCATCAACGGCGGGCGGTACCTGAACCACCCAACAGCATGGCCACCTTGCGCTTGGGCTTGATGAAGCGAGACAAACCGCTGGTACCGGCGCTGCCGGCTGCCGAACTGGCCTCTGCCTTTGTTTCCCAAGAAGGGGCAGCGCTGGGATCAGCCTCATAAGGCTTGTCAAAGAACGGATCGGATGGCGCGCGACGCACTGGGGCTGCACGCATTGAACGCGACTCACGCGGTGCAGACTCTTCCCGATAGCCGCCACGGTCATCGTCTTCACGCTGACGCTCACGACGACGTGGACGATCGCTTTCAACTTCAAACGTTTCGACGTCGATCTTCTTCTTGATCAACTTCTCGATGTCGGACATCAAGCGGGCATCTGCACCTGTCACCAGGGACACGGCCAAGCCGCTGGCGCCGGCACGGCCGGTACGGCCAATGCGGTGCACATAGTCTTCTGCGTTGAAGGGGATGTCGAAGTTGAACACCGCAGGCAAAGCCGCAATGTCAATGCCTCGGGCTGCCACGTCGGTGGCCACCAGTACATCGACTTCACCGCGCTTGAACGCATCCAAAGACTTCAGGCGTTCGTCTTGCGACTTGTCGCCGTGCAGGGCAGCGGTCTTCAGTCCATCGCGCTCGAACGAACGCGCTAAACGGCCCGCGCCCAGCTTGGAGTTGACGAAGACGATGCTTTGCTTGATGTCTCGCTCACGCAAGATTTGCAAGATGGCGGCACGCTTGTTGTCGTCTTCGACACGGAAGAAGCGCTGCTCGACATTGGTGGCCGTAGCGTTCGGGCGAGCCACTTCAACCAGGATCGGGTCTTGCAGATAGCTCGATGCCAGCTTCTTGATCTCGGGCGAGAACGTGGCCGAGAACAGCAAAGTCTGACGCTGCTTGGGCAGGTAGCTCAAGATGCGCTGCAGGTCTGGCAAAAAGCCAATGTCCAGCATGCGGTCAGCTTCGTCCAGCACCACGTACTCGACTTGAGACAGGTTGCAGTTCTTCGCTTCGATGTGGTCCAGCAAACGACCCGGCGTGGCAATCAGCACCTCCACACCGCCCTTGAGTTCGGCGGTTTGGGGCTTCATGTCCATGCCGCCAAACACCACCGCCACGCGCAGATTGGTCTGCTTGGCGTAAGCCTTGACGTTGTTGGCGACCTGGTCGGCCAATTCACGTGTCGGGGCCAACACCACGGCACGAACCGGGTGACGGGCCGGCGACATGCTGGCGTTTTCGTGCTTCAGCATTTTCTGAAGCAACGGGATCGAGAAAGCAGCGGTCTTACCGGTACCGGTTTGAGCTGCGCCCATGACGTCACGCCCATCCAGCACCACCGGAATGGCTTTGGCCTGGATCGGCGTCATGGTGGCGTAACCCTGCACCTCAATGGCTCGCAGGAGTTTGGGGTCCAGGGCCAGGGTGTTGAAAAGGGCGGGAGCCGGAGCAGGGGCCTCAGCGGCAGGCGAGGCATTTGCGGCCAGATCGGCCGTCTCAGAGATATTTGAATTCATCAAGGCCGGATTATCCGCTTGTTGCTGTTTTTTTGCGCAGTTTTCTTCAGGATTGACCTCAGAAGGTGTAACCAACCTGGGTTTGGGCTCCGCCGTGCGCGGCTTCGGCGCGCTCCAGCAACTTGGCCAATGGCCCCAAACCTTGGTAGCGGGAACACACGCGGTGGGCGTAGGTCCAGACGCGAGGGATGTCATCGAGGTAGGCGCGCTTGCCGTCACGCAGGGCCAGGCGGGCAAAAATACCCAGCACTTTCAGGTGGCGCTGCAGGCCCATCCACTCGAAATCACGCCAGAAGTCGCCAAAATCCTCGGCAATGGGCAGGCCGGCCTTGCGGGCCTTTTCCCAATAACGCACGGCGTAGTCCAACTGCACGTCTTCGTCCCACATCACGTAGGCATCACGCAGCAAAGAGACCGCATCGTAGGTGATGGCGCCAAAAACCGCATCCTGAAAATCAATCACACCCAAACGCGCCTTGGCGTTTTGCGGATCGGCCATCAAATTGCGGCTGTGATAGTCGCGGTGCACCAGCACTTGAGGTTGCGCCAGTACCTGGGCTTTGATCAACGCAAAGGTGCGCGTCAGCATGGCTTGGTCGTCGTCGGTCAGGGTCAGGCCACGCAATTGGGTCAGGTACCACTGGGGCAACAGATCCATTTCGCGCTGCAGCAGGGCGTCGTCATAGGGTGGCACCTTGCCTTGGGCTGGCACTTGCTGGATGCGAACCAGCTCGTCCAGCGCCGCGTCATAACGGGCACGGTTACCCGGGGCGTTGGCATCATTCATGTCCAGGGTGGACAAAAACGTGCTGTGACCCAGATCGCTGATGAGCATGAAGCCCTGGGCTTCATCCCACGACAGGATATGCGGCACAGTCACCCCGCCAGCCTCCAGCAAGCGTGCCACGGAGACAAAAGGCTTGCAATCCTCCTGCGCCGGGGGGGCATCCATCACGATCAAAGAGCCGTTTTGACCGGCCTCCACACGGAAGTAGCGGCGGAAACTGGCGTCCGCGCTGGCTGCGCGCACCGTTTGAGGCAGCACGCCGTGCTCGGCCACCTGGGCCTGCAGCCACGCCTGAAATGCGGCCTCGCGTGCAGGGTCGGCCCACACGATCGCTGGCTGAGTGGCAGATGTTGAAGTCGAGGTATTGGACATGAATGAATTGCCGGAGAGCGAGGACCGTCCCCGCATGAAATAATGCGTCGATTTTAGGCAAGGCCGGATCGCCATCGCGGACGCCCAAGCCGCAGACTACCTGCGACGCGCATTTTTTTGACTGTGACCCGCTTTTTCGACCCCCCAACCTTCGCCCACAGGCCTCCCACATGGACACCCATCGCCCGCGCATGCTGTGCGGTGGCGTTGGCCTGGGCGCCAAGCAGTGGCATCTGGGCACAAGAGGCGAGCGTCAACACGCCTCGCACCGCATTTTCGGTCGCCCCAGCACCACACAACGGCAGCCTGCCCTTGTTTTTTGAGGCCGACAAACTGGAAGGCGCCACGGGCGAGCAACTGCGGGCCACGGGCTCGGTCAAGCTCAAACAAGGCGAGATGACGCTTCGCGCCGATGAACTGGTCCACAGCCAAAACGGTAACACCGCCAAAGCGTCAGGGCACGTCCGCATCACGCGCAACGGTAACGTGTTTGAAGGCCCTCAACTGAGCCTGGCGCTGGACACCATGGAGGGCGAATTTCTGCGCCCCACTTATTGGTTCTCGCGGATGCAAGCTGGCGGCAAGGCCGACCTGATCGAGTTTCAAGGCTCCAACCGCATCATTGCATCACGGGCGTCCTACTCCAGTTGCACCCCGGAGAACACCGCAGACCTGTCGACTTTCGAGCCCGCCTGGGAGCTGGTGACCAGCAAAATCGACATGAATTTTGAGTCCAATGAAGGCCGTGCAGAAAACGCCGTCATCTGGTTTCAAGGCGTGCCGATTCTGGCTGCCCCGATCCTGACCTTCCCGCTCAACGATCAGCGCAAATCGGGCTGGCTCCCGCCCAACTTTGACGTTGACAGCCGCAGCGGCTTTGAGTTTTCGATCCCCTATTACTGGAACATCGCGCCCAACTACGACGCCACGCTGACGCCCATCATTGCGCTCAAACGCGGAACGGGTCTGGACACCGAATTCCGCTTCCTGCAACCCAATGACACCGGTAGCCTGCACTTTTTTGCGCTGCCAGATGACCAGCTCGCAGGCAAACAACGCGGCATGATGGACTTGAAGGACACGGGTTCGATCACCTCATCGCGATCGCCATCGGTCACGACCTATGACCTGCGCTGGCGCCGGGTGTCAGATGACGACTACTGGAAAGACTTCCCCCGAAGCCTGCCCTCGATCACGCCGCGCCTGTACGACAGCCACGCCCAGATTGAGCATCAGTTGAACGCGCGCAACTGGGGGCTGGGCGCCAGCCAGACCTCCATCTACGGCGGCATTCAAGACTGGCAGACCCTCAAGGATTTGGACCCCGCATCCAGCCCGGAGCTGTCGGACATCATCACACCCTATGGTCGCCAGCAATTGGGTGTCCACAGCAAGAGCATGGCTGACAACGGCCTGATGTGGAACCTGCACGCTGAAGTCAACCGCTTCACAAACCAGGATCGCAGCCAAATCACCGGCAGTCGATTGCACGGCGTCGCCAGCGTCGAAAAACAATTTGGCACCCAAGGGGGTGTTTCGCTGCTGCCCCGTTTGAGCCTCAACAGTGCCAGCTATCAACTGGACCAGGCCTCGGTCAGCGGCCGCAAAACGTACAACCGCACCGTCCCGACATTCAGCCTCGACGCCTCAGCGGTGTTTGAACGCCCCACACGCATCTTCAACCAAGACCTGGTGCAGACGCTGGAGCCCCGCATCCGCTACGTGCGAACACCCTATGTGAACCAGACAGACATCCCGCTGTTTGACAGCGCCGAGCGCGACTTCAACCAATACTCCATCTACAGCGACAACGTCTACACCGGGGTAGACCGCATTTCCGACGCCAATCAGGTCACACTGGGCATGACATCGCGCATGTTCCGCGCCGACACGGGCATTGAAGCGATGCGACTGGGCATGGTTCAAAAAGTCTTGCTGAGCGATCAACGCATCAACCCTGAGAGCGACCAACCACTGACACAAGAGCTGTCGGACATGTTGCTGCTGGGATCGGCATCGATCTTCCCCAACTGGAGCCTTGATGGCGCGGTGCAGTTGAGTGCGCAGAACCATCGCACGGAGCGATCGGTCATTGGCACACGGTTTTCACCCGGCGCTTGGCGCACCATCAACCTGGCCTATCGCTACACGCGCGACAGCAGTGAACAAATTGACCTGGGTTGGCAATGGCCCATTGCCGGCGCCACACCAGGCTTGACCCACTTGCTCAAGGACTCCTTGGCTGCATCGGGCGGGACCGGCAACGGCGCGCAAGGCGCACCCTGCGGCGGCACCTGGTACGCCGTTGGCCGACTCAATTACAGTGTGCGAGACAAACGTCTGGCAAACTCATTGCTCGGGGTTGAATACGATGCAGGTTGCTGGATCGCACGGGTCGTGTCTGAGCGCGTGTCCGTTGGCCAGAACACCACCAGCTCGCGCATCATGTTCCAACTGGAATTGGTGGGCCTCTCACGTATTGGCTCCAGCCCCTTGAGGGCCTTGAAAGAAAATATCCCCGGATACCGACTGCTGCGCGAATCCAATAGCCTGCTGTCACCACAAGGCAACCCGCCTACACTCACCGATGACTGAACCCTTTCAAATGTCTGCCACCACATCGCCGACACGCACCTCCAGCCGCCTGATTCGGGCCGCGTGGGCCGCCCTGGCCCTGTGCGCAGCATGTGTGGCTGAACCCAGCTTGGCGCAATTCAAACGTGTCGACCCGTCGCAGGTCACGCCGCGCATCCAAAGCAATCAGGAGCTGGACTCCAAAGCCTCGGACTACGCCAGCCGCAAAACCACAGCGGACTACATCGTGGCGGTCATCAACCAGGAAGTGCTCACCCGCACAGACGTGGACCGCCGGATCGCCCGGATCCAGGCCTCGGCACAGGGCCAAAGCCTGCCACCGATGGATCAGCTCAAGCAACAAGTTCTGGACTTGCTGATCGACGAGAAGGTGCAAGTTGCCCAAGCCAAAGTGCTGGGCATGGATGTCGCCGATGCCGAAGTGGACGGCACCATTGAAGGCATCGCGTCTCAGAACCAGATGACCGTCGCCCAGATGCGGACTCGCATGCAAAAGGAAGGGGTGGACTTCATCCGCTACCGCAACAGCCTGCGCGAGCAGCTGTTGTTGCAACGCGTCCGTGACCGCGAAGTCAGCGCCCGCATCAAGATCGCCGACGATGAACTCGACGAGATCATCAAAAAGGATGCGGAAAATAGCGTGGAAGGCTCCTTGAATCTGGCGCACATCCTGATTCGCGTACCCGAGCAGGCTTCTGCCAAGGAGATCGATCCGCTGCAAGCCAAAGCCAATGAAGTGCAAGGGCTGGCCAAACAAGGCATCAGCTTCACGGATCTGGCTCGCAAGTACTCCGACGATGTCAGCACAGCCAAGACTGGCGGGGTGTTCGGCCTTCGCCCTGTCAGCCGCCTGCCAGAGCTGTTTGTGGGTGCGGTCGATGGCTTGAAAGTGGGCCAGGTTTCATCCGTGGTGCGATCTGGCGCGGGCTTTCACATCATCAAACTGATCGAGCGTGAAAACGCCTCCAAAGCCTCCTACACCCAACAGCGTGTACGGCACATCTTGCTGAGAACCAGCCCTCAGCAAGACGCACAGGTGGTGATGGAGCGCATGATGGACATCCGTCGCCAAATCATCGACGGCCAAGGCAGCTTCCCGCAAATGGCGCGCCAATACTCTGAAGATGGCAGCTCCACTCGCGGTGGCGATCTGGGCTGGTCATCCCCCGGACAGTTCGTCCCCGAATTTGAAAAGGCCTTGGCGTTGCTGCAACCGGGCCAGGTGTCCGAACCTGTGGTCAGCCGCTTTGGCATCCATTTG
>JACCDG011898763.1_pt1 | contig 12230 bp, 16 predicted proteins | sample 7442471 | NCBI WGS metagenome assembly JACCDG01 (sample SAMN15323444, study PRJNA562643) | freshwater metagenome | isolation source: river surface water | place: USA:Blue River Watershed | collected 2017-08-17 | reverse complement strand
GGTTGCTGCGCTTGCCGGGATAGCAAACTGCGCGACCATCATGCCAGAACCGCAATATGCGGTGCGCGTTTGATCGCCGCCGCCCGAACGCCAGATGCTTTGGGTAGTAGAAACTGCCATTTGATTTTCCTCACATGCGAGTTAGGTGTAAGCGATCTGCATGTCGTCAGCCGGGACTGTTCGCAAACACCGGAGTTACCCGGAATTTCACTGCTTTATAGCACAAACCAAGACAAAAAGGGGGCCGAAGCCCCCTTTTCTTTACGCGCCTTGCGAGCCGTACATGCCCAGCGGGTCAGACCAGCCGAACGAGTAACGCTCACGAGCCTTGTAGCGGACGTTGCCGGTGTCAAAGTCACCGTCCATCGACGTTGCCATCGGGCTACGCACGAAGTGCTTCATGCCGTTCGGAACATCAGTGGTCAGGAACCATGCGTTCGGGTCGGTCAGGAAGTGGTTGATCGCGAAGCCTTCCGGGATCGAACCATTGTTCTTCAGTGCGTTGATGTCGTTGTCGTTGGTACCGACGCGCAGCGAGGTTTCCAGCAGGCGGGTTGCAACGAATTGCAGGGCCGGAGGGATAACCAGCTTACGCGGGCGGGCAGCGATCAGCAGACCGCGTTCGTCAGTCCACGCAGCGATTTGAATCACAGCGTTTTCCAGCGAGGTTTCGTTCAGGTCAGCCGCGGTTGTCGGGACGTTCGAGTTCACGCCGCCCGAAATCAGCGGGTGCTGATCCGAGAACAGAGGAACGCCGTCGCCACCGTTGTAGCCAACAGTGAAACCGTTGTTCAGGATCGACGCAGCTTTCACCTGTTTGGTGTAGGCCATCGAGCGAGCCAGCGCCTTGGTATAACGAGCCGAGAGGCTGTCATACAGGTTATCTTCAATCGCCTCTTCGGTGATCGAGAAACCTTGAGCGACGGTTTCGTGGTTGTATCGAGCAGTCCATGCTTCCTGCGCATTGTCATACGCGATTGCAGAACCTTCATTTTTGACCGGCGCTGCGGTAAAGCCCGACAGCTTGGTCTCTTCTTCGAACGAACGCTCGGAAGTCTCGGTTTCGTAGATTTCCTTGTGCTCTTCGCCGTAGCGCGAATACTCCAGACCAAACAGTGCGTTCAGGCCGGGGAGCAGCTCTTTCAGTAGTTGCGAACGAGAAATAGCCATGTTTTACCCCTTATACGCCAGCAGCGTTTTGGAACTGAGTCACGTTGATCTTGACGATAACTTCCGGGAAGCCCGTGGAAGTTGCCGTTTCCGGAACAACATCGATGATGCGGATCGGATAGGTCGAGGTGCCCGACAGGTCGGTGCTGTTTACCGACATGCCAGAATCACCAGTGGTTGCATTACCTGCACCCAGAACCACGGCGATGTTGCTGCCGATATCGCCCACAACCAGTTCAGTCACGTCGGTACCATCGGTAACAACGACTTTGTATGCCGCCTGATCGTCAACGACGACTTTACCGGTTGCGTTAGTCGTGCCAGTTGGGAAGTACTGACCATGAACGGGCTGACTCATCGAGTTGGTGTACGAAGCACCAACAAACACGCCAACCGGATAACCGCTGTCGGTACCAGTGAAGCGTTGAATCAGGCCGTTGACGAGAACCACCAGATCGCCGTAGAAGATGCTTGCGCTACCGGACGCAATACCGTAGGTACGGGTTGCGCCAGCATACGGCATGCCATCGACACGGTTGATCGGGCGGAATCCGTACGGAGCACTTACAGTAGGATATGCCATGTTCAACTCCTAGTTAATAAAAGACTACTTGTTTCCTTTGCCAAAGGTAGTCGTAGACTTCCGTTCATTGAACAGCGGCATACGAGCATCACTCTGGCGCATCAAGGTGTTGTCTACCGACTCCACCTGCTTGTCAGCTTGCTGTGCGTAGTACGTGTTACGTGCTTCCACACCTTCGGCTGGCTGTTTGCACAGCATCAGTCCACCAATTTCGACGTTACCCTTTTCATTTGCCGGAAGCATAAGCTCCGGATGATCTTCCGCTTTTACCGGAACCCAGCCTTCACGCAGTCGCATAGCGACGTTTTGCGCATACGTCTGGCCGTTGATGTGCGTAGCAATCCAACGGTATTTCCAGCCCGGTTCAGGGGTTGGATCCGGCAGCGCTGTCGGTGGGACGTAGACAGCACGGGCAGTTTTTTCACGAGTTACGAGATCACGGGGTGTACGATTTTCAGCCATTTGAAACCTCCAATTTAGCAACTTCAGCAGCGTACTGCTGGGGTGTCAGTCCATACTTCTTTGCCAGAGCAATCTGCCGTGGCGTTAGCTGGATTTTCTTTGTTCCGGACGAACGAGATGCCGGAGCAACCACCGTAGAAGGCCGTTTGGATGTTTCCTGCCCATTACGAGAATGGTCGTTATCCCCGTTCCCGCCGAATAACTCGGGGAACGTCTTGTGCATGCGAGCGTCAATATGCTCGAAGTATTGGTCAGTGCGGGGGTCTACCCCGGAATTGACTAGCTTATGATGCAGCCCTAGTGCGTAGCTGGTGTATTCTTCGAACCCGGGTTGGCCGTACCACTGGTTTTTTGCCTGCCAGCGCAGGGCCTTCTCGTCCGGCTGAACAACCTCTGGTTCTACTTGAGGACGTTGTACAACATATTCTTCCTCTTGTAAAGGGGTAGGCCTGAAATTTCGTACTTGTTCAAACCGTGTTTTGGCATCCAGCAGGGCTTCTTGCGCTGCAACAATAGCATCCGAGTCAAAAGACTCTTGTGCTTCCTTCAGTGCACGGCGTGCTGCCTGCAGTTGGCCTTCTGCTTCACGGGTTGCCGTCGAGATGTACGCTTCCTGCCCGACGTTGACCGTCTGCTTGAGCTTGTTGTTCTCATTGGCAAGGTACGCCATCATGCGCTCCATCTCCTGCTTTTCACGCAGAAGCTCTTCCTTGCGGCGGCGCTCATCATGGCGGGCGTGGGTCAGTTCCTTGATACGGGCCTGAACCTTGTCCGAGTAGTTTTCGATTTCGTCATCGGTCGGATCGGCCACGTCTTTGTCTAATGGCTTACGACCACGATCCTTTTCAGGGGTATCGTCAACAACCTCTATCTCTACGTCATCGTCATCAGATGCTGCATTTTTGATAACGGAATCGTCCTGAGAGGTCGGATCACCCTCGTCAGGAAACTTGAAATCATCAGTAGGCATGTGTTACTCCCAGTTAAGCGCGTGAAATGCCACGCGGATCATCGACGACAGCATCAATCTGATCGTCGTTCAGCAGGCGAAACTCTCGCCCGTAAATCTTGAAACGGGTGCCAGAATACGTACGCACCAGCACGAAATCGCCGGGTTTGCACCACGGGCCATTCGGGAACTTGGTTTTGTCGTTGTACGCTTCAGTACCTACTTCCAGTACAAAAAGTACTGTTGTGGCGTTCTCTTCGTTTCTACGGAAAGATTCGGCCCTCACAATTTCTGAGTTCTCGAACGTCTCCGTCACTTCTGGTACGCCGCACAGAATCTTCCAACCGGTAGGCTTGGGCAGCATGCGCCCACGATCTTCCAGCGGAATGTCCTCTGCCGTGTCTTTTTGCTGAATAGGCTCGGGCATCTTTACGCCCGGTGGCAGCAGCAAGTCACTCATCGTCTTCCCCTTTTCGTATTGCTTCAACAAGGTCAAAAATGTGCCGCTCTGCGAGTGCCAGACCCTGAATGACACCGCACAGTTTTTGGTAAGCCGCGAAATCGCCACAGGCTCCTGTAGCGACATCATCCGCGTAATTGTTCATGTCTTTTCGAATTTTCTCGCGCAGGACATCTGCGAAGTTTGTGTCCATCTAGGTCACTTCTCCTTTTTTGGTGTTGGTGGTTTCACCTTCGGTTCTGGCTTTGACTTGAACTGCGCCAGATGCTTAATGGCCGCTTGTTTGCGTGCCAAATCTGACTGCTCACGCGCCTTGGCGATTTCGATGCCCATACGCGTGCCTTCACGAGACTGCTGTGCTTGCAGTTGCGTCTTCTGGTTTTCGATGTTGGCACCGAGCTTCATGCTTTCGAGCTTCAACCGACCTTCCAACTCCTGCTCTTTCAGGTCAAGCTCGTCCGCTTTTGCCGCGGCATCAAGCTGCAGCTTCTTCTCTTTCAGCGCAAGTTCCTGCTGCTTGATCTGCAGTTCCTGCTGCTGCATCTGGACAATCGGATCCTGCTGTTGCTGCTGGGCTTGCTGCTGTTGCGCCTGTGCTTGATTCTGCTGCAGCGCTTGCTGTGCGGCCTGCGCCATCATCACAGACAGAGCCAACTCAAACTGCGGCGGCAGCTTCTCGTCCTCTGGCGGCAACGGGATGCCCATCTGCTGTTCCACCTGCAGGCGGTACATAAACGCCGTGTGCTCGGCAATGTGTGCCTGCATAGCCTGCATAATTTGCGGTGCTTGCGGGTTTTGTCCAATGTTCTGCATGACCAGCGGATCCTGCATCATGGACTGGTGCACTGTGATGTGTGCCTGATGATCTTGGTACAGGAACGCCTTGGCCGGTTCGAGCTTCATGATCGCCATGTTCTCGGACACAGGATCCTTGGGCTTCTGGTCATCCGGCAGCGGAACGATCTTCTCGGCGTTCTTGATGCCCAGCACGTCCAGCATCTGACGGTGCAAGAACGGCATATCGTAGATCTGCGGTGCGCCTTGCGACAGTTGCAGCACAGCTTGGTACTGCACCACGCGCTGCGACAGCGTAGCGGCATTCGGATCGCTGACCGGTATCAGATCAACCTTGTCGTAGTCTTCCTTCTTGGCCCGCTTGGTGCCGTACTCCGGGGTGTACTCGTAGTCTGGCTCGGTGTAGTCCCGGATCAGTTCCTTGATGAGCTTGAGTTCGCGCTTCAGGGTGTTATGGATCCGTGCCTGAACCGCCGTCATCACCTTCAGTTGACGCTCAAGGATCGCCAGCGTGGAACCGACCGGGCTGTTGGCCGACATGTCGGACACTTGCAGATCCGCCGTTGCAGCGAATCGACGGCCTTCATCAACGATCTTGTCCAAGAGACCGGCCAGCACTGCAGACGGCTCTTTGTACGGCAGCGGCAGAATGCTGTCACGGATGTTGCCAGATGCTAGATCCACATCACGGAACTCACCCGGGGCAATCGGTGTATCGTCACCCTTGATTCGCAGACCACGCGATTTGAGACCGCCCGGCAGGTTACTGAGCGTACCGGCATCGACCAGTTGCCGCATGAGGGCAGTGGCGTTCTTGGCGAATCCACCGATGAGGTGAAACAGGCCAAAGCCATAAGCACCGAAGCCCGGGATGTACTGGTAATGAACGAAGTGCTGACGCTTGAGTTTGAGCGGGTCATCTTCTTTCCAGTTGCGGCGAACTGACAGGATGGTGTTCGTGCCTTTAATCATCGTCACCACGTACGGCAGTGCGATCTCGTCTTTGTCTGCGTACTTGTCTTCTTCGATGTACAGGTCTACGTGCGCTTCGTACAGGGTGTAGCGATCATCGTTAATATCCGAGAAGCCCGTCTCTTTGTCCTTGGCCTTCTGAATATCGTCCGTTATCTTATTTGGCGCACCTAGCTCTACGTCGCGGTAGAAACCAGCGGCTTGCAGCTTCTTGATGTCGTTCTCAATCTTGCGCATCTCGTGCGTGACGCGATGGCAGGTATCCATGTCTGACGTACCGTACGGCAGGAGTACGTCCTCTGCTGGGATGAACATCGACACCTGACGACCAAGGTTCGGGTCAAAGTAGACCTTCTTGAACGCCGAGCCGGTCGCAGGCAGCGACCACAGCATCCGCTCATGCTCCGGACGGTACTCCGTCATCACTTCCGTGAGTTCGAAGTTCATGTCCTCTTCAACCCGGGCAGCGGCTTCCATGACCTCCGGTGTCTCTTTACCGATGATCTTGGTACGCACCGGCCCCTGCGCAGGGAATGTCTCGGTTATCGTCTCAGACTGAAAGCGGACAACCGCTTCGGCCAGCATCGGGTGAAACACACCACACGCACCGTTCCACGGCTCCGTACGCTCTTCGATCTGCAGGCCCAAGAGCTTGATACCCTCGACGTACATCTTCTCCCACTCTTTGCGGGAGCCTTTGTCGTTGTCGATGGCAGCGGCTAGTTCTTCAGCAATCGAGGCCAGTGCTGCTTCTGACAGCACTTCTTCGGCTAGGTTCTCGTCGAACTCTTCATTCGCTTCTTCCGGCTCGATGTCCAGTTCAAACCCGTCCATCTTGATACTGACGGCTTCCGGATCAACAACCTCGATCTCGATTGGTTCTTCGTCACCCAGCGACTCTAGGCCCATAGGGGCTTGGTACAAGCCTTTATCGATTGCCATGTCTATTCCTTAAATGATCTTGTTACCGCCCGGCAAGGGCTTGCCGATGCTGCCGCCTTTTTTGGCTGCGGCTACTTCTGGCGCGTCTTGTTCCTCTAGTAGTGCGTTCTGACGCATGAACTCGCGAATCTGCGAGTTGTCTTTGTGTTGCAGTGCTTTTCGATTCTTTCTCACGCGGTCTACGTAATCGTCGCCCGTCTTGCCGTATTTCGACGTGCCGGTGCCGTTCCACGCCTTCTCAAACGGAATCTTCAGTCGCTGCGCTACGTCTGATTTTTCTTTGATGGCTGCGGCAAAGCCTGCCGCCCGATCCGGTATACCCATACTCTTCAGGTTCTCGTACAACTCCATGACCTTCGGGTTGTTGCGGTCAAACCGGTTGTAGCCAAAGTCTTCGCGGCCTTCCGCCAGTGCCATTGCCGCCAGCCGGTCTGCGCCAATATCCGGCACGCCAAACTTGTTTTTTGCGATTTTGTAGGCCGACAGAAACGGTTTGACTTCGGCCACTGGGTAGTACGTCGGCACAGTCTCAATAGGACTTTTCAGCTTCGGATTCTCGTTATGCCGGTAGCCAACGATGTACGCATCAGGGTTCTTCTTGTAGTCTTCTGCGAACTGCTGCTGACGCTGCAGGTTGTACTGCCACGGAGTCATCTGCATTTGTCCGGGCGGTGCAAACTGCATAGTTACACGGCCCTGCGGTGTCGGAGCTACTTGACCCGGGGCTGCCTGCGGAGTACTTGCCGTTGTCGCAGCATTCATTTGTTGCTGCTGGGTTGGCGGCATGTTTCGGTACTGACCACCTGCCGGTGGGTTTCCCCAGTAGCCGTTAGTCTGCAACCAGTTAGCTAGTGCCCCCAGTCCGCGTGAAACGATGTTACCGTCGTTCTGTCCGTCTGCCATGATGTCCTCAGTAGTAGGCCGCTCGGCGCGGTACGCGGTAGTTGTCGTACACCTCGTCCGAATCGAGTGCGATGAACCCGCCTTGCCGGAACCGAAGCAACGCCTGCGACGTGGTATCTACATAGTCATCATGCTCGCCAACAGGGAATGCCGCCACTTCTTCGATCACTTCACGTGCCCAGCGGGTGTCTGGTGCCCAGACTTTACCAGAAGAGAACAAATCCGCAATGGCGTTGACGCGTACGAGCTTGTCGTTTCCTCGGCTTGGGCTGAACTCTTGGACAGGAATGCCCATTGCTCGTAGCTCTTGAATAAGAGGGGCACCTGCTGCCTTCTTTTCAACGATGAACGCATCCGGCTCCCACTCCTTGTAGTGCTTCAACGCTATCTGTTTCAACTCTGGAAACGCCATCCTGTCCTTGAATGCGTCGAGCAGGATCAACTGCGGGGTGTTGTTCTCTTCCTCGTTGTAGAACACGCCCCACGTCGTGCATGCAGAGTAGTCGGCGGTGGTCTTGGCCTCAAACGCCGTGTCCCATGACTGGATGATGTACTCGCACGGTGGCGGGTTGTCCTGTTCCCAGATCCGCCAGTGCTTACGAGAGATGATGGCCGACGAGTCGGCGGTGGGCTGCTGCATGTACTGGGCGTTCCAGAACCGCGGATCCATCCCAGCCCGTTTGGACTTCAGAGACTCCAGCGGCCACTGCTCCGGCCACAGCGACTTCTCGTTTTCGGTGCCCTCGTTCAGGATCGCCGGTAGCTCCACGATCTCCCACGGGTCAGACTCCGGGTTCTTGATCTGGTAGTCGATCAGCCGCCCGGTCAAGTCGCGCAGACTCCAGCGGGTCATCACCACTATGATCGCCCCGCCCGGCATCAGACGCTGCAACGGGCCTGTTTGGAACCAGTTCCACGCCGTGTCAAATGCCAAATGCGAGTTTGACTTCACATCCTGTTCAGAATGCGGGTCATCAATGACGAACAGATCAGCACCACGACCTGCAAGAGCGCCGCCAACGCCAGCAGCGTAATACTGACCGCCAGCGCCGGTACTCCACTTGCCCGAAGCCTTCTGGTCTGCAGCCAGCGTGGTATCCGGGAATAGCTCTTGGTATTCTTCACTGTCGATCAAGTTCTTGACGCGCCGACCAAAATCCTCGGACAGGGACGCGGTATGCGTACCCATGATGATCTTCTTGTCGGGGAAACGGCCCATGAAATAGGCAGGAAACAGGTAAGACGAGAACTCAGACTTACCCATACGTGGTGCAATATTGATAATCACCCGCTTTTTCTTACCGGCAATCACATCTTCGAAGATTTTTGCCAGCTTGCGGTGGTGTGGGCCGATCTTAAAGCCCGGGTAGACGTGCATGGCAAAGCCCAACATGCTGTCTTTGCCGATTTCCTTCGAGGCTCTGGCCGAGCGCTCTTCCAGATCAGCCAAAAGCTCGGCTTTTTCTCGTACCGAGAGCGTTGGCAGCACTGCCTGCAACGCCCGGATCTCTTCAGGACTCAGTACTGCTTTCATCCTCGTCCTCAATTGTGATCGGCGTCACATCTCTGACCTCGATTATGTCCGTAACCTCGACAATTTTCGCCAGTTTGCCCAGTTTTTCCTTGATTCTGGACTCAAGTTCAGCGTCGGTCAGGTCATTTTTCTTGACTTCGATCTTCTCCGTGAACAAGCCGACCTCTGTGACCTTGCCCAGCAATGCAAGCGCCTTCAAACGGATGCTGGCGGTGGGGTGGTTGGTCTCTTCGATCAGTTTTGCGACGGTGTACCCGCGCAATTCCTTGGCCTGATGCACGAATTCCCAGTCATACGCCGTCAGGAGTCCCACCAAATGCTGAACTGCAGCCGGTGTCTTGACTTCTGCCAGTGCAGAATGGGTTTTCTCGGGCGGTTGTGCCGATACTAGGTTCGTAAATGCGTCCCTAGCGGCCTTTGCCTCTATTTCTGTGACTACTTCTTCTCCTGCTGCGCCTAGTTCTTTCAACCAATCGGCGGTTTTCACCTGTGCGTCCACCATATCGGACGGGCCTACCTTTTCTGCACGCGTGCGTAGCGCCGAAGCATTAGCTTCGACATCTGGCTCGAATTCAATTAAATGGTCAAACATGCGCTGGTTCCCTTGAAACCACGTTTGGCGCAGTGTATAGTTTGTTTTGCAAGTGCGCAAGTGGCTGGTAATCTCCCCGGTCACGCATTTGCTTCTCCTTTGCGGCGCTACCGTCGCACTTTCCCCCGGCTTCCTCTTGCCGGGGTTTTTTTGACTACGTATTGTCAAAGATTAGACAAGTTGGTTTTGGATTTTTGCAGAATTTTGGCGCGGGTAGGGTGGTACCGCGTTTACTCTGCATTTCTGTATCGAGGGGGTGGGGTATTGTCTAAGTGATAATTGAGATGCTGATTGTTTGTGCGGAACAGTGTTCGTGCGCGTGCGGGGGGCAGTTCAATTTTTGGGGGGATGGGATACGGTGGGGTCGCCAAATCAGCCAAAACCAGCCAGAAAAGGGTCAATCTGACCCGGTTTTGCCCCGCTTATGGGGATCAGATCAGGGGTAGTGCTATACTGAAAGTGTAGACAGAGCCACGGCTTTGGGGCTACATCAACCACACATGGAGAAGCAAAATGAAAGCAAACAAGATCGCAGCATTCAAGACCCTTGATACCTTCGCATCGTCGCGGGTCGCATTGATTCAGGGCATGAAGGACGCAGGGTACAAGACCGTCGAGGATGCCCGCGCCGTCGTCATTGAATGGGCATGCAGCAAGACTGGCTGCGAGTACCGCATCGCAGAGTCGTCGGGCGCAGTGAAGCTAGTATCGAGCGACAAGGCGTACGAAAAGACCAAGACCGTCGTGCGCGATGTCATGCTCATGCTGCAAGGTACGACGCGTCACGCATCGAGCGCTCGTAAGGAAGTCGATAACGTGGAGTCGGCGCTCAAGCTCTGGGACAAAATGACGGCAGCAGAGCGCAAGGCGTTTCTCAAAGCCGTGAGCAAGTGAAGCCTTGCTGTTGTTTCAATCCCTGTCCAATTTCGGGTCAACCTGACCCTTTTTTCTGAAAGGCAAAACCATGAACCACACCATCACCCTCACCGCAGACGATCTCGAAACACTTTTGGCCGCGCTGTTTGACCGTCGCCTTGTCTGCATCGAAAACGGCGAACTGGAGAACGACAACAAAGCAGCCGCCATGTACGACCGCCTCGAAGCACTCCGCACCGCAAACGAATAAACAAAGGAGAACACACCATGAAAACCCGTCACCACAAATACGCACCGCTCACCACCGCACAGATCAAAGCGTACCGCGAACTGCGGCACTCACAGGAGATAGCCTACGAAACCCGCAACACAGGCCGCGCCCACGAACTAGGCCAGATGATGCGCCAGCTACGCGACGAGAACATCGCGTACAAATGGGTCTTATGATTTTGTCATCAAGAATCGGGGCAAAATGACCCGAAAAAAGGGTTCCATCATTTTGCCTTGTCCGGACACCAAAGCGGACACTTGAAAACCCGCATGTTTCCTAGAGTCTGGCGCACGACTCGTCCTCTATACTATATACTTTTATATATATTAGTATGTAGTAGTAAGTGTTTTAGTAGGTGTGCGTGTGAGCGGGGAAAGATTTTGTTTTCCTTTGTTGTTTTCCCGTTTGCCCTAGTGTATTCTACAAAACCACATACTAATTGGGACGAGTAGCACCAATAAGCTAGTATCTATGCGGGTTTTCTTGTGTCCGTTTTACTGTCCACGCAGGGCAAAATTACGGACACTACAGTACCAAGTATCCAAAACACCTACTTCGAAAAGGCAAAATCATGTTCAAGTACGCACACTTCGCCACACTCACGGCCAACGAATTGCACAAGGTACTCACCGAGAAAGGCAAGCGACCCATCGAGCGCGACCAAATCATGGCCGAGGTCGCAGCATACAAGGAGCAACAGCGCACCGACAAAATCAGGAAGGCCAAGCACGACAGCATGTGGCGCGAGCTAATCGAACCACTGAGCAACGAGATGCGTACCGTCTACAACATGGGGCGCTACGCCAAGCAAGGCTACCCCATCAAGGCGCGGCTGCATGCCATCGAAGCGTACAGCGAGGTGCTATCCAAACTGAACCGCAAACTACGCGCACAGTGGGCAACCTACAACAAGACCCCGACGCAGATAGCAAAAGAGAAAGGACTGCCGAACAACGGGTCGCACTGGATCGATTGGGTGCCTGACAAAATCAAGACGGCCATCGCTGAGATGTTCAACGAGATACCGCACGGGTTCAAGGCAAAGTCAAAGACCCCCTTCGAACGCAAGATACCAAAGGACATGAACAGCAAAAAGAAAGCGTCACTGATCCGCACGATCAAGACGGAGACAGGCAAAGCCGAGCGCGAGATCGCCATGCTCACTGACCTACTGAAAGGAGAGACCAACGCCGAACTAGAGGCAGCAAAGGAGGAACTACAAAATCTTAACCGAGCACTAGAGGTAGTACTGGCAGCACCAGATGACGAACCCCTGCCGTATGTATGGCAGAGCCTTTTGAAATAACGGGTCAGCCTGACCCGAACTTAGGAGAAACAAAATGACAAAGACATACACCATAACAGCGACCTTCACACTGAAGGCAGACCGCGAATACGCGGCATGGCAGGAGGCAGTTGACCGCCTGTGTAGGATTGATGAAACAGATACCGTCGTCGTTGACTACGACAACATACAAATCAGCGAACAAGGAGAAACAAAATGAAGACACTACCCAAGCCCGAGCTACCAACCACAACCCAGATGACACAGGCAGCGCACCGAATGATGGCACAAGGCGGCAGCTTCGACTACCACATAGCCAGCGCATACCTGAATGCCGACTCACACAACAGGGAAACAATGACCCGCGCTTTCGCTTCGCGGTTCACGGCGTTCATACCGGCTGACTGAGGAAAACAAAATGACAAAGCTCGAATGG
>JACCDG010113007.1_pt1 | contig 12235 bp, 9 predicted proteins | sample 7442471 | NCBI WGS metagenome assembly JACCDG01 (sample SAMN15323444, study PRJNA562643) | freshwater metagenome | isolation source: river surface water | place: USA:Blue River Watershed | collected 2017-08-17 | reverse complement strand
TGCTTTATAAACCGTGATTTTAAAGGCATTATCAGAGTTACTTCCCCATCTGATCTCTAGCTTTTTGCCATTGTTCTCACTTATCAATACAAAAGCACCGCTGGCCCGAACCTTTACAACCGTCAAGGTGGAGTTGAGCTCATCTGGAAGTTCGGTGAGAAAGTTGACAGCCTTCTTTGCCGCTTCGATGCTGTTTGCTTGAATTTCAATCAGGCCTGTTGGTCGCGCACCTTGAGGTATAAAACTTGCACCTGATGAATCAATTACTTGGTTGTTAAAGGTGGCTATCGGAGTTCGTTGTTTAAGCTCGACAACAACCTTTCCATTTATCCAATTGCGAGAAACATCAGCTGATTCAACCCAATCAAGTTTTTCCAACTTGGTTGCTAATGCTCGAGGCTCGACACGAGCTAACTTTTGACCGTTAAGAATTCCGGTGTTGATTGGCTTACTGCTCCCAACGACCTCAACTGAAGACACAGTAAATAATGAGGAGTATCCAAGAACATAAGTCGCAGCAGCCAGAACTGTGACAACTGCTGCGGCAATGACTTTGCGCTTCATTTATTCAAAACGCCTAGCTAGACCCTCGACAATAATGGGAGCTAGAGAGCTCACATCTCCGGCACCAAGGGTCATAATCACATCCCCTGGTTGGGCATCCGCGATGACAGAATCTGTTGCTTCAACAAAATTAGGAATGTACTCGCCTGTTTTCATCATTGATGTGATCAAACGTGAACTAACACCATCTATTGGTTTCTCGCTAGCAGCGTAAACTTCAAGCAGGATCGCACGGTCTGCTTTATTGAGCTCATGTGCAAACTCAGCTGCAAAAGCTTTTGTTCTGGAGTAACGGTGGGGTTGAAAAATCACAATCAGACGTCCTGCATCTGCGAAACGGCGAGCAGCCTCTAGGGTCACATGTAACTCAGTTGGGTGGTGGCCATAATCATCAATGACACGAACTCCATGAACAGTTCCCTTAAGTTCAAATCGACGTCCAGTGCCTCGAAAGGTTGCTAAACCAGTAAGCAGTTCGGCAACAGGAAAGCCCAACTTCAAAGCTGTAGCAAGCACACCTGCTGCATTTAAGAGGTTATGGTGGCCAGGAACCTGAAGTTCGATATGTCCTACTGCTCTACCCTTCCAAACCGCACGTGCACGAGAGCCCATAGTCAAAAGTTCAATCTGATCTATGTGTAAATCTGCAGATTCATCAACGCCGTAAGAAATGAGTTCGATCGAGGTTGTTGTCTTTGAAAGAGCTACCGCGCCTGCATCATCAGCGCAGTAGGTCAAGAATCCGCCTGGCTGAATTGTTGCGACAAAATCTCGAAATGCCTGCTCGACCGCTTCTGGAGTTGCAAAGAAATCGACATGATCGTGTTCAACATTTGTAACGATGGCAGCAAATGGGTGGTACTCAATAAATGATCCATCAGATTCATCAGCTTCTGCTACAAAGATTTCACCAGTTCCACGGTGTGCATTCGAGCCAGAGGCTGTGATTGTTCCTCCAATTGCAAAGGAGGGATCTGCAGCGCATGCCTGCAAGGCAACAGCAAGCATCGAAGATGTTGTTGTCTTTCCATGAGTTCCAGCAACAGCCACGCTCTTTGACTCCGACATTAACATCGCTAGCGCAGCTGCTCGCGTAAGGATTGGAAGGTTTAGCTCTTGTGCTCGAATCCGCTCTGGATTGGATTGCGAAATAGCGTTGTAATACACAACAAGATCTGAGCCATCCACATTTTCTGCTGCGTGCGAGGTGGATACATTTGCCCCCAGCGCAGATAAGGCAACAACGACCGATGAATCTTTTGCATCTGAACCACTCACGCTAATTCCGTGTGAAAGTGCAATACGCGCGAGCCCGCTCATTCCTGCTCCACCGATACCAATGAAGTGAATGCGCTTTCCGATTAATGATGAAAGTTGTGGTCTCATGATTTCATCGCAAACTCAGCTAAGGCAACAATCTTTGTCGCCGCATGCAGATCCTGTGCATCCCCTGCAATCGGCGCAACTGCTGCTCTTTCAAGTAAAGAGCTCAGGTGAGTTGAAATAAATTGTGCAGTGAAATCTCTTTGAGCGATAACTTCTGCACGCTTAGCCTCAACCAAAGAGGCGGCGTTAAAGAACTGCTCTCCATTTCCAATAGGTAGCGGCACAAAAAGAGCGTAACGCCCAAGTGCGCGAAACTCGCTACACGTTACTGCGCCGCTTCTGGCGATAATCAAATCTGCAGCCAAGTAAGCATCTGCCATAGCCTCAATGTAGGAAACAGGCTTGTATCCACCAATTGCCTGCGGCAATGCGTTGAGTTTTCCCACTGAATGTAAAACAGATATCCCCTGGCTATTAAAGGCTGAAACACTGTCTGCGATTACCGCATTAATTGCAACAGAGCCTTGGGAGCCACCCATGATCACAACAAGTGGAGCATCTTCAGAAAAGCCCAGCCGTTGCTTTGCCTGTGATCGAGCTTTGCCCCAATCAGAGGCTGAATCAATAACGCCTTGAGCAACATCCGTTCGCAGCGGAAGGCCAGCAAGTAAGGCCTCGGAAAAGCTTCCACTTTCCACCGGGTGTGCAACAGCCAAATGCGAGGTAAATCGCGCGCCAAGACGATTAGCCCATCCAGGCTTTGCATTTGCCTCATGGATGACGATCGGGGTTCTAGTTAATGCTGCTGCTAGATATGCAGGTGCGCTGACGTAACCACCAAAACCAATCAGAAGATCAGCCTTCTTAACTACCTTGATAGAAGAGATTACTGAAGCGAAAAGATCAATCGGAATTCGGAGCCAGGATGCAGATGGCTTTCTGGAGATTCTTACCCGTGGAATAGTAAAGAGTTCAAAACCTGCAGCTGGGACGAGAGTTACTTCTAGGCCACTTTTTGTGCCGAGCAAGATGCATCTGTCAGCTGGATTTGATTTCATCCACTCTCGAGCAACCGCCAACGCTGGCTCAATGTGTCCTGCGGTGCCTCCACCGGCAAGAACTACCGTAGCCATTTAATTCCCGTCTCTTGTAACCCTTTATAGATTACTGGGTCTCTACGCGCAGCGCCTAAAACAAAACCGATTCCCATATATGTTGCGACGAGCGCGGAGCCTCCGTATGAGACAAGAGGCAAGGTCACACCAACTACCGGGAGCACGCTTATTGCCGATCCGATATTGAGAACGGTTTGAATAGCGATCCAGCAACCAATTCCGGCTGCAACATAACGCACCATTGGGTCATGTGCACGAAGAGCTAACTTGAAGATTGAGAACATAAGAAGTGCTAACAACATTAAGGTTGCCAAGGTTCCAAACAACCCCAACTCTTCGCCAATTACAGCAAAGATAAAGTCAGTGTGTGCTTCAGCAAGATTTCCCCATTTTTGTCGGCTTGCACCAAGTCCTACTCCAAATAGCCCGCCACTTGCTAGACCCAAGAGACTGTGTGCCGGTTGCCACCCTGCAAACTTGTATTGCTCTTCAGAAAAAGGATTAAGAAAAACCGCAAAGCGTTCCATACGATAAGGCGAGGTCAGGATCAGTACAGAAAGTGCAGCAGCACCTGTTGCTAATCCAATTCCAAAGACACCAAGGCGTAGCCCTGAAACCCACAGTAAACCAGCCAAAATAAATGCAAACACAGATGCTGTACCTAAATCACGACCAGCCATAATCAAAATCATGCACAGCACAAAAGCTGGCGCTATCAGTGCCAGAACGTTGCTATGAATTGCTCCAGCTCGTTCCCTATTGGCAAGTATGTAACCCGCCCACAGAATCATTAAGAATTTAGCAACCTCACTGGGCTGTACATCGACAATTCCAAGACTGATCCAGTTGTGGTTTCCATTAACACTTTTGCCAATAACCTGAACAATCATCAGTAGAAATACCGAAACTAGTACTCCAGATTTTGCAATCACTTTCCATTGTCGAAGTGAAAGACGTGATAACACCCATGCCATTGGCAAAGAGATGAGCAAGAAGACAAACTGACGAATAACAACACCGTATGTTGTGCCTCGTGACCCTAACGAGTAAATAGATGATGCGGAAAAAACCATGATGAGACCGAGCAAGCTAAGGGCAAGGGTGCTTCCCAAAAGCATGTAGTACAGATTCACTGGTTTAGTAAAAAAGTTTTCCTCACGCTTCATGAGCTACCAGCTTTCGAACAGCGGCTGCAAAGCGATTTCCACGATCATCATATGAAATGAATTGATCCATGGAAGCACATGCTGGGGCCAACAGCACCGCATCTCCTTCGGCAACATGTTTTTGAGCCTCTGTAACAATGGCTTCCATCAGCAAGTTGGTATCTCCCCCACGTGCATAGCCCTGTGGAGTATCAATGAGTACCCGCTGAACCTGCGGGGCATGTTCAATTAAGGCTTTCTCTAAAAGAGCTCGGTCGGTACCGATGAGAAGCGCAGTTTTGATTCGTGGTGCGCATCGTTGAATAAGTGATTCCATATCCGCACCCTTAGCTAAACCACCTGCAATCCACACAACAGAAAGATGAGACATTAAGGATGCCGCTGCTGCATGCGGGTTGGTAGCTTTAGAGTCATCGACCCAGACAACTCCATCTGCCTCATAAACAGTTTCAATACGATGGCGGCCTGGACGAAACTCATGCAGAGCGCTCTGAATAGCATCGTGTGGAACATTGATCGCTCGAGCTAAGGCTGCCGCAGCAAGAGCATTAGATACATTGTGCGGCACCGTAGGAATAACATCAGTGAGTTCGCAAATCATGGCTGCTTGTTGTGGATCGGCAACAAAGGCACGATCAACAAGTAGCTCTTCTACAACTCCAATTTCTCCGGGGGCTGGAGTATTGAGTGAGAAGAAAACCTTGCGACCCGTGAAGCGATTGGCCCGAACCACCACAGCACCATCATCGGCATTGAGTATCGCTATCTCGGCTCGATCCAAGATTGAAAACTTTGCATCTGCATAAGCATCAAAGCTGCCATGCCAATCAAGATGATCATCTGCAATGTTAAGAATTGCAGCTGCCGCAAAGTGAGCTGTCTTCGCCCAATGCAGTTGAAAGCTAGAGAGTTCTAACACTAAGACTTCATATGGGTCGTTGCGATCTAGGGCATCGATAACCGTGTCACCAACATTTCCACAAGCCACCGCATTGACTCCAGCAGCTTTCAAAATAGCAGCTGTCATCTCTACCGTCGTTGTTTTTCCGTTGGTACCGGTCACCGCAATCCACTTTTGGTGGGGTGCTTTCTCGGTACGTAACTGCCAAGCGATATCAATTTCATTGAGTAGTTCAATAGAACTATTGAGAATTTGCACAACAAGCGGATGATCCTGCCGCCAACCTGGCGAAATTACCGCCGCATTGAAATCATTAATACTTATCTCTTCGGGCTTAACGGCCGCTTCATAATTATCATCGGCGATAGTTACCTTTGCGCCATTTGACTCAAGAAAGCGTGCAACCGAGGTTCCAGTTACACCAGCTCCAAGAACCAGAATCTTTTTATGCGCAAAGTTGATACTCATGAACTATTGAACTACCCATTGTGCATAAAAGAGTCCGAGGCCAACGGCTACGCACAGCCCCGCGATTATCCAAAAGCGAATAACAACGGTTATCTGTGCCCATCCGATAAGTTCAAAGTGATGATGAAGAGGCGCCATTTTGAAGACACGCTTGCCACCGCTGATTTTGAAGTACACAGTCTGAATCAACACCGACATAGTGATGATCACAAACAAACCACCAAGTGGAATCAACAACAGCTCAACTCGCAATGTTGCAGCTAGACCTGCAATCGCACCTCCAAGGGCGAGCGAGCCTGTATCCCCCATAAATATCTTTGCCGGCGGGGTGTTCCACCACAAGAATCCGGTACATCCACCCGCGAAGGCAGCGGCAAGAACGGCTAGATCCAGTGGATCTCGAACTGCGTAACATCCAACAGTTGCGTTGAGAGCGCAGCTTTGACCAAACTGCCACACACCAATTAACACAAAGGCTAAGAAGGTCATGATTGATGCACCGGTTGCAAGACCATCGAGACCATCGGTGAGATTGACCGCATTACTTGCTGACATAACCATTACGATGATGAAAGCAACGACCAGCACTGGTCCTAAATAAATTGTTGTCTCGCGAACTCCAGATAAATACTCTGAGATTGGAGTCAGTGAGTCCTTATCTGCAAACTGAAGACCCAGGTAACCAAATACACCTGCAGCTATCGCCTGCCCCAAGAGTTTGTAACGACCAGGTAAGCCTCGTGAATTTTGGCGCGAAACCTTAAGCCAATCATCAAGGAAGCCAACAAATCCTAAAGCGACGACTAAACCAATCACCAGAAGGGCTGACGCGGTAACGGCGTTACCTGTAACTAAGTGCGCAAATAAATACCCGAGAATTGCAGAAAGGATGAAGATAATTCCACCCATAGTTGGGGTTCCATGCTTAATGTGGTGGCTACTTGGGCCATCATCACGAATGATTTGACCGTAACCTTTTCTTGCCAAAACTCGAATTAAAACGCGGGTTCCAAAGAGAGAAAACATCAGTGCGAAGGCACCTGCGATAAGGATCTGTCTCAACTTTCAACTCCGCTCTTGTCTAGCCACATGCTCTCTAGCTTTTGTGCCAATACTTCAAAACCCTCTGAGCGAGACGCCTTTACTAAGACCACATCTCCCGCTGAGAAATGTTCTGTCATGGTTATGCACTCATCAATACTGGCGTAGTGATGGGTGATCATCGCTCCTTGCGAAGCTCCGTATTCGGGAGCGGCGATAGCAACTAGGTGATCGATGCCAATCTCTTGAGCAAGGGTGCCAATGGCTGCGTGACGAGCATCGCTTGACTCGCCGAGTTCATGCATTTTTCCTAGAAATGCCCATGACTGACCCCCGCGCTCCTGTGCAAAGAGCACTAAGGAGCGAAGTGCAGCGGTCATTGATTCGGGATTGGCGTTGTATGCATCATTGATGAGCAGAAGGCCGAATAAATCATGGATCTCCATACGCCACTTACTTGTGTTCTCCGCTGTAGAAAGAGCGCTCGAGATTACTTCGATGGGCAGATCCAATGCGGTGCCTACCGCAGCAGCTGCCAGAGCGTTGGCGATGTGGTGTTCACCAACAAGTCGCATACCAACAGCATCACGCCCGGCCGGAGTGACTAGATCAAAGTGTGGTCGTCCTTCTCGAATCTCAATTTCCGCCGCTCTGACTTCGCAACCTGTACCAAAGTTGATAACACGTCCCGTGTGCAAAGATGCCATCGCAGGTGTGTAGGCGTCATAACTTCCCAAGATTGCGATTCCATCGGGTTGCAAAGTTTGAACCAACTCTGATTTTGTTTGAGCAATTGCCTCTACCGAACCAAACTCACCTAGGTGAGCAGATCCAACTGTCAATACGACCGCGATGTTTGGTTGCGCAATGTTGCATAGGCGAGCGATATCCCCTCTATGGCGTGCACCCATTTCTAGAATGCAGTATTTGGTATCAACATCGCACTCAAGCAAGGTGATTGGCAATCCAAGATCGTTGTTAAATGAACCGGCGGGTGCGATTGTTGGAGCAACGCTAGATAACATGTGAGACAACAAATCTTTTGTGCTTGTCTTTCCTTGAGAGCCTGTAATTCCAATTACAGTTAAGCCAGTTAAGCGCTTGCGAACAAATGCAGCCAATATAGATAGAGCTTCGATTACATCTTCGACCACGATGCAAGGTCCATCTATTCGTCGTGTAGTAAGGGAGAACACTGCGCCAGCTCGATATGCATCGGCTGCGTAATCATGTCCATCGGCCGACTCGCCCTTGAGTGCGAGAAAAATGCAACCAGGTGTTGCTTTACGAGAATCAAAAACAGGTGCTTTAGAGACAAGTAAATCCTTGTCGCAGTAAATCTCTGCACCTAGTAAGAGAGCGATTTCACCAGCTGTTAATGTGATCATTTTTTATCCTCGATCGCACGAGCCAGCTCTACCCGATCATCGAAGGGATGCACAATTCCGTTAATCTCTTGACCCTTTTCATGACCTTTACCAAGAACTAAAACCAAATCACCCTCTTGTGCCTCATTTACCGCGGCTCTGATCGCATCGGCGCGATCTTCAATAACCGCACTTGGCTCGTGAATATCTAATCCCAGTGTCATTTGAACCAAGATTGCATCGGGCTTTTCAGAGCGTGGATTATCACTTGTAAAGATCGCTACGTCGGCACCATCATGAAGCGCTTTCCCCATTAGGGCTCGCTTTGAACTATCTCTATCTCCACCGCACCCAAGCACGGCAATCACTCGACCATCACTAATTTCGCGAGCGGTTTCTAGTACACGAGTAACCGCATCTGGAGAGTGTGCATAATCAACTAGCGCTGTGAAGTTTTGCCCCAGACGTACTGCATCAAGACGACCTACCGCCCCAGTAAGTTGCGGAAGAATCGCTGCAATATCAATTGGATCGATTCCACTTTCAGTAGCAATAGCAACCGCCATCAAGAGATTGTCGTAGTTGTATCCACCATGCAGATGGACCTTGCCTTCGATCAGAATTCCACCACTGCCACGGATAGCAACATGTGCCCCCACGTAATCCTTGGAGATTGAGGCGTAATGCCAAGCAGCACTTTGGTCATGACGTGAGACTGTCATGACAGGAAGCTCTGTTAGCTCAGCTAGCTTTACACCATAAGAATCATCGATGTTGATCACAGCTAGGTCAGCGAACTCAAAAGTGAACAACTTGGCTTTTGCCTCAAAGTAAGCCTGCATTGTCTTGTGAAAATCTAAATGGTCCTGCGAAAGATTGGTGAAAGCAACAACTGCAAAATGGCTTCCGCGAACTCGCTCCAGCGCTATTGCGTGGCTAGAAACCTCCATGACCAGATTGCGCATATGCCGCTCACGCATGACCGCAGACAAAGCTTGAAGATCGCTGCTTTCGGGGGTAGTTCTCTTGCTTGCAACTACCTCTTCACCGATGCGAGTTTCAACAGTGCCGATAAGGCCACTCTCACGACCAGCTGCAGACATGATCTGATGTAAGAGGGTTGTAACAGTCGTCTTTCCATTAGTGCCCGTAACGCCAACGCTATAAAGATCGCGCATTGGTTCGCTGTAGAACCATGCGCTAATCACACCTGCTGCCCTACGAGGATTACTGCTAACAATTACCGGAAAATCTTTGATCATTTCTGCGCCAGCTGAATCGGTAAGAACAGCGACTGCGCCTTGTGAAATCGCATCGGCTGCAAACTTTGCACCGTGGTGCTTTTCTCCGGGCAAGGCGATAAAGAGATCGCCCTGTTGAACATCTTTACTGGAAAGGGTTAAACCTGTGATGACAGTTGCTGCATCACCGATTAACTCAGCGTTGGCAATTGCTGCGACAGATTCAATAGTTCTTTTAAACTCCTCAATTGGCCTTGGCACTTGCTGCCTTCTTATCTGCAATCAACTTTCGTTCAGCAAGAAGCTGCTTTTCAGAAAGTGGAATCGGGTCAACGGTTACTCCTGTTGGAGCAATTCCCTTTGACTGGAGGATAAATGACATAACCTTTTTGAACACTGGGCCACCAAGATATCCACCCCAGTGCATGCCCTTAGGATCTTGGATGGTTACTGAAATTACATAAGCAGGCTTATCTGCTGGTGCAAAGCCAATAAATGATGCTGTGTAGCCTCTGTAGCAGCCACACGTATCATCAATACGTTGAGCGGTACCGGTTTTACCAGCAACTCGATATCCAGGAATCGCTGCAGATGGTGCGGTTCCATTAGCTGAAACAACACTTTCCATCATCAGACGCATCTTTGCTGCGGTATCGGCGCTGATAACTCGGACACTCTCACGAGTTGCAGAAGGTGTGAAGTTTCCACTTGAATCACTTGTTCCGGCAATTACTGTTGGAGATACACGAACACCATCATTTGCAATCGTTGCAAAAACACTTGTTGCTTGCATTGCAGTTACTGAATAGCCTTGACCAAATGCGATCGTTGGCGCTGTTGTGCCAGACCAATTTGCAACCTTGGGAAGAATTCCGCGTGATTCGCCAGGTAATCCAGAGCCAGTCTTAGACCCGATTCCAAACTTTGTTAGGTAGTCATACAACTGATCATTGGAGATCATTTCACCGATCTTGATTAATCCGGTGTTACTTGAGACAGCCAAAATTCCAGCGGTAGTCAAGCGTTGGGTTGGATGAGGTTCGTGATCTTTGAAGACCTTATTCGAACGCTTTAACTTATCTGGAATCGTCAGCACTGTTTCAGTAGTGATTTTCTTTTCTTCCATAGCTGCTGCAATAGTCATTACCTTGCCGGTAGAACCTGGCTCATAGACATCTAGAACCGATGGATTTCGCATTGCAACTAATGAGACCTTAGTTGTGTCATTTGGATCAAAGGTAGGCGCGGTTGCGTGAGCCAAAATGTGACCCGTCTTTGGATCCATAACAATTACAGTGCCGCTTAATGCACGGGTTGACTTAACCGCATCTGCAATCGCCTTCGAGGCAACCCATTGGATATCTCTATCAACGGTTAGACGAACTGAAGTACCAGTTTGGGCAGGAATGATCTCTGATTGTGAACCAGGAATTTCAGCCTTGTAGCCATTTGCATATGAGTACTTTCCGTTGATGCCCTTAATTGTGGAGTTCATGCTGGATTCAAGGCCAGTTGCGCCAACGCCATCATGATTTACAAAACCAATAAGAGATGCGATCAATTTTCCGGATGGGTATTCACGTACATAACTGCGCTCTGGGAAGAAGCCAATAATTCTTTCTGGTGCCATCGCTTTGAACTGCGAGTTATAGCGGTCGATTGCATCGGAGAGCTTAAGCCAGGTAGCAGGCTTTGCATTTCGAGCAACCATGCTCCACTTACGCGTACCTGTTAATGACTCTTGAACCTCTGCAACCTTCATTCCAAGTATTGGTGCAACAAAGGCTGCAACCTTGGCAGGGTCAGAGATTTGAGTTTGGTCTACGACGATACTTGTCGCAGCAACACTACGCGCAAAAGGAGTTCCGTTGATATCGGTAATGTCTCCGCGAGGTGCTTGAAGAGTCTTTACCTTCTCCATCTCATTAACGGCGCGTTCGCGATAACTGCCAGCTTGTACTGCTTGGACCTGCACAAGGCGAAGCCCAAAGAGAAACATGACTACGGCAAGAACGAGAACCAAAACTCTGATTCTGTTGTGCGCTAGCGAGAAATTACCCATTCTTTACCGGATCCTTTATGACCGACTTATCTAAGACAGGCTTGTCTAAAGATAGGAAGGTCGGATTTTCAGAAGGCTTCATGCCTAACTCAGTTGCAGATTTTGCAAGAGCTTCTGGGGAAGATAGTTTGTCGATCTGTCGTGCAACCGCCTCGCGTTGGTCACTGACTAACTTCGCTTCTAGTTTGAGACTAGTAAGTTCAAATGCATCTTGTGCTAGCAAGGTATTGATCAGGAGAAGAAGCATGAGACCAATACCTCCAATCACAGACACAAAGATGGCGAAGAATTTACGATCGGCTTGCTTTCCGTCGGAGAGATCAGGGACAAGTTTGAGAGCAACTTGCGATGTCTTTTCGGCGAAAATTTCTTTTGAGCGAGTAATCGCTGGAGCTAGTGCGGTCATAGCCATTACGCGGCCACCCTTTCGATTGCGCGAAGACGCACTGATTGAGAACGTGAGTTCTCTTCGAGCTCGGCATCGGTTGGTGTCTCGCTTCCGCGAGTGATCATTGAGAACTTGGCGGCAAATTCAGGGAGATCAAATGGAAGATCTCGTGGAGTTCCTGATGTAGTTGATGCAACAAACAACTGCTTAACAATTCGATCTTCAAGCGACTGGAATGACATAACAACCAGGCGAGCACCAACATTAAGAAGTTCTAGTGCTGCCGGAAGTGCACGTGTGATCGTGCCAAGTTCATCATTAGTTTCGATGCGAAGGGCCTGGAAGGTGCGCTTGGCAGGGTTTCCACCAGTACGACGGGTAGCAGCTGGGATCGCCTCTTTTACAAGTGTTGCAAGCTGGGCAGTTGAGTTCATAGGAGCGATTGCGCGCTGCTTAACAATTGATTCAACGATGCGGGTCGCAAACTTTTCTTCACCATATGTGCGAAGGATTCGAACCAATTGACCTGGCTCGTATGTATTGATGATCTCCCCCGCCGTGAGCGATTGAGTGCGATCCATACGCATATCAAGGGG
>JACCDG011792558.1_pt1 | contig 12236 bp, 7 predicted proteins | sample 7442471 | NCBI WGS metagenome assembly JACCDG01 (sample SAMN15323444, study PRJNA562643) | freshwater metagenome | isolation source: river surface water | place: USA:Blue River Watershed | collected 2017-08-17 | reverse complement strand
GACAACCGACAATGTTCATGAGCGTTGATTTTCCTGAACCGGATGGCCCCATAAAAGCCACATATTCGCCTTTATTGACGGAGATGGTCACGTCTTTTAGTGCGTCGATGATTTCTTCGCCCATTACGTAGCGTTTTGAAATATGGGTGGTCTCGATAATTTTGGTCATGCTCTTGGGAAAAATCGAATCAAAAATACATGCTTCGGTTGATATATGCTGAACTTTTAGACGAAAGATACGGATGGGGGATGAAAAGGTTTTAGGACGGATAAGAGGTTTTAGTTAGATTTGTTGCTATGAAATACATTCCTGCGCTGGATGGAGTTCGCGCCTTGGCTATTTTATTGGTATTGATTTATCATTGGTTTCCGGAAGGGCAGGGGATTAATGTGATGCCCAATGGCCCCATTGGGGTGACCTTGTTTTTTGTCTTGAGTGGGTATTTGATTTCCAATATTTTGATGGAAGAGCAGGCGAAGGGTGAATTTATTCGATCGTTTAAGAATTTCGTGGTGCGCCGGGCCTTGCGGATTTTTCCAATTTATTTTTTGTTGTTGGGAGCTTTATTGATTTTAAAGCGATTTTCCATTGTGTTGCATACGGATTTCTATGCGCATCCGCTGTATTATTTCATGTATATGTACAATGTGTGGATAGAGCAGCATCGGAATTGGGAGGACGCCTTGTCGCCTTATTGGTCATTATCGGTGGAGGAGCAGTTTTATTTGCTTTGGCCTTTTTGTATGTTATTATTAAATCGTTCTCGCGCCTATTTCTTGTGGATGACCGTAGTGTTTGGAGTAGTTTATCGTTATTTCGCGGTTCATATTGATGGAGGATTGGGTGTTAGCATGTTTTCTTGCGTGGATACTTTTGCCTGGGGGGCTTTATTGGCGCATTATTTACGGGCGGGAAAATCGATTGCAATTGGCTTGTGGGTGAAGAGGCTATTCGTCCCTGTGTTCTTTTGTTTTTTGATGTTGTGTTTAAAGCATGGCGATGGGGATCTGGTGCGCCAATTGTATTTCCGAACGTTTACATCTTTGGTTTCTGTTGGTGTGCTTTTTTTAGCGATGCAAGAAGGCGCGTTTGCGCGAATTTTATCTGTAGGGCCATTGCGCTTGATTGGGCAAATGTCTTATGGGCTGTATTTGTACCACATGGTGGTGCCTGAATTGTTTTTTCAATTAGCTGCTCGATGTGGCGTGGTTTTGCCTTCTTTGCCTTTTAATTTACTTCCAATGGGGGTTCTCGGTTTATCAGCTTACTTATCGTATCGTCTGATTGAATTGCCGATTCAGGCGTTTAAGCGCTATTTTGTTGCTTAAAATTATCAGTTTTCTGGGACGTTTTGCAACTGGCTTTGTGTAGCTTTGGGCGTAACGCTGCCGGGGTCTCAGACCCCGGCAGCGTTTACTCGAAGCCAGTCCATGGGCGTCATTCCTTTTTCTTCTTTGAATGCAATGTAGAAAGTTGATTTGTTTTTAAAACCAGATTGCATCGCAATTCCTTCGATGGATAGTGCTTGGTGAGCGTTTTGGTTTAATAATTCGATCGCATGTTCGACACGTAATTGATTCCGGAATCGTGGGAATGGAGTTTTGATGACTTTGTTAAAATAATAGGTTATGCGGGCTTGTGGAATATCCAATGACTTGGAAATTTCATGAACGGTTAATTGGGGGTTCAAGTATTGTTGATCGTTTTTGAGGAATTCAATGATTCGGTTGAGTTCTAGATCCTCCGAAATCGACTGTTGGATTGAAGGTACTTTTTGGATTTCTGCTGGGTCAAGATACTTGGCTAGAAAATTGTCCCAACTGCTTTGTTGGTTCCCACTGAATTGTTCGGCGTATAGCCAATTTGGAAAAAAAAGAAAAAGTATCGGAGTTAAGAGTGTAAAAAGGGATAAATATTTTAACGGAGGGAAATAACTGGTCGTTATCAGTCCATTTAAGAAGAAATTTGATTTGCTGTACACAAAAAAATAGACAATTGTCGCGGGGAGGTAAGTTAAAAAGGTAATGACCGCCAAAATTCCCAAAAAATTGTTTATTCGCTTTTTGATGATTTTGTTAACACTCGATCTTGCTTTTATTAACAGGTAGATGCAATAATAAAAATAGATCGTGTTAATAATTAAAACGATATTTTGGAAGAATCGAATCGGAACTAACGAACTAGCTTGGGCAAAAAAATCATTCTCTACACCCAACGGAGCCGTCTGCTTAAAGTAATGAATTTTTTCAGCCATCGGCATGCTAAAATAAGGACTTAGGGAGTAGAATGCCAAAGCGGATGGGATTAGTGTGATCCAAAGTAATTTGTTCACATATAATCGATTATTGATAATACTTAAACTGTAATAGTATAATGCCGGCCCCATTAATAATGCAAAGGGGAGGTTGTGTATATATAGATAGGCTAAAAGGCTACGGTCGGTACCACTTTCGATCAACAAATATATCAGTGATCTTTGGCCGATGGATAGTAACACATAGACGAATAATACAATAGCCTTATTTTGTTTCCAATGGTATAGAATCAACATGAAACAAATGACAATTGTCAGGATGAACGAAGTATAAATCATAAGGTATTTTTAGAACAGGTACAACGCTAACAGGTGTCGCATTGTATTTACGTAAATATAGTATGAAAAAAATATTATCGGACTCTGCGTTAACCTGCATACTGTTTAAATAATATTTTTCAGGACTCTTTTTGCTTTTTCTCAGCAGGCTTGCCAGCTTAATTTCTATTCTTTTGCAGTTGGAAACCGCTTCAACATTCCGGTCTCTACAAATTTTAACATGCGCTTTAGAAATCTTTTAATTGGTATCGTCAGCATTTTATGCTTTTCGTATTCGGGTTTTGCCCAACAAGTCAAATTGAGTCAAGGTATAGCCATTACAACCTTCGATTACATCAATAAAGATGGTCAATCGATTGAAGGCTTGAAATCGGGATCTGGTTTAGCGTTTCAGGTTTCGTATCACAAAGCCCATCTGGTAGATTCCACGAAATATTTAATCAATCAAAGTCCAATTGATATTTATCTCGCAACGCATCGTCGAATGGCGACCGTATTAGCTTGGGTAAATTATGATTTGGGTATTTCGTTTGTTCAATTAAATGCAGTAGGCGATATCCAACAAAATACCTTTTCGTATCAAACGGATTTTCTAGGATTACAGGGGAAATTGGGCCTTCGAATCCCATTGCCTTTCAAAACTTCTATTAATCTTCAAGGAATTGCGAGTGTCAACAAAATCGTTCATGGTAATCAATTTTTAATGAATCGTTACATTGATTTGACACAAGATCTTCAGTTCTCTGGACTAAAAATGATGATGGGCTATGGTGTTGAAGTTGAGAAACGCTTTTCTGAGAAATTGGCTGGATTTGCGAGTTACCAGTACCAACAAACATTTTTGCCTACTCGTGCAGGCGAATCAACGCTGAATTTTAAGCCGACCACAGGTTCGGTAGGTATTCGTTTTTTGATCTAGGCTTATGCGAATTATCTTACTGCTTAGCTTTCTGTTACTTCATGTTTGTTGTCAGGGGCAATATATTCAATCATTTACTTTGTCAGCTGCGGGCAATTCCGGTGCTGCCAATGGACCTAGTTATGTTTCGCATGTCATCGGTCAGTCCAGTACGATGGTCGGCACTGCCCGAAATGGAAATGTGGTTGTTCGCCAAGGGTTTAAACAACCTTTCGCGAGCAAGAACTTGACAGCAAGTAAGACATCGGTACTTGTTGTGGCGGAGCCATTGCCAACGATTCATGCAGAAGTTTTTCCAAATCCATTCGTCGATCAGGTTCAAGTACGTTTTTCGACTCCTACACGAACGCCAACTCGCTTGACGCTTTATGATGCCATGTCACAGGTGATTTGGGAAAGGGAGTATCCTGAAAATTTATTGCAGATTCCATTAACGGGTTTTCAAGAAATTCGCGCCGGTAAGTATTTTTTGCAGATTTTCCAGCATGGGAATCCGATCGTCAAAACAATTATAAAAGAAGTTCAGCCTTAGATGTTCCATCATGAATAAAATTTTATCCATTGTCGTATTATTAGTTAGTGCTAGCGGCTTGCTTATAGCCCAATCACCTAAAAAATCATTGAATTATCAAGCCGTTATTCTTGATCCCAAGGTTATTGATATCCCAGGTTCGAGTATTTCTGGGCAAGCATTATCGAAAGGAAATGTTTGTTTGCGTTTTTCAATCGTTGGTAGTACCGGGCAATTGGAATATGAAGAATATCAAAAAACAGTCACGGATGCCTATGGGCTTGTGAATCTGTCCATTGGTGGTGGCCAAACTAATTTGTCTGCTCAAAGTGTCAGCGCCATTCCGCAGTATAGCTCTTTCGAAAGCATTGTTTGGAATGCCAATTTAAAGAGTTTGCAAGTAGGGGTTAGTTATGACGGTTGTCAAACTTTCAAACAAGTAAGTACACAGTCATTGACCTATACACCTTATGCATTGTATGCGGATGCCGTCGAATATAAAAATGTGCTGAATGCCCCAACGAAATTATCACAGTTTAGTAACGATGCGGGATATTTAGTCCCCAACGATTTAAGCCCGCTCAAGGCTGATCTTGCGGTTACGAATCAAACTTTACAGCAAACCAAGCAACAGACCGATTCAACATTTCGTGTGATTAATCAAAGCATTAGCTCGACGGAGAATATGATTACCGAGCATACGCAATCTATAACGGATATTAATACACGTTTGGAAGATCACCAACTTCAAATCTATGATAACAAGAGTCAAATAAACTCGGCTTTTAGTAATTTAGGTGGTCTTCAGAGTCAAATAAATCAAACGGTTTCTACGGTTAATAATTTATCGGGTTCCTATGAAATGTTGGCGAATAAATCGAATTCGCCGGAACTCGGAGGTGCAAATCCCTCGGATGAATTTTACCCTACACAACGAGCCACCAAAACCTATGTCGATAATACGATTTATGAGGCTGTGGGAACGGGTGTGCCGAATGCCACAACGTTAGCGGCTGGTAAAATTAAATTAGCGGGTGATTTGAGTGGAACCTCCTTGCTTCCAACGGTTCCGGGCTTGGCTTTGAAAGAAAATACAGCGAATAAATCAACCAGTGTGCAATCTGATGGCTCATCAGATAGTAAGTATCCCTCTGTCAAAGCAGTGAAAGATTATGTAGATCAAGCAACACTGGGTGTGGCCTTGGCGACGACGGTTTCTGGGAAGGCAGATATTGCCTCGCCTAATTTTACGGGTGTGCCCACAGCTCCCACAGCATCCTCAGGAACCAATACGACACAAATTGCAACGACTGCCTTTGTACAAGGTGCAATCGCATCCGCTACCGTGAATGACGCGACGGCGAGTTCCAAGGGGATTATTCAGTTAGCAGGTGATTTAGGTGGGACTGCTGCGAGCCCTGCTGTGAGTAAAATTCAGGGGATTTCGGTAAGTGGAATAACTCCGACGAACGGTCAGGTTTTGGCTTATAATGGATCTATTTGGGTGCCAACAGCCGCTACGGTTGTTCGTTCGGTTCGCCAACAAGTTCGCGCAACAGCTGGTCAAACAGCATTTACCTTATCGCAGACACCATGTTCAAATTGCCAAGTTTCCATGTTCATTAATGGTATACGTACGAATAATGATGCCTATACTTGGTCTGGGTTGACGCTGACGTATATTCCGGCCAGTAACAATAATTATGGCTTGCTATTGAATGATCGAATTCAATTTGATTTTATCTATTAAGTTGGGTTTTATGAAAGCAATTTCTTTCCAGTCGGCATGTATTGCCTTTTTAATGGTTTTGCTGCTGCAAAGTCTAACTTTTGCACAGAATACGCTGAATCAGGCAGGATTAACGTCAAGTACGCAGTCCAAACTGGCTTATTCATTGCGCTTATTGAGTAGCAGCTATTCAGGTCCTTTGGTTCGTGTTTATACGGGAAGTGTTTATTATGATGTTTATCCTGATGCCTCGACGGGCTACATTAGTTTAGCCTCACCCATTTCGGTCTCTGTTGCCAATGGAGCTGCCACGAGTGTTGCAACATCCAATACACTTTCGAGTATCGTCGTTGCTGGGACAACGAATTTAGGTGTAGCGATTTGGTATGATCAAAGTGGTAATGCGATGCATGTGAAGTCGTCCTCCACCAATTTGCCCAAATTGATGAGTGCGGGTAATTTTAATTTGTTGAATGGTCTTCCTACGATTTATTTTGCTGGTATTTCGGCAACAACGGATTTCCTTCGTTCATCGTCCAATTTAGATTTTAGTACGTTTACGAATGGTACTTATAGTCTCATTGTACAGAATGTGGGAAGCACCAATTCGATTTCGGGAATTGTCAATACGGGTTCCACGGGAGCCTGGGGCTTTGCCTACAATCCCACGGCACTTAGCGGGTATTATGTGGACGCCAACGGCTGTATCAATGCCCAAACAGCTGAAACAACAACGGCAGCCAAGCAATTTACGGTAATCATCTATCAAAACAACAGTTCGTATATTTATGATTTCGGCTATTTAAAGGGATCTAAAACTAGTGCTCCCTGTAGTTTTACGGCGGGAAGCTCCTATGTGACCATTGGTCAACGTGATGGGGGTAGCCGGAAATTTGATGGGAATATTTCTGAAATTATCTTGTTCCCGAAGGCGGTTTCGGAATCAGAACGTTCCACTTTGGAGTCAAATCAACAGGCGGTCTATTTTTCGCCGAGTGTCACTATTCGTTCATCGGCGACAAACAATACCATTTGTGCGGGTGATACAGTAACATTTACCGCAGTTCCTTTGAATGCTACGAATCCGACCTATCAATGGAAAAAGAATGGGGTCAATTTGGCTGGCGAAACCTCCACGACCTATGTCACGAACGGTCTGCAATCGAATGATGTGATACAGGTAGAAATGTATCATACAGCTTCGAATCTGACCAATAATTTGGTGAGTGATAATAGTCTTTTGGTCAAACTCGATGCAACAAATTCGGCGAGTTATTCGGGTTCGGGGTCTACTTGGACGGATTTAAGTGGGAAAAATAATCATGCGACATTAAATAGTCATCAGTCTTACGTTGCTGGGACCGGATTCTTATTTGATGGGACAAATAATCCCGTTGTGATGCCCTTGGTTTCAAGTTCCATCAATAATATTACCATGCAATGTTGGGTGTATTTGGATGCGAGCACGGTTGGGCCATTTATCAAAAATGGAATTGACGCGGGTTACTCCTTTGGTTCGGGAGGTGGAGGTGCTTCATTTGGGCTCGGTAATAAAGCCACCATGCTATTGAATAAGGTAGCTTGGCAACCACTTAATGTTCCCATGGGTTATGGTTGGAAATTAGTTACGATGACGATTTCGGGTACGACCGAGTCTCTTTATGTCAATGATGTATTTATTGGTTCGAAAACGGGGACCTCTTCAACGCCCATTACGGGAACTTATTTAGGTTCTACGGTGAACGACAATTCCGGAGCGAATTATTTTAATAGCAAGATGGCGGGGGTTTTTATTTATGATCGAGCGCTCAGCAGCACAGAGATTGCGCAGAATTACCAGGCCGGGCGCTATAAATTAGCCGCTGCCACAGCAAGTTCCAATTCCATAACTATAGCCGTCAATTCTGCCGCTTCATCCAGTTTAAGTTCCGCCGCGGGAACGGATTCACAAACGGTATGCCAACAAGCCTTGATTACTCCGATTACCTATACGACATCGGGCGTTTCGGGGGCTACGTTCTCAGGTCTTCCTGCGGGCGTAACAGGAACCTATTCGGCTAATCAGATTATGATTAGTGGGACACCCACCGTTTCGGGTACATTTAATTATTCGGTTACTTTACAAGCAATTTGTGGGAATGCGACATCGATTAATGGCTCATTGGTTGTCAGTGCACTTCATACGCTAGGCTTGTTAACGGCAAATGCGACGCAGAGTGTTTGTAAGAATGCGGCAATTAATCCCATTCGTTATGTAACATCGGGAGCGACGGGGGCTACAGTTACGGGTTTACCTACGGGCGTGCAATCGCAATGGGCAAGTGATACCTTGTTGATTTCAGGTTCACCTAGTCAGGCGGGAAATTTTACCTATACAGTCACATTAACAGGTGGTTGTGGGAATGTCAGTACCACTGGGAGTTTAAATGTATCAGAGAATAACGTGGGCACATTGACCTCAGCTGCTGGAACAAATGCCCAAACCGTTTGTTTAAATGCGGCGATCAGCAACATTAGCTATGCGACCACAGGCGCTACAGGTGCGACATTTAGTGGACTTCCAACAGGAGTCACGGGTACTTGGGCTTCCAATGTGGTGACCATTTCAGGTAGCCCCAATGTGGCTGGCAGCTATGCTTATTCTGTTACCTTGACAGGAGGTTGTGGCAATACCGTTTTAACAGGAAGTATTACTGTTTCTCAGAATACCATTGCATTGAGTTCGGCAACGGGTACAGATGCACAAACGAGATGTTTGAATGCAGGTATTACGACGATCACTTACAATACCACCGGTGCGACTGGAGCGATCTTTAGTGGCTTGCCAGCAGGAGTTTCGGGTACTTGGTCCGGTAATGTAGCTAGTATAAGTGGTATCCCAACCGCAACGGGGACTTTTAATTATACGATTACGTTGACGGGGGGGTGTGGAAGCGTATCAACAAGTGGAACAATTGAGGTTGTAAGTTCGTCGGTATCGATTGTTTCCTCAGCTCCTTCCAACCTTATCTGCTATGGAACAGCTGTGACTTTTACGGCATCAGTTATTAACCCTGGCACAGGAGGAACTTATCAATGGTATAAAAATGGTGCGGCTATATCTGGGGAGACAAATAGCACGTTTGTGAGTTCAACCTTGGTTCAATCGGATGCTGTTTATGTGAGCTATGCATCCTCCTGTACGAGCGGAGGAACCGTTGTGGGAAGTGGCTTGATTCAACATTTGGATGCCTCGAATCCATCAAGTTATGGAGGGAGTGGATCGACTTGGTATGATGTCAGTGGAAATGGGAATCATGGCACATTGAATTCTGCCGTTTATACGAACGCCGGAGGAGTTTCCTATTTTAATTTATCGAGCACTTACATCACGGCTCCCTTGGCTAAGACCGCGAGTATGACTTTTTCTTCTTGGGGCAAAACAGCTAGCCCATCGGCGGCGATGTTGTTTAATGCGGGTAATCCAGGTTCAGGTCCTGATTTGTTTTTTACAAACGGACGTTTATTTTGGAATATTTGGGATTCCCAAAACTCTCCCTTTTCAGGAATAGCTACTTCAGAGATTGATAATAACTTTCATCAATATACGGTCGTGGTGGATGCTGCAGCGAACAATACGAAATTGTATTTTGATGGGGTGTATAAAGGTGCGGCAACGTATTGGTCTCCGTTGCGATCTAGTGCGACGGCATTATATATTGGTGGAGCTGGACCGGGAGATGGCTGGTATTGGCAAGGCGGAATACGCAATTTTTTATCCTACAATCGGGCATTAACAGCAACAGAGGTTCTGAACAATTACAATGCGACTCTAGTCGGTGGAGCAAGTGTTAATTCGAATACGATTACAACAAACGTGAGTCAAATCAGTTTGACCTCGGCTGTCGGTACCAACGCTCAAACAAAATGTATTTCTACCGCGATCACCAATATTGTCTACACGTCGACATCTGCAACGGGTGCGACCGTTTCGGGTTTGCCGCCTGGGGTAAATTGGGCTTGGTTAAATGGTGTAATTACGATATCAGGCACACCGACCGTTTCAGGGACATTTTCCTATACGATTGAATTAACGGGAGGTTGCGGTTCGACGGTTAGTGCAAGTGGTACGATTGTGGTCAACCCTTTGAATACGATTGCGTTGAGTTCGTCGATTGGGACAAATGCGCAAACCGTTTGTGTTAATTCCGCCTTGACGAATATCGTATATGCGAGTACGGGTGCGACTGGAGCGACATTTAGCGGTTTGCCGACAGGTGTCACAGGAACGTGGTCTGGGAATGTGGTTACGCTCAGCGGTACGCCGAGTGTTGCTGGATCTTATACCTATACGATCAGTTTGACAGGAGGCTGCGGTACGGTGACTGCAACGGGTACAATTTTGGTAAATGCCAATAATTCGATTGTGTTGACTTCTGCGGCGGGGACAAACGCACAGAGTATTTGTATTAGTTCGGGCTTGACGAATATTACGTATTCAACAAGTGGCGCTACGGGGGCTAGTTTTTCGGGTTTACCTGCTGGTGTGAGTGGAATTTGGTCAGCTAATGTTATCACGATAAGTGGAACCGCTACGGCTGCTGGTAGTAGTACCTATACCATTAGTTTGGCAGGGGGGTGTGGAACGACTTCGGTGAGTGGTACGATTTTGGTCAAAGCGACAAATACAATCAGTCTTACTTCCGCGGTCAATACGGATAATCAAAATGTTTGTAAGAATGCTTCGTTGACAGCGATAACTTACGCGACTTCCGGAGCAACAGGGATGACGTTTGCAGGATTACCAACAGGTGTTACTGGGTCTTATGCATCCAATTTGGTGACGATTTCTGGGGTACCTTCCGTCGCGGGTGTTTTCGCTTATACGGTAACTGCCACAGGAGGATGTGGGCTTGCCACGGCAACGGGTTCGATAACGGTAGTTGAATTACCCGTGGTTACAGTTGCTGTTTCTGGAAATAGTTGCGTTGAAAAATCTACGATGACGGCTACGGATGGATTTGTGTCTTATGTTTGGTATAAAGATAATGTCTTGGTCAGTGGTGCTAGTTTGAGAACTTACACTCCGTCGCTTAAAGGAACCTATAAGGTAAATGTTTCAGATGGCAGATGTACAAATACCTCTTCGCCGGTTATTTTTTATGATTGTGGCTTGACGGCGGAAGGGAATATTGTCCCAACCACATCAACGGTGTTGGTGAATAGTGCGGGAGGGACTAATAATGGGACTGGAATAACGGATGAGGGGAAGGTATTGAATATTACGGCGACCTCGACAATTGATGTCATCGAAACGGCGGCGAGTGGGGCGACTTTGGTATTGAATTTAGATGCACGGAATGTGAACTCCCTAGCTCGAGGCGCTAATCCGGGTACTTGGTATGATTTGTCGGGAAATCAAAATAATGCAACGATTTACGGGACGGTAGCCTATGGGTCGGGTAATGGAGGTGCGTTGAATTTCCCTGGGGGAAATGAAAACTATGTTCAGGCAAAAAGTGGGGTTTATTTCGATGGAGGCTCATTCACGATACAAAGTTGGGTTTATCCGATGCAATTATATAATTGGAATCGAATCATTGATTTCGGAAATGGTGCGGGTTCGAATAATATTTTGTTGTCAAATACCTATGGAATGAGTGGTAATCCTGGTTTGTATGTGCAGGGATCGCAGTTTCAGTCCTCCCGTAATTTGACATTAAACGCGTGGCACCATGTTTGTGCGACATTTGATACGAATACGCGAATTGCAACGATTTATGTGGATGGTCAGCCTGCAGGTACTTCTACTGTTCCTCGGCCTGTTAATGTCGTTCGAAATAATTGCTATATTGGTCGTTCAAATTGGGGATTTGGAGATCCCAATTTTGCCGGAGGTATGGGTGCATTGCAGATTTATAATGGATATTTGACGGCTACCGAAATTTTGAGTAATTACAATAGTACCAAAGGACTTTACGGTTTATAAGGAAGTAGAATCTAATGCTTGATAAGTAGCGATTTAGTCGACTTATTTCGTGTTTTTTATCAAGTTTTAGGTGACTTATTTAAGTTGACTTTAGGTAGCTTTGTGCGTAACGCTGCCGGGGTCTACGACCCCGGCAGCGTTCACCCACCGCACAATAAAAAAGCCCGAACCGTGAGGTTCGGGCTTTTACGATATTAAAAGAATCTTACAATCCTTTTGCTTTCTTAACTACTTCGTCAGCAATGTTTTGCGGAACGAATTCGTAGTGAGAGAACGTTAAAGAGGCAGTCGCACGTCCTGAAGACATCGTACGTAAATCGGTTACGTAACCGAATAATTCAGAAAGAGGGACATCAGCCTTCAAGATAACAGCTCCCTGACGAGAATCCATACCTTTCATGATACCACGACGACGGTTCAAGTCACCAGTGATAGGTCCAGTATATTCGTCTGGAGTAACTACGTCCACAGCCATGATAGGCTCCATTAACTTAGCACCCGCTTGTTTCGCAGCT
>JACCDG011525501.1_pt1 | contig 12236 bp, 9 predicted proteins | sample 7442471 | NCBI WGS metagenome assembly JACCDG01 (sample SAMN15323444, study PRJNA562643) | freshwater metagenome | isolation source: river surface water | place: USA:Blue River Watershed | collected 2017-08-17 | reverse complement strand
CTCGTTTTCCGGGCGGTAGGTGCGGCAGTAGTCGTCGGGCGCGGGGGGCGGCGTGGAGTAAAGCTGGAGTTTCACGGACTTGGGGCCGTAGACGGTGGCTGTATCCATCGGATGGTGACAGGTCGTGAGGATCACGAGCAGGTCCATCTCGGCGCGGAGGTCGATGAAGTCGCCGGGGCGGGCGTGGTCGGGGACGAAGGAGAGTTCGCCGGCGGAGGAGGTGTCGAGTTTGCTGAAGAAGTTGACGTTGGGGACGAGGTCGCGGGCGTTGAGGCCGTGTTTGGCGAGCTCGATGAGGAAGTGGTCGCGGGAGTTGCGGTGAAAGGCGTTGCGGGCGGTCTGGTAGTTTTTGGCGCCCCACTTTTTCTCCACGTGGGCGGCGGTGTCGTGGCCGCCGAGGGGGTCGTGCCAGCCGAGGGTGTCGCCGGTGATGGAAAACATCGCGCGGCCCATGTCGGAGAAGAGGACGAAGCCGGTGGTGAGCCTGGCGGTGTGCTGGCCTTTGAGGGTGTCGGCCATGTTGTAGCGGTCGACCGGTTCGTGGCGGTTGAAGCAGAGGAGGGAGACGTTGGCGCCGGCCTCGAGGGCGGTGAGGCGGAGGGCGCGGTGGCGGCGGATGGTGAAGGACCAGGCGGCGCCACCGGGGATGGTTTCCTCGAGGAGAAGGCGGTCGGCGGGGATTTGCGCGGGCGGAACCGGAGCCGGGCCAGCGGGGCGCGGGGCGGTGAAGGATGTGCCGGAGGGCGCGGGCGGGACGTGGAGCGGCATGGCGGACGATGGGCGAGGCGGAGAGGGCGGATGAAGGAGAGTATGAAGAATTAGATAAAAAGTAATACTGCAGGAACGGTGCCAAGGCCCGGGGTGGAATGGGGGGGCGTGGCCGACGAAGCGGAAAGAGGGGGTCGGGACGATGCAGGCTGGAAGCCTGCGCTACTAGAGGAGCGGGGGCATGGCGGTGGCGGTGAGGGACAGTTTGCCCTGTTTCACGCCGCGCACGGTGATGAGTTCGTCGGCGAGGGCCTGGAGTTTGTCGGCCGGGCCCTGGACGAGGAGAACTTCCATGTAGTTGTGGTGCTCGAGGTGCACGTGCATGGAGGTGACGACCATGACGTAGTAGTTGTGCTGGATGGCGGCGAGTTTCGCCTGGAGGCCGGGTTTGCGGTGGTCGTAGACGAGGCTGATGGTGCCGGCGACGGTGCCGGCGCCGCCGCTGGCGGCGTAGTCGACGAGGCCGTCGCGGGCGAGGGCGGCGACAGCCTGGGAGCGGCTGGCGTAGCCGCGGCGTTTCACCATGTCGTCGAGCTCGTCGAGCAGGCTTTCCGGGAGGGAGACGGTGAAGCGGGCGGTTTTGTCGCGTTTGGCGGCGGCCGGAGGCATCGGGGCGAAGGTTTTACAGGAGGTAACGGAGAGAAGGGAGGGAGGAAAAGGCGGGATTATTCGACGTCGTCGCCGGCTTGGGTGAGGCGGACGATGGGGAGAGGATCGTGGGCGGCGCCGGGCGTGGGGGCGGGGTGGATGAGGGTGTCGATTCTGCGGCGCGTGGATTGGAACTCGGGCGAGGCGAACTGTGCGGGGCTGCGCGGGCGTGGGACGGGGACCTCGATGAACTCCTGGACCTCGCCGGGGTGGGCCTTGAGGACGAGGATGCGGTCGGCGAGGAAGATGGCCTCGTCCATGTCGTGGGTGATGAAGACGATGGTGATGTCGACGTTGCGCCAGATCTCGAGGAGGTGGGCCTGCATCTGCGCGCGGGTCTGGGGATCGAGCGCTCCGAACGGTTCGTCCATGAGGAGTATTTTCGGGCCGGCGGCGAGGGCGCGGGCGATGGCGACGCGTTGTTTCATGCCGCCGGAGAGCTGGTGTGGGTAGGCGTCGGCGAATTTGCCGAGGCCGACGAGGTCGAGCCACTGGCGGGCCTCGCGGTCGGCGGGGCCGTCGGCGCGGCCCTGCATGTCGAGGCCGAAGCGGACGTTTTGCGCGAGGGTGAGCCAGGGGAAGAGCGTGTAGCCTTGAAAAACCATGCCGCGGTCGGGTCCTGGTCCGGCGATTGGGCGGCCGTCGACGAGGAGGCGACCGGAGCTGACCGGCTGGAGGCCGGCGATGACGCGGGCGAAGGTGGATTTGCCGCAGCCGGAGGGGCCGATGACGCAGACGAATTCGCGACGGTGGATGCGGACGTCGAGCTCGCGGAGGGCGACGACGCGGCCGCGATCGGAGTCGAAGGCGCAGGTGAGTTTTTCGGCTTCGAGGACGACGGGACGCTGGCGGATCGCGGCGAAGCGGGCGGCGACGGCGGGGGACTGGACGAGCGTCGGAAGAGTGTCGGAGGAGTTGACCACGGTGGGGGCGGAGGAGCGTGGATGAGGCGAGGGAATGGCCACAAAAGGCGCAGAAGGCGCAAGAAGGAGGGGCGGCGGTAAGTGCTCGGTGCGTGGGGAGCCGGAGGGGCGAGTCAGGAAACCGATTTTGAAGAGGAGGATTTTTCGGGGAAGTAGAGCACGTCGCGCGGGGAGAAGAGCCAGCCGAGTAAGGCGCGGAGGCGGCTGCGGCGGGTGAGTTTCCAGCCGAAGAGGCGGGCGCCGATGCAGGAGAGCGCCTGATCGGTGAGCAGCCCGATCGATCCGATGAGGATGATGGCGGCGTAGACGTTGTCGAAGTTGCGATACTTGGCCTGCTGGTTGATGAAAAAGGTGATGCCGCTGCTGACGCCGACGACCTCGGCGACGACGAGGTAGGTCCAGGCGCAGCCGATGAGGATGCGGGTGTCGTTGTAGAGATCGGGAAGCGAGGCGGGGAGGATGACACGGCGGATGAGCATGCCTCGCTTGGCGCCGAGCGTCTGGGCGGCTTCGAGCAGGGCGGGATCGACGCGGCGCACGGTGCCGGCGGTGACGAGGACCTGGGTGAAGAAGGTGCCGAGGAAAACGATGGCGACCTTGGGTTCGAGATGGATGCCGAAGATGGCGACCATGAGCGCGCCGAAGGCGGGCGCGGGCATGTAGCGGACGAAGTCGACGAAGGGTTCGGTCATGCGCGCGAGCGCGGGGTAGGAGCCGCAGAATATGCCGAGGGGTATCGCGAAAACGGACGAGAGCAGAAAGCCGTAGGCGATGGTCTTTACCGACATCACGATGCTCTCGTGGAGCCACTTGTCGCCCTTGAGGCGAGGCTCGGCGGTGAAGGCGGTGTAGAGGGCACGGCCGACCTCGTGCGGCGCGGGGAGGTAGAGCGGGTTGGCGGGGGTGCCGGTCGGAGGCGTCTGATGGGCGGAGGCGGACTTGGCGACCTGGGTGGCGAAGTCGGCTTTGTCGAGGAGCAGGCCGGGTTTCATCCACGAGACGGAGCCGGCGTCGACGACCTTGACCTGCGGGTGCCAGAGCCAAGGCACGTAGCTGACCGCGCTCCAGATGCCGAGCGGCAGGACGAAGGCGAGGAGCCAGAGCACCCAGCGGAGGCGCGCGGGGGGCTCGCGGCGGACGGAGAAGAGCGGCATCGGGGCGGGCGACAGGCGAAGACGCGGCGTGGAGGATCGGGAGTCTGAAAAGGCCGCGGAGCAAGATGCCCCGCGGCCATCACGGGCAAGATGCCCGTGCCACGCGCGAAGGCGGGGGCTTACTTTTTCTCGGGCGCGGGCTTGGGCGCGGCGGGCTTCAGCGCGTCGGCCATGAGGGAGGCGTCGATGTAGTCGGCGACCTTTTGCGATTCCTTGTAGACGCCGTTCTTCACGTTGAAGGCGTCGGCGATCTCGGCGGAACCGGCGACGGAGCCGAAGCCCTTGGCCTTAGAGGCGAGGACCTTCGCGCCTTCGGAGAGCGGGAGAAACTTGGTGCCGGGGATGAACTCGGCATAGGTGGCGGCGTCGACGCCGGCCTTGGCGGCCATGATGGCGACGCCCTCGTCGCGGGTCTTCGGGTCGGCGAGGAAGGCGACGATCTTGTCCCATACGGTGATGAACTTGACCCACTCGGCGCGACGCTCGGCGAGGCTCTGCGGCGTGACGGCGACGGTGTCGTAGATCAGGCCGGGGGCGTTGGCGCTGGTGAAGATGGCCTTGGATCCGGGAAGGGCTTTGAGGGCGGCGCCGGAGTTGGGCTGCCAGGCTCCGATGGCGTCGACCTGGCCGGAGGCGAGGACCTGCGGGGTCTGGTTGGTGGGTGTGGGGATGATCTCGACGTCGGACTCGGAGAGGCCGGCGGACTCGAGGGCTTTCAGGAGCATGAGGTGCTCGACGAAGCCGACCTCGATGCCGATTTTTTTGCCCTTCAGGTCCTTCACCGACTCGATGCCGGGCTTCGCGACGATCATGTCGTTGCCGTTGGAGTAATCGAGGGCGACGATCATGACGTTTTTCGCGCCGCCGGCGCCGGTGACGAGCGAGTCGCCGTTGGTGACCATGACGGCGTCGACCTTGCCGGCGGAGTAGGCCTCCATCGAGGGACCGTATTCGAACCAGAGCAGCTCGACCTCGACGCCCGCCTGCTTGAACCAGCCCTTTTGCTCGGCGATGGCGAAGGCGGTCCAGCCCGGCCAGTCGGAGTAGGCGACCTTGAGCGGAGCGGCGAAGGCGGAGGCGGCGGAGAGACCGGCGGCGACGAGGGCCGCGAAGGCGGGGCGGAGGATGCGCATGACGACTGGGTGAGGGTTGCGGAGATGAGTTCGGGCGAGTCGCGGAAAGTATGACGTTTTCCGGAAAACGTGTGAAAGCAGGCTCTGTGCCACGCGCTTCCGGTGGATCGAAAGTGTCGGAAGGCGCCCTGTGCGCCGGAAAAACGGCGGGCGACGCCGTGGGGGATTTTCCGTGAAGGCCGGCCGGGAAAATCAGACGGAGAGGGCGCGTGGCGATTTCCGGAAAATGGCTGAGGGTAGTTGATTGAGTTGACCAGGAAGACGGCGCGGCGGCTCGGTGGTCTCGTGAATCCCCAGGCTTCTCCCGCGCGTTGGTTTACCGTGAGGATTCGCGATCGTCCTTGTCGGAGTGGAAAGCGGGTTGGTGAATCCGCGTCCCTCCCCATGATACTGGCGTATACACCCTGGCGTTGGTTGTTTGGCGGCGTGTTGTGCGGCGTGCTTCTCGTGCTGGGGGCCACGTGGCGTTCGCCGGGTCGGGCCATTGCGCCGACCGTGGTCACGATCGAATCGCCGGTCGCGCCGCCGCTTTCCTTGCCGGCTGCATGGTCGCCCGATCGGCCGCCGTCGCCCGCCGAGATCGCGGCCCGAATCGCGTCCTGGTTGGCGCTGGATCCCGCCGCGACCTCGTTCGCCGAACGCGCGTCGGGATTGCGCGCGTTATCGGTCGTCGCCGACGCGGAGCAACTGGCCGCGCTCGCGGACCGGCTCGCGCGCCGAGGGGGCGAGGACGACGCGCGCTGGTTCGCGCTCGTGTTCGACCGCTGGGTCGAATTCGACGCGGCCGCCGCCTCGCGCTGGACGAGCACGCTGCGAGCGGATCTGCGCCTGCCGGCGGACACGTGGGCCAGGAGCCGGGAAAACGCCGCGCTTTCGTGGGCCAAGACAATCTTCGATCCGGCCTACTTCTGGGCGCTGTCCGAGCCCGACGCGGCCCGGCCCGACGGCGTCGCCGCGCGTCTGCTTGGGTGGCTGGCCGAGACCGATCCGGCGCGAGCGCTTGCACTTGCCGACGCTCGCGGCGCGGAGGCCGCCGCAAATACGCTGAAGCCGGTTTTCGACGCGTGGGTAAAACGCGACCCCGAGGCTGCGCTCCGCGCGCTCGGGCCGCGTTTGCTCAAGGCGGGCAACCGCGTCTACGATCTGTCGGACGGCTTGAAGGCGTGGTTTAAAAAAGAGCCCGGACGGCTGTTCGAGTGGATGGGCGAAGACCCGAAGCTGGCGGCGTTCATGGATCACGATTTCGCGGGTCGTCTGGGTAGCGATCTGGACCGGGACAAATCGGCCGACATGGTCTTGGCGCTCCCCGATCCCGATCTGAGATACCGCGTGTTGCGTGGCATGCTGACGCGCGGCGGATCGAGCGATCAGGAGGGCATCGCGAAGTGGATCGACAGGCTTCAGGACGCGGATCTGCGCGCGCGGTTGATCCGCGACGCCAACCAGATCACCTTCATGAACTCCACCCAGGACAATCTTCCCTTGGCGTTGTTGATGCCGTCCGGCGCGGAACGTGAAAAGCGTTTGATCGAGCTTACCACCGATTGGGCGGAGCGAGATCCGGCGGCCGCGCTGGCGTGGTTGAAAAACCACGACGAACCGAAGGTCGCGCTCGCCGTCCAGGTCGCGTCGCTTGGCGGCATCGCCCAGGACGAGCCCCAGACCGCGCTCGCCGCCTGGTCGAGCATGCCCGCGGGGGCCGCGCGTGAGCAGGCGGCGGACGCGATCACGAAAGGCTGGGCGAGCCGCGATCCCGCCCAGGCGGCGGCGTGGTGGGCCGCGCAGGCCGTCGCGCGCGAGGGCAAGCAGGACCTGCCTTGGGGAACCGCGGAGGCGATCATGGAAAAGTGGACGATCCGCGATGCGGACGCCGCCTTGGCGTGGGCCGAGTCGCGGCTTGGCGCCGCGCGGGACAACAACGCGCTTTACGCTTGGGCGAGGCAGATGACGGAACGCCTGCCCCCAGAAAAGGCCGCGGAACAGGTCGCACGCATCTCCAGCGAGATCACCCGAAATCAATGCTTCTATAACATCGTCGATCCCTGGTTGAGACGCGACGCGGCCGCCGCCGAGAAGTGGCTGGCCACCCAAACCTACATCCAGCCCGACCACGCTCGCGCCCTGATCGAGGAAGCGAGGAAGGCGACCGAGCGTTAGTCGCCCTGCCCCCCATGAAGCATCCCTTTGCCTCCTTCTTTTTCGGCGCGGTCCTCGGTGCGGTCGGCGCCGTCGCGGTCCGGCATGCCATCGTTCCCGCCGCCGGGGAGAAAAACGCCGGCGCCTCCACCGTCTCCCGCGTTCCTCCGCCCGCCCCGCCGCCGCCGTGGACGCCGCCGACCTTGTTGTCCGTGGAGGAGTCGAGCCGACGGATGGACGCGTGGCTGGCCGGCGACCTCGCTGATCGTGAAGGACTGCGGCGTTTGCTGGTGGTTGCGCCCGCGAGTGAATTTGCCCGTCTCGCCGAGCCCTTGCTTGCGCGAAAGGGCGGCGACGCCCGCGCGGCGTTTCAGGACGTTTTTGACGCGTGGGTGGATCGCGACGCCGCCGGCGCGGCCCGCTGGGCCGGGGCGCTGCCGGAGAAAGGCGGACTCAACGGGAAAGCCCGCCGCCTCCTGCGCGAGCAGGCGGCGCTCGCGTGGGCGCGCGATGATCTGGACGCGGCGTTGCTTTGGGCCCACGCCCTGCCCGACGCCGGCGGAGAATGGAGCGCGGCAGCGATGATCTACGGTCAGCTCGCGGAACGCGATCCACGCCGCGCGATCACGCTCGCGCGGGCGCGGGGCGACGACGCGTTCTACGCCAAGGTCGCGCGCCGTATTTACGATGGTTGGGCGAAGCGCGATCCGGGCGCCGCGCTTCAGGGACTCGGCGACACCTTGCTCGGAAACGGGATGAACTTCCTCAATCTGGGGAATGACATCGGTCGTTGGATTTCGCGGGATTCCGCGGCCGCGTTCGGCTGGGTGATCGCACATGATCGAGGGAAGGATACCTACACCGGCAGCCTGTTTTATAGTCTGGCGGACATGGTCGACGCGGGAGTTCTCGTGCCCGCCTTGTTTCAAGCGACGCAAGACGCGGAGCATGTCGACTGGTTTGGCGCTCCTCTGCAGGCGTGGATGAAATCCGATCCGGCTGCGGCCAAGGCGTGGCTGACGAGCCTGGGCGACTCCGAGCTGGGAAAAAAGATCCTGGCCCGGGCCGCCGGTTCATACTCTGTCGGACAGCCGTGGGAGGGACTCGATCTGGTGCTCATGCTTCCCTCCGGAGCGGAGCGAAACGAAACCCTGGTCTCGCGGGTCTCCGCCTGGTTCGAGCTGGATCCGGACGGCGTGGTGTCGTGGCTTTCGGGGCACGACGAGCCCGCGGTCGCATCCTTGATGCAGGCCAAGCTGATCGGGCGGCTCGCCGCGACGGATCGACCGGCCGCGCTGGCCCGGCTCGGCGAGCTCGCGCCCGGTCAGGAAAAGCGCACCGCCACGCGCCAGATCGCCGCCGCCTGGGCGCAAAGCTCCCCGCTGGAGGCGGCCGAGTGGCTGGCCGGCGCCTCGCGCTCTAAGACCGAAAGCTACAACCATCAGGATTGGGGCGCGGTCGTGAAGCCGTGGTTTGCGCAGGATCCCGCCGCGGTGCGCGACTGGATCAACACCCAGGCGGATCCCGCGCTGAGGGAGGAAGCGGGCACGGCTTGGACGCTTCAGCTGTTGAATTGCCCGCTCGGTCCCGCCGAGCGGTGCGAACTGGTCCTCGGGGTGGGCGACGAGGCGCGGCAACGGCAGGACGTGCTGAATCTCACGTATCAATGGTTCAAGGACGACCCCGAGGCCGCGCGCGCCTGGGTGGCGGCAAGTTCGCTGCCGCAGACCACCAAGGACGTGGTCGGCCGGTCCTACGACCCGGCGGTGAAACGATAGGACTTCCTGCGCCAGCCTCGCGCTCCGCCTCAGGCCGTGGCGGGCGAGGGGGGCTCGACCCACTTGCCGTGCTCCTTGATGAGCGCGACGAGGCGGTCGTCGGCCTCGGCCTGCGGGATGTTATACTGCACGCACTGCTTGCCGACGTAGAGGTTGATCTTGGCGGGCGCGCCGCCGACGTAGCCGAAGTCGGCGTCGGCCATCTCGCCCGGGCCGTTCACGATGCAGCCCATGATGGCGATCTTCACGCCCTTCAGGTGACCCGTGCGCGCGCGGATGCGTTGCGTCGTCGTTTGCAGGTCGAAGAGCGTGCGGCCGCAGCTCGGGCAGGCGACGAACTCGGTCTTCACGCTGCGCGTGCCGGCGCCTTGGAGGACGTTGTAGGACAACTTGAGCGCACGGATGGCGTCGGGCTCGGTCTCGACGCTGACGAGGTCGCCGAGGCCGTCGCAGAGCAGCGCGCCGGTGAGGATCGAGGCGTCGAGGAGGCGCGAGAGGAAATCCGGCGCGGGCGCGACCTGGGTGGCGGCGGTGTTGCGAATCCAAAGCGGGGCGCGAAGGCCGAACGCGCGGAGGGCTTCGGCAAGGGCGCGGTAGCGGCCGATCGGGTGGCGGCCGGCGGGGTCGGGCTTGGAGTAGTCGAGGGTGAAGAGCAGGCGCGCGTCGCCGAGCTGGCGGAGCGTGGCGGCGAGCGGAGAGACGGTGCCGTCGGCGGCGGACGCGGAGATCGCCTCGGCGGTGGTGGCCACGGCGAGGACGTGATTTTTCGCACGGACGAGTTTGGCGAAGCCGGCGAGCGGCTCGGCGTCGCTGAAATCAAACGTGCGGACGAGCACGACAGGCGCGCTGCTGTTGAAACCGGCCAGGTCGGCGGGCGTGAGCGCGGGCGCGAGTTCGAGGAAGGGAACGGCGCCGGTGGGGAAGGATGCGGCGGAGTTTTTCAACGCCGTGAGGTCGGCGGCGGAGGCGATCGGGAGGAGTAATCCTTCGACGGGTGTGTCGGCGAGGCGGCCGGCGGCGAATTTTTGAGCAGCTTCGGGGAGCGCGGCGACGGAGGCGACGCGGGTGACGACGCGGGGCGGCAGCTCGGGCCCGAACGCGACGGTCGTCGACAACTCCAGCGGGGCGATCTCGCGTTTGGCGTAGACGTAGGGATCGAGGGAGTCGTCGGCGGCAATGTTCGTATTACGAACATTGGTTTGAAGCCCATTGCCCCACAGCGACATCGCTTTTTTGGCGAGGGCCTGGGCGACGGGGACCTCGTAGACGCTGTCCTCGGTGAGGGAGACGCGGATGGTGTCGCCGAGGCCGTCCATCAGCAGGGAGCCGATGCCGATGGCGGACTTGATGCGGCCGTCCTCGCCGTCGCCGGCCTCGGTGACGCCGAGGTGGAGCGGGTAGTCCATGCCCTCCTGGTCCATGCGGGCGACGAGGAGGCGGTAGGCCTGGATCATCACCTTCGGGTTGGAGGCCTTCATCGAGAGGACGATGTCGTGGAAGCCGTGGCCGCGGCAGATGCGGAGGAACTCGAGGGCGCTCTCGACCATGCCGAGAGGGGTGTCGCCGTAGCGGTTCATGATGCGGTCGCTGAGCGAACCGTGGTTGGTGCCGATGCGGAGGGCGCGGCCGAGCTCCTTGCAGCGGAGGATGAGCGGCGTCACGGCCTCGTGGATACGCCCGAGCTCGGCGTCGTAGGCGGCGTCGGTGTATTCGAGGACGGCGAATTTCTTTTTGTCGGCGTAGTTGCCCGGGTTGATGCGGATTTTCTCGACGTGCTCGACCGCCTCCATGGCGGCGGAGGGGAGGAAGTGGATGTCGGCGACGAGCGGGATGTGGGCGAAGCCGGCGGCGGCGAGCTTTTCGCGGATGGGCTTGAGGCAGCGGGCGGCCTGGACGTTGGGGGCGGTGACGCGGACGATCTCGCAGCCGACCTCGGCGAGGGCGATGGCCTGGCGGACGGTGGCCTCGACGTCCTGGGTGTCGCTCGTGGTCATGGACTGGACGCGCACGGGGTTGGCGCCGCCGACGCGGACGGGGCCGATCGCGACCTCGCGGGTGCGGCGGCGGAGCGTTTGGAAGCGGGAGGCGGCGTAGGGAAGCGTCGGCATGGCGAGGCGGGTCGGACACCTTGAGCGGCGAATCGGCTGGCGGCAAGGAGGGCGGCGCGGTGGAGTGGCGGACGTTTTTCCCGATTCCTTAACGACTACGACACGAGACGACGCACATGGGCAGACAGCTTATCTTGGCGGTGGCGGCGGGTTTGGCGCTGGTGGTGCTTTTCGCGCCGCTGGCCGCGGTGCTGGTGGCGGCCGCGAAAACCGGGCGCGGACGGTTGCTCGCGTGGGCTTTTGGCGGGAGCGCGGTCGCGGCGTTTTTATGGCTGGCGATGGCCTATGCGCTGCGGCAGGCGGGGCATCCGCTGGGCGCCTTGGGGTGCCTGGTGAGCGCGCCTTGGGCCTCGGCCTTGGCCGCGATCTGGGCCTGGCGCAACGTGCGTCAGCAGGAGAAGCGGGCGGAGGCGAAAAGCTGATGGGCCACAGAAGGCCCGAAGCGCGCAAAAGAAAGACCCGCTTTGCGCCTTCTGGGCCTTGTGGCTGATGGTTGGTCGTTCTCGGTCGGGGTTTCAGGGGACATCCCTGCGGCAGCGGACGAGGATGGCGGGCGGGCTGCCTTTCGACTCGAAGACGGCGGGGCGTTCACCTCCGGCCTCGGGATAGTAGCAAAATTGCAGGAGATCGCCGCGCACGCGGACGATGGCGCGGAGGCGACGGGATTCGTTTCCGCCGGCCTCGCGCCAGACGAGATCGAGGGTGGCGGGGCTGGAGGACGCGTCGTGTTCGACGGCGCCGACTTCCCGCGGGGTGCCTCCGATCTGGAGGGAAAAGCGGGCGCCGATGATTTGGAGGCGGCCGTTGCGGCCGGGCAGGGCTTCGCCCGCGTAGTCCACCGCCAGGATGCGCCATTCGCCTTCGATCATGAGGGTGCAGGGAAAAGGGACGGGCGGGCCGGGTGGCGAGGGCAAAGGCGACGAGGCGGCGCAAACGCGTTGCCGTCCCGTGCAGGATGGTTTCGTTGGCCGCGTCATGAAAAAACTCCTCAAGGTCCTGGCGGTGCTTTTGTTGCTTGGCGTGATCGCGGTGGTGGCGATCGGCTTTTTCCTCGGCCCGATCGTGGCCAAGGCGGTCAACACGGTCGGCCCCAAGGTCACGGGCACCCAGGTGGTGCTCGATGACGCGAAGGTGCTGCCCCTGACCGGCGCAACCACCTTGAAGGGGCTTTTCGTGGGGAATCCCGAGGGCTGGACCGGCGACAAGGCTTTTTATCTCGGCGAGTTGCGTGCGAGCGTGAAGCCCGCCTCGCTCCTGGGCGATCACGTGGTGGTGAACGAGGTGTTCATCGACGGGCCCGAGTTCGTCTACGAGAAGCGCCTCCTGGGCGGGAGCAACATCGACGCCCTGCTCAAGCAGATCGAGGAGAACACGGGAGGCGGAAGCACGCCGCCCGCGACGACCGAGCCGGACGGGGCCGCGAAGGCGCCGCTGAAGTTCGCGGTGAAGACCTTTCGCCTGCAGAACGCGAAAATGACGGTGATCGCGGCCGGACGCTCGATCACGGTCCCGCTGCCCCCGTTGACGATCACGGATCTCGGCGTGGCGGAAGGCGGCATCACCGCCGACCAGGTCGCGGCGAAGGTCT
>JACCDG010452543.1_pt1 | contig 12237 bp, 6 predicted proteins | sample 7442471 | NCBI WGS metagenome assembly JACCDG01 (sample SAMN15323444, study PRJNA562643) | freshwater metagenome | isolation source: river surface water | place: USA:Blue River Watershed | collected 2017-08-17 | reverse complement strand
CCAGGCTTGTGACGCTTCCAAGAAATCCCATCAGTCCGATCAAAAGGATTAGTTGACCAATACTCTTGACGCGATGGCTCAAAGGCCAACACGCCACGGAAACAAGAACAAGTCCCACCAATTGCCCACGTGCACCAGATCTGATCACCAAAAGAAGGCAGATCGTCACCACTGCCCAGCGCAGAATTTGCCACAGTTTTGATGTCCGCCATGGATCGCCAAGAATAGCGACTAACGCCACCATTCCCGCCATCTGTGATACGGCTAGCGGGTTACCAGAGCCGCCCTCCAATATAATTGTGCGGGAGTCCCAGGAAACAAAAAGTAATAGAAGCACCGTCAAAGCCGTGCCCATTAGGATCAGTGCCTTGAATGCCGCTTGAACATCCGCGGTGTGCGTGATGACTAGAGGTGTGAGTAGGAGAAACGTCACGACATAAGGTCCTCGACTGGCCCAGATGTCTTGGGACAGGTCTGAACGAGGCGCCCATACGGTTGACGCAAGGGCATAGCCGAATAACCCCAGGACCAGCCACCCTACCGGAGAATATTCCATGATGGCATTTTCGCCTTTGAGCAGCTTGATAAGAATCGCCAGCAGAAGGGTACCTCCGATTAACACGTTGGTGAACGTTTGGTGTTGAGAAAAGAATGGGTGGGTAGCTTGTCCCCATTGTTCCAGGCCAAACATGCACAACACCCCGGCGAGGGCAATCGATGGTCGCTTCCAGATGAAGAGAAGGAGCGTTGCGACAATCGCAGAATACGTGATGATTCCCAGCATATAAGTAAATTCGGCTATGTTGGTCGAACAGACGTTGCTCGCATGACTAAGTTTTTTAACTCGGTTGCTACGTTTCCCATCAACATTCTTATCGAAAGGAAATAGATCGCCGCATAAATGGCAATGCTTATCAGCAAACCTGCAGGATTGAACGGAGCAAGTTTCGCGGGCATCAAAATGCCAACGCCAAAAGTGGCGGCCAGAAGACCGGCGCATAGCGTTAAGAGAGCTGGGGCACATAACGCTGTGAATGGAGTCGGCAGCATCCGAGCGACGACAGCGCAATAGAGTAGACCGGCAAAGAGATTATAGCCGCTGACTACTGCCGTGATGAGTATGAGTCCGCCCGCCCAGGCTCCAACGGCTCCAGCGAGAATGATCCCCGCCCCGTCGCAAATAGACAGTGTCGACACGAGTCTCCACTGCCCGCGGGCCTCCAGCATGGCTCGGCATAGCGGAATCATGAGCCGCACCGGCATCGCCAGCGATAGGATCTGCACCACGGGAATCGCCTCATCCCATTTTCCTGCCCAGAGACCATGAATGAGAGCCGGAGCGGCCAATGCTAAAGCAAAACAGGCAAAAGTCGACGCCACGGCGAGCAGACGAATGCCTCTCATAAATAGTTCCGTTTGTCGTGAGGGTTCACCGCCTAATGCGGAGAACGTCGGCATCATGACGGTATCGAGGCTGCTCGTGACCAGCGCCACCAGTGCAAGACTCAGCTGATACCCGAAAAAATAGACGCCTAATAGCTCCTTGCTCTGGAGAAGACTAATCGCCAGGTAATCGCCATTGATCGTGAGCGCGCTGGCCAGCGCGGTGATCATGACCCATCGGCTGTCCTGAAAAATCCCACGAATGGCGGGCCAGGTCAGTGACCGGCTGGGCGGCCAGCATTTGGCCCAGTACCAGCCCAGTGCCGTTTCTACAAGGGCCACGACACAGAGCGGCAAGACGAAGCTCAGCGGCCCGAGGCCCAACCATGCAAACACGACCATAGATCCATGCCTGGCGAGCGAGGACAGGATGATCAGGCGGGACACCTTGGCGAATTCCAGATCTGCCGAGAGTTTCGCTTGAAACATCATCGCGGCCGTACTCAAGGGCAGCGACAATCCGAGAATCCAGACCATGACTTGCAGGGCATGGCTGTCATATAGCCCAGATAGGATCGGTGCCGCCGCCATGAGGATCGCGAAGCCCCCGACGTTGAACAGGAGGGCAAACTTCAGATACATCACCGCCAGGTCTGCGTATTGTGTCCCCTTCTGTATCAGCAGGCGTTGGCTGCCGCCGTTTCTGAGCGCCATTACGATGGTCGACCAAGAGATGGCAATCGCATACAACGCAAAATCTTCTTTCGACAGCAGCCAGCCGAGTATGAGTTGCGCGATGAGACTTGCGCCCTTGCCCACGGCAATGCTGAACACCGACCACACAAGTCCGGAGGTGATCCTGCTTCCCACGACTCTCGTGGAGTTTTGGCCGGTATGCATGGATGATGGTTCGTATGTTTCCGCGCTGCAGGGTACTGTTGGTCTTGTTTCCATGCTTCGACGAACTTCTCAGTCCGGTTGGGCTAACAACGCGGCGTACGCATCGCAGGTTTCCGAAATGAACCGCTCGACTCCGAATAGGCGTCTCCCTCGTTCGTAGGCCGCGCGCCGCATCATGCGGAGGCGGTGGCGATCCTCGATCAACGTGAGAAGTTTCGACGTGAGATCGTTGACATCACCGCCTCTGAAAAGTAACCCGGTGACCTGATCTTCAATGAGCTCTGCCGTCCCGCCGGCATCGGCTGCGATTAACGGGAGGCCGTCCGCCAGTGTTTCACAGACCCACATGCTGCAAGGCTCAGGACTGAGCCGGCATTGCAGTCCGAGATCATAGCACTGGTGTTGTTCTCTGAGCGTGTCAGAAAACCCCATGAAACGAACGTAATCCGCTGCATTGGATCGACTCACCAGTCGCTTCAAATCGTCAACGTACGGGTTTCGATCCAGGGGACCTCCGAACACGTCGAGGGCGATGTCGTGGCCCGCCGCTCGAGCATTCACGACTGCGTGAATCGCCAGGTGGTGCCCTTTATCTTCTGTCAGACGCCCGGCGATCACACAGCGAACGCGATCATCTGAGCGTTCGTTGGGACCCTCAAAGAGTTTCGGCGCGGCATTGTGAATGACTCGTATCGGAACACCCGCGCCTTTCCAGTTAAATCCAATGAAGTTGCTCACCGGAATCAACAGATCGGCCCCCCATTTTGCCAGCAGATGGTTCAGCTTCGACCCCAAGCCGAAAAGTCGGCGCTGACTCATATTTCCGTGGATGTGCCACACCGATGTGTAGCCAAGTTTCCGCAGATGTCCGGCAATGATGTGCTGCGGCAGCCAGTGTGCATGAACGACACGGACTCCCAGCTGCTGGAAAAGCTTGTGCAAGGCTGTCGCGGACTGATACGCCTTGGCCATGACTCCAGGAAGTTGCATAAGCGTGCGGGCTGAACCTGTGGCTGTGAAACTCGACAATCCTTCGACCAGATGGACCCGGTTTCCATTCTCTCTCAGCCAATCAAACATGCTTCCCGGCTGCAGACAGACAAACTGCAACTCGGGTGCGTTGCGGGCGTAGAGCTTCAAGACGGAAGCCACTCCATACCCATCGTCACCTTTGCACAGCATGGCCGCTGGATACGCGCCGGCTAGACCGTTACTCTGCACGATAGTGCCTTCTCCATGAGGCTGATTTTTCCTAGGTCTCTTGATAGGTGACCTTCAAATCGGCAGTTTTGGGAAAGCTGGTCCCTAATTTGATTTTCACGCGTCGCTCACCGTGGATCACGGCTGTCATGGATTGCCCGTTCCATCGCCAGTCCAGAAGCACATTTCCGACTCGCAGTTTCCGCACATCCATTTCACGTCCAATCCACTGTTGAGGGATGCCGCCGCCGATGACGAGGACCGGCTCTCCATCGTGTTCATCGAGATACCCGAGCATGTCCATTTGCAGTAACGCCATCTCCGCGGCGGTCCAGTAGTGCGGTGTCACATGAGGTGGTGTGACCCATCCGCGTACACGCGTCCATCTTCCGAACGAGTTCTCTTCCCCCGTGCCTTCCCACCACGTGTAGAGCCCTGGGGAACTCTGATGGTCCCAAAACCAGTTGAGTGTTGCCCACGTCCGATCCAGGCGATCGAGAAACAGCCATTGGTGCGTCTCGGCCAGCTCGAAATACGTCCAGAGAGGCGGCGTCCGGTACGCCCCTCTTTCATCATGTCGCGCCTGCCATCGTTGATCAGCGAAGAGTTCAAGGTCTCGGCGTTTCGCCGTCGCGACCCAACTGGGCCAGAGCGCGCTGATGAAGGTCCGGTCGTTGTCCGACAGCGGAGGGGAAAACTTCGCTTCCCATGCCTTCCTGATTGCTTCCGCCGACAGAGACCAGCGGCGCGCTTCTTCCACGTGATGGAGTCGGTCGGCCAGTCGCGCAGCCTCCTCGAGACCACGGTAACTGATTGCGTTGACGAACAAGACTGGACGGTGGTGATCCATTTTGCCGATGATCAGCCCATCTCGAGACGGCTCGGCAATCAGGCGCAGGCTGGGGGTCCCTTTGTATTTGGGAACGATCGGCCCCTCAACGTTCTGGTACAGATTGGACGTTGTCTGGAGCATGGCTTCAATGAGCGCCGCTTTGCGACTGATGTGCGGCCACAGCCATTGATCGAACTCCGCCTGGCGCAGTTGGTCGGCGACTCTGCCCAATGCCCAAAGGGATAATCCCGGGGCATCTGCTTCCGGTCCGAATCCTCCAAAGAAATCTGCCTCAGCAAACTGTTTCGAGAGATACCGCGCCGTTTCGAGTTTTCCCGCTCGTGCCAGGGCAACGAGTGCATAGGCCCCATCCCGCTGCCAGGCGAGCGGATAGTTTGTGGGGTCTCCCGGTCGTGTTTCCCCGCCAACGAGTCCCATCATGAGATGCGCAATCTGCGAGTTCAGGCTCTGTTGAAACCGCTCGTCCGGGAGATCGAGCCCTAGGTCGGCAGCCGTCTTCTCCATAAAGTGATCCGGTGCACGGCGCGCCTGTTCATCACGAATACGTACGGTCCAGGGGGTGCCTTTTCCAAGCGCAATGCGGGCGAAGGCCCATCCCCGCTCACTCACCATCTGTCGGGTTCCGCCGGTAGGTTGTTCCCAACCGCCTCTCGCCTCTTCTCCCAGCTGCACGGCACTGGGGCTCGGTTCAATAGTGATGGACCATCGCCCGTTTACGCGCAGGACGTTTTCGCTCCAGAGCAATTCTCGTATGGGCCCTCCGGCAGGCCCGACGCTACGGATCATCAAGGTAGGAGAAAGACCCACCTGATCCGGGATGCTGAGGTGCAACAGCCACTCTCCCCACGTAGGTTGGGACCACTCTGTGCTGTAAAATTCTGTGCTCGTTCGGACTGCCGGAAGGATGGTTCCGTCGGTCCAAGCAAACGATTGAGAGAGGGCGTCGAGCGGGGTTGTCTCGCTTGTCACGATCGGTTTGTCGTTTGCGTCTGTCAGCCACAGGGACACGCCAAACGTTCCCACTCCAGGACTGAGGTTTCCGCCCGGCTCGTGATAGGACTTTTCGGCTTCCGTACTTCCTGGACGAGCGAGCACGACATGTCCGACGCTGCGTGGCCATGAATCCTGTGGACGCGCCTGCATGTGCATTTTGACTTCATGTCTGGGAGAGGCGGCGAGTGCGATGGCCTCGTTGAATTGCCGCCAGTTGTTGGCGCCGGCTATGGGAATGAGCGTGAGGGCGATTGCCATAGCCGGTACTCGCAGATGAGTCAACGTGCTGAGTGCGGCGACGGTGATCAACAGTGGGAGGAAATGCAGTGAGTAGAGAAACGTTTCTTCACCGTACAAGGTATGTAGCCCAAGCTGGCCGAGGAGTGTGAGGCCTAGCGCCACCCGAATCGCCTGGGGTGTTCTGTTTGAGAGCAGCGCCCACGTCCCCAATCCTAACAAGAGACTCCACAGGAGGACCCCGGCTACCCCGAGTACACCGGACGAGCCTGGTGCTGAGGTTTGGATGCTTAATAACGGCCAGTCCAGACCTGTCGTGCCTGCGACGGTAATCGTCGGCGAGATCATTGTATGGAAGAACAGGGTATCAAGCACCGATATGATGCGGCCGATCGTGGGCCAGACGAGATAGCGCCCCTCTTCCCGATCACCGACGAAAAACGTCGCCGTCGGAAAGAGCTGCTTTTCCACTCCCCACAGTAGTGCCACGAGGCAGAATGCGCTGACGGTGATCACACCTGCTCGCCTAAGGTTGTGCGCAGACAGGGTCGCCAGCATTCCGACCATCCAGTTCGTGACCGTAATGCTGAGTGTCACGGCACTCACCGCAATGTACTTCCATGGGGCCTGTTGCCGGTGAGTCGCTGCCGCGGTCAATAATAGGCCGATGACGATACTGGTGGCCCCCAGGCCGTAGGATTCCGGTACAGAAAGCCAGAAGAGCGATGCCGTGCTGCAGGCCCCAAGAAGTGAGAACACGAATGCATCCACCCGCGCGCAACCGAGTACCCTGAGCAGCGCATAGACCGTGAGGAGATACAATGCTGCGATGCCGGCGGTCACAATCTGGACCGCGTGCATTGAGTCGAATCCCATTTTCCGCAGGACGAGCGTGGGAGGATACGCGAGAAGCGAATGAAGCGGGTGGACTTTCACCCGGTAGTGTCCACGAGCGAAGCGGTCCGTCATGTTCTCGAAGACCCGCTTGAGGTCACTTTGAAACCACACGTCGTTGATGTCAGTGAGCAGCGCGGTATCGTGTCGTCCATACAGGTTGTAAAAAACACCTGCGGCAACGGCCGTGAAGAGAACAACCAACAGCGTCTCGGTAAAATTCGGCTTATGTAGCAGCTGCTTCATCTGGGCAGAGTGTTTTCCATCACCTGATGTATCTTGGCCTCCGCACCAGAGGGCAGGAGCTCATAGCGCCATCGCGCAGAGTTTTCCCCATAAACGTGCCTGCGGGGGAGCCTACGGCGTGCGTGTGATTTGATGTCACACAAAGTTGATCGATGATGGGGACCGGTCGGTAATGGGGCACCGTTGAATGTTGCTATGCTGCCCCCAGCTGGTTTCAGATGGCGCAGCGGATATATCTCCTGGCTGAACTATTCATGCTGAGGCGGGCGCTCTTATTCTAGAGAGCTTGTGCCGCTGTGCCCGCAACCACCGGCCTCTGATCAGCATGACTCGGAGCCCACATGGTACGGTCGTGTTTCATCCCAACCAGCGTTTCTCCGCCCGTCTTCACCACTGGCGATCGCCGCTTTAACGGCATACGCCCTAGCTGCGGGGCATCAAAATACGACCTCGCGGAATGACTCGCGATTCGCCTGAAACCAGCCGATCGTTGTGCGCAATCCCGCCCTTAGCTTCATCGCTGCTTCAAATCCGAACAGTTGCTTTGCCCGTGTCGTATCCAAACATCGCCGCGGCTGGCCGTTGGGCTTGCCGGTGTCCCACACGAGTTCTCCCTTGTAGCCCACTTCATCGGCGATCAGATGCGCAAGGTTCTGGATGGTGATCTCCTCCCCCGTGCCGATGTTGACCGGTTCGTGGCCGCTGTAATGTTCGGCGGCCATGAGAATCGCGCGGGCGGCGTCGTCCACATACAGAAACTCCCGTGACGGCGAGCCGTCTCCCCAGAGCACCACTCGCGGCTCGTCTTTAGCCTGCGCCTCGACGCATTTTCGAATCAGTGCCGGGATGACATGCGACGTCTGCATGTCGAAGTTATCGCCTGGTCCATAGAGGTTCACCGGGAAGAGCACGATGGCGTTAAATCCGTACTGCTGGCGATACGCCTGCGCTTGAACCAGCATCATTTTTTTTGCGAGGCCATAGGGGGCATTGGTTTCCTCGGGATACCCGGACCACAAATCATCCTCGCGAAATGGAACCGGGGTATATTTGGGATAGGCGCAGATGGTGGCAAGGGCGACGAACTTCTCCAATCCTCGCTGGCGCCCCACCTCCATGAGTTGCGTGCCCATCATGAGGTTATCGTAGAAGAACCGGCCTGCATTGGCCTGATTGGCGCCGATACCTCCGACCCGTGCCGCCAAGTGCAAGACGATGTCCGGTGCCGCGTCATCATAGAGCCGCCGCACGGCGTCCATCTGAACCAAGTCATAATCCTGACTTCGCGGCACCCAGATATCCCGGCAACCCTGCTGGCGCAGCTGTGCGACGACGACCGAGCCCAGGAACCCGGCCCCTCCGGTGACGACGACGCGCTTATTTGAGAAGAAGGATGTCATGATTGTTGAGGCTAGAGATTTGAGGTTGGAGGCAGTTTCGAGTCGCCGACGGTTGGCGGTCGTTCTTGTTTTCCCCGGATCTCAAACCGTTTCCCTCGGTTCATTCCCCCTACGAATTCATTAATCCATTGAGCGTTCGATCGATCTGTTCGGTCTTACGGCGAACATGCACGTGTTCCTCTAACTCTGCACTCTCCCCGTCCCCTCCAGTGTCTGACGTTCGGCACGGAGATCTGCTTCCACCATCATGGTCACTAACTCTTCAAACGAGACCTTCGGTTCCCATCCGAGGGTCCGTTTGGCCTTGGATGCATCGCCGATCAAGAGGTCGACTTCGGTGGGCCGGTAGTAGCGCGGATCGATTTTGACGTAGCGCTTCCAGTCGAGATCGAGGTGGCCGAACGCGCGGTCGAGGAACTCGCGCACCGTATGGGTCTCCCCGGTCGCGATGACATAGTCGTCCGGCTGCTCGGCTTGCAGCATCATCCACATGGCTTGCACGTAGTCCCCCGCAAATCCCCAGTCTCGCTTGGCATCGAGATTGCCGAGGAATAGTTCCTTCTGGACACCCAATTTGATGCGTGCTGCGGCGCGAGTAATCTTTCTCGTGACGAATGTTTCTCCACGCCGTGGGGACTCGTGATTGAAGAGAATGCCGCTACAGGCAAACAGATTGTAGGCCTCGCGATAGTTCACCGTAATCCAATGGCCGTACATCTTGGCTGCGCCATAGGGACTGCGCGGGTAAAATGGCGTGGTCTCCCGTTGCGGAATCTCCTGCACCTTGCCGAACATTTCACTGGATGAGGCCTGGTAGAACTTGGGTTTGATGCCCGATTCCCGGATTGCCTCTAAGAGGCGGACGGTCCCCAGTGCGGTGACTTCAGCCGTGTATTCCGGAATGTCGAAGCTCACGCGCACGTGGCTCTGTGCGCCCAGGTTGTAAATTTCATCCGGTTGAATGGTCCGCAGAATGCGATTGAGAGAACTCGCGTCGTTCAGGTCTCCGTATACAAGTCGCAACCGTGCCTCCGGCACGTGGGGGTCCTGATATATGCCATCGATCCGGGCCGTGTTGAGCGAACTAGAGCGGCGGACAATCCCGTGAACTTCGTAGCCTTTGGCTAGCAGTAATTCCGCCAGATATGACCCGTCTTGTCCGCTGATTCCCGTGATCAGTGCCTTTTTCACGCTCTCGCATTCTCCTAGTTTGTTGAGAAGGACATGGCCGGTGCATCGCGTGCTGTCGGCTGATCTGCACCGAGAGAAGCTGATCCTTATCACAATTCGCATACGTAGTGTTAGTGCCGTCCGTCTCCGACTGAAAAACCATACAGTGACTGTCGCATTCTGACGCACGTATCTCTTCTGCTGATAAGGTTGTGTCGCACATCGTGACGGTGGATACGTGGTTTTTCGGCATTGACCTGAGCCTCTGACGAAGGTACTGTGCCACTGTCACATTGAAAACTTTCACGGTCGAATGGACAGAGCCTTGCTCACCGGTTTCATTCAGACTCGCCCCGTAAGGTTCGTCATTGCGCGTCACGTTGTCATTCAATCCCGATGCACTTCCTCACCGCCTCGCCTCATCGGTGAAAGCGCTGGCCGGTCCCGGTCGTGTGGAATGGTGGAGGTACGCGAGGGAACGGGCCGTGTTTTCGCTCCTTCACTTGCGTCAGGGACTGGGGCGGCGCTCACTGCATCGAATATTTACCGCGCAGGACGTGTCGCGCTACTCCTTCTGCACAAGTCCGTCGCCCGTCCTGCCTCCTCTGCCTTGGTCTCTCCCGCCCGATGACGGACAGATTGAGGTCCTGCTGAAAGGTAGCGCAACGGTCTTCGGGTATACCTGGACCTGGGACCGCGAAGGTTCCTGCTGGCACAAAGCGCCGGATACCGGAGCCATGTGGCCGCGGAGGTTTTTCGCGGATATTCCGATTCATCCCGGCAATCCCTGCGGAGACATTCGCATTGCATGGGAGCCTGCGCGCCTGCAGCACCTCGCGCTCCTGGCTGTGTGGGCGGAGCATGCCGAAGCGTCTGTGCGGCGACGCGCCGCAGCCACGGTAGAAGCTCAAGTTGTGTCGTGGGTCGAGGCCAATCCGTTTTTGAAAGGCATCCACTATATCGCTCCGGCGGAATGTGCACTCCGTATCCTGGCTGTCTGCCATGCTGTCGATCCCCTCCGCCCCTGCCTGCCCGGCACGAGCGCAGTGTGGCCGGCGCTGTTGACCCTTATTTCCGGTCATGCTGAATTGATCCGGAAACGGCTGTCGCTCCGCTTGACCACGCCGCACGACACGCTCGCCGCGGCGGTGGCATTGATCTATGCCGGCAGTCTGTTCTCTGAAATGGACATGGCTGAGCGATGGCTCGCGTTTGGACACTATTTATTGGAAGAAGAAACTCCGCGGCACATCAGTCACGACGGCGGCGGTCAGGAACAGGGCCTCGGCTACCTGCAGTTCTCCACGGATCTTTACGGAATGGTGTTGGCGTTGCTCGATCGTCAGGAGGCCTCGGTTCCGGACAAGATCCGCCAGGTGTTCGCCCGTAGCCGCGAGTTTCTCAGTGAGTTTCGCAATTCCGCTGATGGCAGCCTTCCTCCGATCGGCGAAGGCGAACATGAGTGTGCGCTGTCTTCTTCGATGCATTTTTCCGGGAGCACCAAGGTACAAGCTCCCGGTCTGACGACCTTTCATCTATCCGGCTATTCGATTATTCGTGGCCGGAAACATGAAAAAGCCATTTTTGATCACGGCCCGTTGGGCATGGCTCCTCGCTATGCGCACGGGCATGCGGATGCGTTGTCTTTGTTCCTCCAAGTCGGCTCACGGGATGTGTTGATCGACCCCGGCACCTATACTTTCACCGGCCAGGAAGAGTGGCGGAAATATTTTCGTGGGACCCGCGCTCACAATACGGTGACGGTCGACGGACTGGACCAGGCTATACAAGACGGGCCGATGGCGTGGTCCCTGCCCTTCGATACGCATCTCGTGTACAAAGACGAGACGCCGGAGGGAAAAATAACCGTCATCGCCAGACACTATGGATACAAGGAACGGTTAGGGGTGACTCATTTGCGGGGAGTCTCGTATGAGCCGCCCGGCTCCTGGATGATCTGGGACTGGCTGACGGGCACCGGCACGCATCATGTTGAACTCAACTGGCACTTAGGCTGCCGGCCGATCCCCGTTGAGGGGGGCTACCGGTTGGAAGGGTGTGATCCTTCGCTGTTGCTTACCGTCGAAGGCGGCACGAGTACGCTGTGTGAGGGGACGGTGCAACCGGTCGGTGGATGGGCCTCGGCGCGGTATGGATCGAAACATCCGATCACAACCCTACGAGTCGAATATGCCGGTCCGATACCGCATGAATTCATGACTCGTGTGCGCATCATCTCGTAGCGCGGCTCTGCTGTGGCTTCCTTGCGCTGACTGCGCTCCAGGCCTTTCCGGTTGGCGTGGAGAATCACACGATACGGGGTGCCGCTTTCGTCACCTTCGTACGAGCAGTGCCTCCAGCTGTTTCACGATCCGCTCCGCCGTCTTCCCGTCCCACAGCGGAGGGATCGCGCCTTTCTTCCACTGCCCTGCCATCAATCGTTGCAACGCGGGCGCCAGTTTCGCTGGATCGGTGCCGATTAGTTCATTGGTGCCGATCGTCACCGTTTCCGGCCGTTCGGTGTTATCCCGCAAGGTCAAGCAGGGAATGCCGAGCACGGTCGTTTCCTCAGTGATGCCGCCTGAATCGGTAATCACCCCGCGCGCATGCTTCACCAAGTAGTTGAATTCCAGATATCCTAACGGATCGACGTAGTGCAGTGATGGCAGCGTCTGTCCGGCGTCACGCAGGTTTTTGGCGGTTCGCGGATGAACCGGAAACACCACCGGCAAGCCCTGGGTCCCCTGCGCAATCGCCCGCAACAACCCGAGTAGTTGCTGCTCGCCGTCCACGTTTGCCGGACGATGCAACGTCACGACAAAGTAGTGGTTGGATTTCAGGCCGAGCGCATTCCAGCAGGCTGGAGGCCGCAACCGTGATGCGTGTTTGAGCAGCGTATCGATCATAGTATTGCCGACAAAAAAGATCTGCTCCGCCTCCACGCCTGCACGGCGCAAATTG
>JACCDG010222507.1_pt1 | contig 12237 bp, 14 predicted proteins | sample 7442471 | NCBI WGS metagenome assembly JACCDG01 (sample SAMN15323444, study PRJNA562643) | freshwater metagenome | isolation source: river surface water | place: USA:Blue River Watershed | collected 2017-08-17 | reverse complement strand
GTGCGCGCGTTGCATAAAGCTTTCGACTTGGATCAGCCTGCCGCATAAGTTGGTGCATAATATGCACCTGCTGGAAACGTGACCGAGTGGCCGAAGGTGCTCCCCTGCTAAGGGAGTATGGGGTGTAGAGCCTCATCGAGGGTTCGAATCCCTCCGTTTCCGCCAAAAAACTGTCCGAGTTAGACCTAATAAGTCCAACAAAGACTTGGAAAGCCCCGTAAACATTACGTTTCGGGGCTTTTTCTATTCCAAACCAGTCTTTTCTGGTACGGGGTAAAACAGCCTTTTTTCATGGTGTATCTGTTGGTACCAAAAGTGCGCGTTGTTGGTATCGTGAAAAGCATGGCACTCACAGACATTCAAATCCGCAAATCGTCCCCAAAGGACAAAGACTATAAGCTCTCCGATTCAGGGGGGCTGCATCTACTTGTCAAAGCAAGCGGCAGCAAACTGTGGCGAATGGCCTACAGATTCGCCGGTAAGCAAAAGACCCTAGCGTTCGGGCCCTATCCACTACTCACACTTGCCGAGGCTCGGGAAAGGGCATTCCTAGCCAAGAAAAAGCTCTTGGATGGCGTTGACCCAGGCGAAGAGAAGCGCATGGCCAAGATCACGAAGAAGATCAGCGCCTCGAACAGCTTCGAGTCAATAGCCATGAAATGGTTTGAGTACTGGGGCAAGCAAAAAAGTCCGCGACACGCTGATTACGTATTGCGCCGTTTGCAGGTAGATGTTTTTCCGCAAATTGGGCATCGTCCGATCGGGGAGATCAAGTCGATAGAGATTGTGGGCGCGATGAAAAAAATCGAGGAGCGGGGTGCACTTGATATCGCCAAACGAAATTTTCAGACCTGTGGCCAAATTTTTCGTTATGCAATTACGACAGGATTTGTAATTGACAACCCCGTTGCAAAAATTAAAGCTTCAGATTTTTTGATGCCATCGTCAGCGGTGAATTTTGCGCGCATCGATTTGCCAGACTTGCCAAAGCTTTTACTTCAGATGGATGCTTATGACGGGAGCTCCGTTACGAGAATCTCATTGCAGTTGATGGCGCTAACTTTTTTGAGAACTAGTGAGTTGATTGCAGGACGATGGGAAGAAATTGATTTTGAAAATGCAGTCTGGCGAATTCCACCGCATCGCATGAAAGTCAAGATGCGTGGAGAGCATTGGGTACCGTTGTCCAAGCAAGCGATCTATCACCTTAGAGCGCTGCAACTATTAACTGGCCAAAATGAGTTCCTATTTCCAGGGGCGCGGGACAGGACTAAGCCAATGTCGAATAACACCATTCTTGGTGCGCTAAAGAGAATGGGATATCTCGGCATGATGACAGGTCATGGATTTAGGGGGCTTGCGTCAACTGCTTTTCACGAGGCAAATTTTCGAGAAAAACACATAGAGGTTCAGCTCGCACATTTAGAGCCTAACAAGACAGCAGGGGCCTATAACCACGCTAAGTACATCGCGCAAAGAACACAGATGATGCAGTGGTGGGGTGACTTCTTGGACTTGGCTCGACAAGGTGTGGTGCTCCCACTGCCTAAGTTGCCTGCTGGGTACTCAGACTAGAAGTTATTGGAGAGACGCTAGGTGAAACTTTTTGGAAGTTAATTTTTCATTAACGGAATTGTTATTAATCAGCCTATTTTTGATCAACTGCTCAATGACAGCTTTAGGCTGGTAGCGGTCTTACCATCTTCGGTCGCTGTGACTGCATCTGACGCAAGAGGTCGTTTTGGATGGTCTGATGCCAAATTCAGCTATCCTGCACAGTGCAACTGTTGGTGCCCATCGCGCCCTGGGCACTCCGCCGACCGTCGGCATGGAATAGGAGACCTGCTGCCGTGATTTGGACAAATGACACCCCTTTCCAAGCACTCTCGCTCAAGGGCGGAGGCTATCGTGGCTTGTTCACCGCCAGGGCTCTCCAAGTCATCGAGGAGCACGTCGGTGTTCCCATTGGTCGACGCTTCGACCTGACCGTGGCACTTCCATCGGCGGCATCGTTGCCCTGGCCGTGGCCTTCGAAGTTCCAATGAAGAAGGTTGTCGAGGTTTTCGAGCAGTATGGCGCCTCAATCTTCCCGCCGCATCAAGCCGGTTCACTTCGGAGAAGAGTATGACGTCGACGTCGGCCTGTACTTTGAGTGGGACGATGCCCAAGACGCAGAACCCACGCCCAAGCAACTCCGGGACTGGGTTCAAGCTGAGCTTCTTGAGTATGAGAAAGCGTGCGAAGAATTGAAGAAGGTGGAAGTGCCGCCCAAGGAACGTTGCTCCCGCGCGTCATACATACGACAGTTCCACATCGACACGCCGGTCTACCACCTCAACACGGACTCCGACATACGGCGCTTGGCGTGCCTCTCGGGGAGGTGGGAGTACAGCGATCCAAAGAAGCAGTCAGCGGCGATGATCGTGACCAGCTTCGGCGGCTTGTTCGGTACCTCAAGGCCTGGGCAGCGGTTTCGTTTGACGACGCTCCTGAGTCACGACCGTCTCCATCTTCCTTACAGTCGTCGCCACTGAGGCCTATCAGGACCTGTGGGCGCAGCGCCTTCTCGGTTTGGCTGATGACGATGCGCTCTTGGCGGTCATCAAGAAGATGCACGACCGATTGTTCGATAACCGCAAGGTCGAGAATCCGATCGACAAGAACGAAGATCTCAATCGGATGTCTGAGGAGGCGTGGGACGGGTTCCTGCCTCGGCTTGCCGCGCTGCAAGACATCGCCGAGCGCGTTGGCGACAGTGAAGACGAGGCGTCAGCCGCTCTTATTTGGTCAGAGGCGTTCTCGTTCCTCATGCCGCTACCCGAAACCGATCAGGTAGAGATAGTCGACGAAGGCTCTGGGCGAGCAGTCATGCAGTTCCGGAGGTTGAAGTCAAGGTGTTTACTGGGACTCCCCGTCGTCTTGTGGCAACGTATCGCAACGAGGTGCCAGGCGCGGCAAAGAACTGCGAGCTCTCATTCACAATCGTCAACCCGCACGTGGTACCGGAACTCGCCTCGGGCGAATGGACTGTCCGCAATGAAGGCCAAGAAGCAGATCAGCGGAGCGACTTGGGACACCGACGGGTTGGAATGCGTCTTCTCAACGCTGAGGCGCACACAGCCTACGTGGGGCGGCACTTCATGGACTGCGTCGTTCGTCTGAACGGGCAGGTTTACGCAGTTCGGCGTGTGCCGGTTACTATCCGTGACGTTCAGCATGTGGCACGAAACCCTCCGAGACCTCCCTATACAAAGCTCCGAAGTCTTTTCCGTCGGCGCCGGTGACACCTCGTGTTCGCACCATAGGGCAGCTGCTGGCGATACGGCTCACCTTGTATTGCGCCCGCAGAAACCCATGAATCTCCCGCTCTAGTTGGCTCAGGCACAAGTCGCCGACGACTGCTTTATGCCAAGAAGCGGGATTAGTCTTCGCAGCGACCAAGGTCGCCTATCGCTGCACACCAGTCAGTGGTGATGACAAATAGTCTTGTATTAAAACTGCGCCCCAGCAAACATTTAAAAAAAATGCTCAAATGAACTGTTTACAACGTAAAAAAAATAGCCCGCCGAATTGTTTACAAATCATGATTTGGTTTCTTGGACGGCATTTTTGACGAATCGATTGCGCTGGCTTTTCTTCCAGTTTCGGAAATTATTTACTTTCTGGCGCCAAAAGAGGTTGGCGCTCAGGCCGCCGTCATTTTCAAAAATCGCCCTCCAAATTCCACCCAAAATGAAAACATCATGCACCGTCAAAAAAGGGCTGGAACTTTAGGAGCCCATGAGCGTCAATTGTGAAGGGGTAACAACTTTAAAGAAAACCCGAAAAACACCCACACAGAACCGCATAGAGCCACACTTGGCAAGCCAAAGCCGCGCATCAGCGATGGAGCGCAGTCAAGACGCCGACCCCCCTCAATCGCCTCGTATCAACACATCCCAAACGCCCCTTGTTTGTAAACAATTCAGGCCAGAACAAAACCCACCTCTCCCTGTCGCTCGCGCTAAGTTGGCCGTGTTTCGGCTGAGATTGGATTGGTTCGTGGTGGATGTGTCGCTCACGACTTAAAGCCAATTTGTGTGACAGTCGTTCGCTTTCATCGCTTCGTTTTGCTTTGACTCATAGTGTTCTGTTTTTCAGTTTCGTCAAGAGCAAGTAAGTTGCCAGTTCGCCTGCGTCGTCCTGTCACCTTACGCACTTCGCTGTATCGTTGACTGACAGATGTCAGCCAACTGCTTAGTGGCTCGCGCCACTAAGTTTGGGAATAGCACGATTGATCGCCGCCCATGCCATCTCAGACCTCCGAGCATCAGCACACCTACGCATAGCGATACTCCGACCCACAAGGGGCCTACGCAGTCACCATGCTTCGGTAAGTGTGCGGTGGATTTAACGTAATAACCCATCGCATTTGTCGCACAGCGACACAAGCCCCTCAAGGGGGAACGCGATAGTCATTACGTCTCGCGCCCTAAAGGGTAAATGCACCACACACGTTGGTGGGCTCGAATGAATTCGGGCCTCACCAAATTTCAACCCCCAAGACCGTGAGCCTTGGCCTGTGGTGGCGTCCTCTCGGAGCGTCACCAATACGGCCCCGTTCACTGGCAGGCTCCGCGCACCCCGCCTGCCTCTTCGTTGTTGAAATCAAGGACAGGGCATTTCTTCCTCACTCACACACCCTCGCTATGCATACGAGCTATCACCCGCCTCTAGGGCTGCGGGCGACAGACGTGCCATGCCTGCGACCGCGTACCTCGTCGCACCCATTCACTCTCGATCATCTTCTTCGTTTTCGCTTTCCCGTGTTCCCAATCTCTGCCCTTACCAGCGTCAGGGGGTTTTATGTGTCCTAGCGCTGTTAGACGCGGCCTGAAGGCCACGCCACCGCAGCTAGGTGGTCTTACCCCTGCCGCTATGTGCTCGGCGCAAAGGGGACCTTTCCGACTCGCAGGGGGGGGGGCGCTTCGCTCACCCTTTCCCTGCTCGGTTAATAGGACAGCTCTGCTGGCCGTTAGTGGCTGAATCAAAAGAAATGTTTTTTTGGCGGCAACAAAAGTTAGCGGACTGAGACCTCGGCCTGTCATGTTTATGCCGCTGGATTCCGGTCAAGCTGCAGCTAATGGGTTCTACCTAAGAGCTTCAGAAGTTGCGTTGTTGAGAATTTTTGTTGGCCGGAAACGTACTTCTTGAATAAGTTATAGAGCAGGATGTCAAAACAGGCTGTGCAGTCTTTGGAAGCGCCCGTGTTTTTCAGATGCTCCAACTTTTCAGAAGATGAAGCCATGACCAAATCAAATCGTTTTTCACCAAAAGTGCGCGAACGCGCTGTTCGCATGTTCCAAGAGTATCGTGGCGCACGAACAGTTCCGTAAGCATGAAGTTGACACATGCATTCCTGGAAGGAGTCACCAGTGATCGAATCGAATACCTTGAGCGTGACAACAAGGCGCTGCAAAGAGACAACAAAATCCTAAAGGTAGCAGGCACGTTTTCCGCTCTGGCTGAGCTTGACCGTCGACTCAAGTATTGACTTTTTTCATTAATCAGCAACGTAACACATTCGGGGTCGAGTTAATTTTCTACAGGCGATACGCGGCGCAATCAATAGTTTTATCGCTATTGCAGGTGCTATTCAACAGGGGTAAATTCATTTCCCCTATGCGGGGTGTACGTTGGTGCACTTTAAGTTCTGTGTCGAACATATATAAATGTACCTACACTTTAGGTAAGCGAGATAGTCTCGTTGCACTATAAAAAACGGGATGTTTTGTGGATTTCTTGCACAACGGTTTAATCGCTCAACTTGCGCCTTTAGATCAAAAGTCGCTTTTACAAAAGGCATCAATCATCAGCTTTACTGCGGGTGACATTTTGGGCCAAGTACAGGGGCACGATCCCCAAATTTACTTTCCCACCAAGGGCTCTGTCGCTTTGTTCGTTTGCAAAAAAGAGCATGACATCAGCTCGGGCCTAGCGGTGGGTTTGGTGGGCTCAGAGGGGGCGCTTGGTTTGCAAATTGCCTTAGGCTTTGGTGCGGGAAATTTGAGCTATATCGCGCAGTCACCTGGTCAGGCCTATGCCGTCAGCGGTACATTGGCGATGCGCTTGGTGCGTCGCAAGTCGACATTGATACTGGCTTTTGCCAACTACCTTTGGAGTGAGTACGAGAGTCTCACACATTTTGCCGCCATGTCGCACAACGAAGACATTCGCTTGCGCCTTGCGCATTGGTTGCTTTTAAGCGCCCAACGCTGCGCGCCAGACGCTTTGGTACTGACCCATTCGCAAATTGCACACATGTTGGGTGTGCGCCGCGTCAGCATCTCCTTGGCTGCGCGTGAAATGAAATTAATGGACCTAATTGATTACAGCCGTGGCCATATAGAGCTCAAAGATATTCAAAAACTTCAGCGACTTGCGTAGAGATGAAAATTTAAATTCATTTGCCCATTGAAATTTTTTGTTGTGTATGTTCGATAACGAACAGATAAAAATTTAATAAAACGCCACACTATCTGCACGGAGGTAGTATGAGCGAAATTTTTGCAATGGTCGAGGGTGAGTTTGGCAAAGTTGTTGTAATTGAAGTTCAGCACAGTTTGGTCCCTCATGCACATTCAGAAATTCAAATGATCTATTGGTTAGGCGGTGGTCATTGTCAAGTGCAGGTGGGTGATGAGCGCGTGGTGTGCGATGAAACCATTGCGATTGGCGTGAATCGATACCAAGCACATGACATGACGCTTGCTCCTAGCGCAGCACCTTCCATGATGCTGAAGCTACACCTACACGAATCTTGGTTTGATGCCAACTTAAATACGCAAGATGAGCCTGTAGTTTTTCTCACCGCGCAGCTCAAGGTCACCGATGAGGTGAAGGCTAAATATTGCGCTCTCATGCAAAAAACGCTGTTTGCCGCACAAGCTGATAAAGCTCAAATCGCCGATGACGTGAAAGCACTGCTTCAACTCACATTGCAAAGCAATCGCGAATCGGTTCTATCGTCCTCCATCGCGAGGCGCAGAAAAATGGTTGACTATCGCTTACGGTTGGCACTCAGTTACATGCGATTAAATTTCGAAGAGGCTGATCTTATTAATAGCCTCACCAAAGCCGTTGGCTTATCAAGGAGTCGTTTGTATGAACTATTTAAAAACGAGCTACAAACCACACCCAAGCTGGTGCGCAACAGCGTTTTGATCGACTCAGCCATCAACGGTATGAGGCAGCCCTATGTGAATTTCTCACTTCTTTCATCCAAGCTTGGATTTTCAACTGCTGCAAATTTCTCAAGGTTTTTCCGTGGGCACAAAGGTGTCACACCCAGCGCTTACAGAAAAAAATTGCGCGTGTCAGCTCAGCAGGAAAGTGCCGTAGCTTGAGCGCTGGCTTTGTTCATACATGTTTTCATAACACTCGCATGTCAAAGCCCTGAGCTTTTGTTTGTCTTGAATTTCAATCACCCCACGTGAATAGCTGATCAATCCAATGTCTTTCAAGGATTTAGCAACTTGTGAGATTCGTTCTCTTCGTGTTCCGAAAATATGTGACATCTCTTCTTGCGTGCATTCCATTAAGTTGCTATTTGTTCGGTCTGAATAAAGCAACAGCCAGCGACTGACTTGTTGATTCAGAGAGTGGTGCTTGGAACACGCGGTTACTTGGGACATTTGTGAAACAAGTGACTGCGTGTAAGCCAGTATGAGTTGTGCGAAGCATGTCGACGTATCAAGTGTAGTTTTGAAAACTGTGCGATTTAAACGATAGGCGAGGCCTGAATGCAGGGTCACGAACCGTGTTGAAGAGAGATTACTTTCAATAAAAGTGGCACCGCCAATAAAGCCTTCTTTACCTATCGTTGCTACTTCAATCGTTTCACCGTTGGTAAGTGTGTTCGTCAGAGAGAAGATTGCTGTGTATGGAAAATACACGTAATTGCGCCTCATACCTGTCTCGAATAAAACTTCTCCTGCAGTTAAATGCATCGGTTCGATAAATTCTTTCCATGTCAACCAAATATCCGTTGGTAAGTTTGCAAACAAGTGGTTATGCGATTTAGCATCTGTTGGGTTCATGGAATTCATTGTCACGTGCCACATATCCGCTCACATCGCAATGAGCCTTCCCATTTCGGTTTTGACCGGACGCAATGAATATCGATGTCAAGTGGTTACTTCTTTAGAAGTAGATTGATCGTCTTGTTGTGCGTGACCTGCCCCCATTAGCCGTACCACTGAATCAGAAGTTAGTCCGAGGGGTCAAGGTTATTCCAAAACTTGATGGTTTGTATTTGCAGCAGCATTTGAATTAATTCGATGCTGTTGCCCGAATAGAGCCGGTGGTATCCGACCCAAGCTGCTGTGTGGCTTGACTTCGTTGTAGTTCCTGCTCCACTCAGCGATGCATGTTCTGGCCTGTGGCAATGTCTGGAACCAGTGAGGCATTTGATCCTGCGGCCGCTGGACAAGCTATCTGAAACAAAGTCCATGCTCCACACCTCGTTGACTGTTTGTGCCAGTTGCAGCGGCACGCGTTCATTCAATGGCCGCTTGGCCTTCTTGCGCCGACGCACTGCCAAGTTGGCGTCTCGGTAAAGCCGGTAAACCCGCTTGTGGTTCACATGCGGGAACTCAGGGCGTAACAAGTCATGGATACGTCGATAACCAAACCTGCGACGCACATGGGCGATATCTACGATGCGTTCGCACAGATCACGTGTGAGTTGATCTGGCTGTGGTGGGTTGCGATAGCTGTCTCGGCTTAGCCCCACAAGGCGGCAGGCGTGGCGCTCTGACAGTTGATGGTCTTGGATCATCTTGCCAATCGCCTTGCGTTTGACCTGTGGGGCTAGCGCTTTACGCCGAACACGCTCTTGAGAGCGTGAATATCCAGATGGGCCTCTGCCAGGAGCTTCTTGAGCTTAGTGTTCTCGGACTCCAAATCTCGCAATCTGGATGCATCTGAAGCCTCCATACCGCCGAACTTGGAGCGCCACTTGTAGAAAGTCGGCTGACTAAAGCCGCCACTGCGGCAAAGCTCCTTGATGGACATACCGGCTTCAGCTTGTTTGAGGAATCCGATGATTTGTTCATCGGTAAATCGTGTGGTCTTCATATCCGCAATTCTCCAAAATTTGCGGACTTACTGCCAATACCTTGGTACGGCTGGCAGGGGGCAGGTCACTGTGAATGGAAAAACACACAGCTTCATGAGTTGCAAACCCTCTTTGGGTGTGATTTGTATTTTCGAATCGCGGTCGTTTATTTGGATGATTTCAAACCACTACGACACGTAAACTGCGGCAATTCAAGCTGTTGAGTGATGTGCAATATGCGATGGTCGATTAACACAATTAATTAGCAATCACATCCGGCAAAAGTCTCTCATATTCATGCTTGACCAAGGCATAGCATTCACAGGTGCGTGCTTCTAACGCAAGGCGGTTGAGTACCTTGATTCGTCCTCTGGTGTAGCTGATCAGCCCCGCCGCATGTAAATGTCCTGCCGCAATCGTCACCCCCTCGCGGCGCACACCCAGCATGTTGGCAATTAGCTCTTGCGTCATCACCAGTTCAGCACCATACAGTCGATCTACGCTCAGCAACAACCAGCGACAAAGCTGCTGGTCTAGTGAGTGGTGTCGGTTGCACACAGCAGTCTGAGTCATCTGTGTCACCAGTGCTTGTGTGAAGCGCAAAAACAAATGCATCACCTCAATCGAACGATGGAACTCGTTTTTTAAAAACTGTGATCGTACCCGCAATGATTGGCCTGCGCATTGAATGACAGCACGGTTTGGCGTTGTCTCGCCCCCCATGAAAATCGAAATGTCCACCAATCCTTCATAGCCCACCACGGCAATTTCTGTGGATGAGCCGTTTTCTAAAACAAACAGCAAAGACACAATGCAATCTTCGGGGAAGTACACGTAATCCAGCTTCTCGCTGGACTCATACAACACCTTGCCTAAGGGCAAATTTACCCGCTCTACTTCGTTGGCCCAGCGTTGTTTCACGGCCTCAGGCAATGCACAAAGTAATTTATTTTTGTAGTCAGGGTCTGTGTATAGCATGCGTGGGGTGCGGGGTTAGACATGCTTAATGTATAGCCAATCCCGATGCTTATTTGTCTTGCATCGAACATATGTCCCACATTCTGCAAAATAGGTATTAAGGTACGTTAATCGTTCTTCAATCTGTCTGTAACTCAAATCTGGCTGTGAAAATTCAAAAATCAACAGAGGTGGTAATGAAGATGAAGCAAGATGTGTTGGGCGACGGATATGACGGTTACTGTGGCACGAGCTATGCAGCCAAGTTGCTCAAGCTCTCTGTTGGCACTATTCAAAACTTGGTTGAGTCCAACAGCCTAAAAGCTTGGAAAACGCAAGGTGGGCATCGACGTATCTCTTTGCAGTCAATTCAAGAATATCAATTTGCCAATAATTTGGAGCCTACAGCGTGGTACTCAAACGATGTCAGGCTGCGCGCGCTGGTGGTGGAAGATGACGAAAACACTAGGCTTATGTACCAAGCGCACTTTGACCGCTGGGCCTTGCCTATTGACGTGGTCATGTATGCATCGGCCATGGAAGCCTTACTTGATATGCCGGCCATGCAACCGCAGGTCTTATTGACCGATCTCAATATGCCCAACATGGACGGTTTTAAATTTCTCAAAACACTACGTGAACACAAGCTATTTTCAATGCTGCCCATTATCGTCATCACCGGTTTGAGTAATGAGCAAATTGAAAACCGTGGTGGCTTGCCAAAAGATGTGCAAATTCTTCAAAAACCTATTGACATGGAATGGTTGCGTGGTTTTTTGGATGCACTTCTGACGGTACGCAAAATCAATGGTAAGACCGCGCCTTAGGTCTTCAGTGTGTAGTGAGCGTGCTTAAGATCCCATACCAAATTTTTAGCGTGAGCATGAATAAAATCGCGCATTAGACCTCCCGCCTCTAGCTGCGACAGGTCATAAGTTTCCATTAGTGATTTTCGGTTGACATAGCCTAATTTTTGATAAACAGATATCACCAGTGCTATGCGTTTTGTTAAATCTGGTGATGGATCAAAAGGCACTAAAGACGGGCTATTTATTTTCATTAAAAAATTTTAATCGTCGATTTTTAATCCGTTCTTAGATGTAGTTGTGATCGTCGGTAGTGTATTCCTCTAATGCGCAAACGAGGTTGTGAATTGATTCGTACCTGAAATAAAGTAAATACAAATGAATAAGTCAATTTTCCATAAATCCAAAACGATTTTGGTCGTTGATGACAACGGAATTAATCGACTGCTCCCCGGACTTATCTTGCGCCCATTTGGTTGGGAAGTTTATGAAGTCGATGGCGGCTGCGCTGCTTTCGAGATATTAAAGAAAATTAATATCGATTGCGTACTTTTGGACTTATCTATGCCTGAGGTTGGTGGTTTGGATGTATTGAAAGACCTGCGAGCAAATGTGAATTTTCATGCTTTAAAAATCGTTGCTTATACGGGCTATGTCTCGCCTGATGATAGCTACAAGCTCATATCTTTAGGTTTTGATGCGGTTCTTACGAAGCCACTGACCAGCATTAAATTGTTAGAGGTATTAAAAAATAATTAACTTGTTCACCTAGTCCGCTAATGCGGAATTAACTTCCGTAATTCGCCCCTTTAATACCGGTATTTATGTTTGAGTCGGCAATCATTTGCATATCAGAGTTAAGCAAGGAAATTTCGTGAATGCAAAAGATATGAATACGGGGCAATTAACGGCCATCGTTGCCAATTTGGCTCAGTTGCACGAATGGGAGCTAGACCACGCACCTTTGTTATCAACATTAACAGGTCGTCATCTGTATTTTCGAATTGCGCAGCGTGCAGTTGGTGATCGTGCACTTTTATCCAAAGCGCTCAAAGACTTGATGGGTGGTTCGGGCTACACCGAAAAAGCATTGCGTACGCGTATGCGTGAGATGGAAAGAGATGGCTACATCGCATCTGTCACCGGAGAAGAAGATGCCCGCTCTAAGTACCTTATGCCCACCGAAAAGTTTTACGAAGCTATCTATATGCATGCGGATCAAGTGCGACGCATTTTTGAAAAAGATTTTCTGATGATTGAGAAATAAGCATGAACGAGAAGTATTCGTTGAAGATCATTCAACACGGTAAAACACAACAAGTTCGTACAGTTCAAAACGGCGCAGGCATGGCAGGGCAAGCCGTTGTGGTGCAAGCC
>JACCDG010777823.1_pt1 | contig 12241 bp, 7 predicted proteins | sample 7442471 | NCBI WGS metagenome assembly JACCDG01 (sample SAMN15323444, study PRJNA562643) | freshwater metagenome | isolation source: river surface water | place: USA:Blue River Watershed | collected 2017-08-17 | reverse complement strand
TGTCTTGAGTATATTGATACGATATAAATTCCTACTCAAACTAATCTAAAATTTGTTTCAAAAGATCTTCGGGAATCTCTTTTGCTTTTTTAGTTTTTGGAGGAAGCTCGGGTTCCTGTTCGGGAATTTTCGGTGCCGACTGTCGTGCGTTTTCGAGGTCTCGAAGCGCTTCTTCTTTTGCTACCCGTTCTTTTTCTTCACGCTCTTTTTCCTCTTTAAGTTGCAACTCTTTCATATCGCGCTCGACTTTCAATCGAGCTTCTTCGGCTTCTTTTACCTTCTTCTTCTCCTCTTCAATCTCGCGAGCGCGAATTTCCGTCTGCCGCAATTCTTCCTTTAATCGGTCGCGCTCGCGCTCAGCAGCTAAGCGCTCTTCCTCGGCTTTTATCTTTGCTGCTTCGAAGGCCTTTTGGCGTTCCTCCTCTACCTCCTTTAATCTCTTTTTTTCAGCCTCAATCTCACGTTCCATTTTTTCCTGGATCTCTTTTTCCATTCTCAACCGAGTTTCTTCCCGTTCTTTTTCAGCGTTTTCTTTTTGAATTCGTTCTTCTTCGGCACGAGCAGCTTCTTTTTTCTTTTCCTCCTCAAGACGTTCTTGCTCAAGAGCATCGTCATGCACTTTTTTTTCTTGGTCAATTTCTTCTTGTTTTTTTTCTTGTTCTGCTTTTTTCTGGACTTCTTTCATGTCATCCTGTATTGCATCTACTGACTCCTGAACTTCGGCTACGGTAGCCTCGACGGCAGAAACTCGTTCACCCATAGCAAGAGAAATCGCGTCCTTAAGCATATTTTGTCGTTCTGGCTGCGCATCTTTTGTAGGAGAAATAAATTGTGCTGGTGTTGCCTTTTTAAGTGCATCAAGAGATATGCTTGGCTTTGGTGTTGCTGATTCCTGCTTCTCTGAAATCTCCTCAACAGACGGCTTCGGCTGCATCTTTGCACTGTTTATCACACCTCCAAGTGCATCTTTAAGTAAGCTCTGAAGGCCGCTGGTATCAGGCATTTTTCGTTCCTTGCGGATCGGCGCACGCACTACGCGAGGATTTGGCAGCGATACATCGCTTGGAGCTTGTCGTTCAGACATAGCTTTTGCAATTGACATATCGCGTGAATCTGCTCGTATCATTCCCTGCGGTGGCAAGTTTTCATCTTGTGCGGTTCTTGTCTGAGGCGGTCGAATAGGAGCAGGTCGAGGTGCTGGTTTAAAAGTAGCAGACGCTGACGGACGTGGAGATTGCACAGGAGTTCCTGCTCGAGGTGGTGCAGGCATTGTAGGGGTACGTGGAGCAGTAGGTGCTGGTCTTGATGCAGTAGATACTGCAGCTGCAGGTGTTACTGGAGGTACCGTAGACGGAGGTACCACTGGAGGTACAGGAATTTGTGGTGCTGATGAAACTGGACGTGGCACAAATCGAGGTGCATTTGTTGATCCTGAACCCGAGAGAGTTGGAGGTCGTGATGAAGTTGGTCTATCGAAACGTGCAGGAGGACGTGCTTCAGCTTTAAATTCAATACCGAGACTTGCTAGTGCATCATATGAAATATTGTCTCGCTTTTCCTTTGGCGGGCGAAAACCAGCTGCTGCTTCAACCTCACCGTTCTTAATCTTGAACAGACACTCTTTACAATAAATTGGGCGGCCAGCTTCCGGTTCAAATGGAACATAAATAACCTTTCCGCAGTTCGAACATTCTGCCTTGAATTTTCCTTCTGTTTCTTCTCCGTCCGGTCGTGTCTGTCCCGGCACTGTCGAGCTCCATTTCTGAATTTCAGCTTCCACTTCGCTTCGTCGGCGAGTGAAATTATTTCGTGAAGTCTCGATAACCATATTTCTGATTTCATCTGACGTTTGCACATTTACTGGGGGCAATGTCTTCGCGGAAAACGGACGTGACGTCACACCATCCACCATGAGTTTGTTATAAATATGGTAGTTCGGAAGGTTTACGAAATCTTCAACGACGAATTCAGGCTCAAATTCTTTTTCAAGTGCATCGGCATCATCTGCACCAACGCGGAAAATAATCATCGTTCCAACGTTACCGAATACAGCGTCTTTCACTGTCTTTGAATCCGCAGTTTCAAGCTGAGCAATGTATTGATGAGCAATAATCAAACACAAACGGTATTTACGCGCTTCAGAAAGAATTGAAGCGAATGAGTCAGTAACAAAGTTTTGGAATTCGTCCACATACAGGTAAAAGTCTTCACGCTGGTTTTCTGGAATACGAACACGCTCCATGGCCGAGAGCTGAAGCTTGGTAATCAACATACCTCCGAGCAATGCAGAGTTGTCTTCACCAATACGCCCCTTTGACACGTTCACCAAGAAAATCTTCTTGTTGTTCATGATCTCAAAGATGTTAATCGTTGATCGTGTCTGCCCTACCACGTTACGCACAATGTTGGACGACAAAAATTGTCCGACTTTGTTTTGAATCGGAGCGATCGCTTCGTTACGAAACTGGTCACGCCATGCTTCGTATTCATGCACCCAGAACGCCTTCACCACTGGATCTTTCAAATTGTTGATGATGTACTGACGATAATCTTTGTCCACCAACATACGAGGAATACCCAACAGTGTCGTGTCGGGAGTATCGAGCAACGCCAAAATGGTGTTGTTCAAGATGTATTCCATTCGAGAAGACCAAGCGTTCGCCCAAATCTTGGTAAAGATTCCCATCAGTCCGGAAGCAACCAAGTGCTTGTAGCGCGGGTCATCGAGCTGGAGCACGTTAAATCCGATGTTATAGTCAGTATCTGCCGGATTGAAATACACCACGTCATTGACGCGTTCTGGTGGAATTGTTTCGAGGATTTTTTCAACCAGTTCTCCGTGAGGGTCGACAACACAGACACCCTCACCTTGGTGGATGTTCTGGATGATCATGTTCTCAAGCATTACCGATTTACCGGTACCGGATTTACCGAGCACATACATGTGCTGGCGTCGATCCTTTCGCTTGATACCGAACATTTGATCAGTACCTCGGAAGTTTGTCTTCGCGAAGTACGTTATGTCTTTGTTGAATGGAAAATCCATCTGGTTAGTATGTTAAGCAACGGCCCATCGGGCTTAGCTGTCATCATTATAGCAAGTAATGAAAAATATACAAAAACCTGGGGATTTTAGGCGAATGCCTGGTTGTAACAAGTATCACAGTAGAGAATTTCTGGGCGGTCTTTTGAATATGGCGATTGGACGTCAGTGCCGCAGTTTGAGCAAGTACGGTCAAAGAGCATGTTTGGGCCGCGCGCCGCGAAGCGGCGCGCGTGCCTGCAATCAGGACACAAATGCGGTAACGGAATTTCCAACCGTTTATAAAATGAAAACTCGTTCGGAATAATGCGATAGTTCTTAGTACAAGCTTGGCATGCAAATATTTCTTTCGAAGGATCAAGCTCGACTTCGAGAATCGCACCAGGAACTTCATTCCACTGTTTCGTTTCTTTCCCAAACGTTCCGCGCGGCGTATCTTCCCACTTGAATCCATTCGACAAAGCTTCTTCTTTAGTCCACAGGAATTGTTCCTGTGCAGCAGATTCGTTATAACCAAAACATGAAAACTGCGCAGGGAAAAATTGGCCATACTCCCCGCTTGTTTTCATTTCAGAAATGATCTTGTTTGAAAGCTGCTCGTATTCTTCTTTTGAGTATTGCTTATTCAAAATCGAATAATCTTTTTTACGCAACCCTGCGCAACCGAGAATATTATTTGAATTGAAACAGTACATTGAATACCCAGCAAATGTTGAACCCCAGCAAACAGCCGTTGCGACATGATTTGAAGTATCTAGACCTGCATTGATGGAATTGTAAATTCGCTCGGCGCCGCGCCCAGCCGTATCACAGTCCATAGTATCCTTGGCATTTCTCCAAATATGCACGCCATACTTGTTATCTTCTGCATCGTAACAATGAAAACACTGCTCGCAGTTCTTCGCATGTTTGATGTAATTGCCTGAGGAATTCGCCACATTCACAATTTCTGCATATTTACGTGGCTGCGTCAGCGCAAATTCTTCAAATGCAGTTCGGAATGCTTCCACTCCTTCCGTAGTATCTAATCTAAATGATTCTAATTTTTCAAAATATTCTTCTTTTGAGTATTGTTGATTGAAAATGCAATACTGCTGCTGGCGCAAATTGATGCAGCCCAATGAATCCGAGCATCCTTTGCAGTCGAGTAAGAATGCGCTTTCTCGACAATCATGACATCCTTTAGAATATTTTAATTTGTACGAGTTGTAACAATCATCGCATTCGTAACAAAGCTCACATTTTGAAGCGAAAGAAGTATCAATGACATCGCGGCATTCCTGAATCCAATATGAGTGGATTGAATCTTCATTATTGGAACTTTCGATTATGAAGTAGCAGTTTTTATTGTCGGCAGAAATATTGATGTAATCACTTCCGGGACTTCTGACATAAATCAAAGCAACTTTTGGTACTGCTTTCCAGAGCTCTTCAAACTGCTCCAAGAATGGCCGTGAGGGATTATATTCTTTCGCATAGTCAGTTCCGTCCCAATCATCTCCAAACCAACAATCGTAACACCAAACGGTATACGGCTTATTCGGGCTGTACATTGAAACGACATCTTTCTTGCATTTGTCGCAGGCGCGTTTATAAAATACTCGCTCGTTGCGGAAACTGAGACGTAGCTGGGCTCGGCATATCGGACAGAGACTCGGCGCGACAACACCCATTTTTTCATAGAAAGAACGATCATTATCAGTAATCTCAAAGGATGCTTGGCATTTGTCGCAATTCTTATGCATATAGATATTATACTACTTCTTTTTGGTAACAGCCTTCACAATACACTGTTTCTGGACGGTCTGGCGAATAACTTGTCTCAAATTCATTTTGACATTTTTCTACATGACCATGGTCTGTTTTATTACACATGCATGATCGACTCCAAAGTTCTAAGGGGTTACGACGAAGAATACGGTTATGGTGTCGGCAATGGAAACAACGACGAGGAATTGGAATCTTCATCTTGCGATAGAATAGTAATTCATTCGGAATGATTTTATAATTTCGATGGCATTCAATACACGCCAAGATTTCACTCGTAATCGAATCCTGGACAGCATCAATAGATTCGGGGATATGCTCAGACCTTAATGTTTCTCTCCCTATTGTCATTTGAAGTGTATCTTGCCACCTGAATCCTTCTGTAATCGCTTCGTTTCTAGTAAGAGGCATTTGATCTTGAGCAACTGTTTCGTTATATCCAAAAACTGAAAGCTCACTCGGGTAAAATTCTCCATAGCGATATTCGCAGCCGTTTCCATCAATGTACGGCATGGCATTCATATGCTCAATGATCTTTGAAATCATCACCTCATATTCTTCCTTCGTATATTGCTTGTTCAAAATACAGTATTCGCTACTACGAAGCTGCGAACAGGCAAACAAATGCTTCGATGAATGACAATGCTGACAGTAGCGAACATCCTGATTTTTTACTGAAAAAATTCCAAAGAGATTGAGCTGCGAATGATCGGCGACAATACATTCATAACACTCGGAAAGCTCGCCGGACATGGTTATATCATATGAATCCTTTGGACTTGCTCCATGGTCGTAGTATCTGCAGTTTTCTGCATTATGCATGGCGAAAGAATTCTTCACATTTTTACTATTAGTAATCACATCACCGGTAGAGTTTACACTTTGAATGATCTGCGCATATCTTCGCGGATAAGTCAGTAAAAATGCATCATATTCTTTCTTTGCACGCTCTCTACCGGAAAATGTATGTAGCTCATAGGAAGCCAGGATTTTTTCATACTCCTCTTTTGAGTATTCCTTGTTTTGGAAATGAAATTTTTTATTTCGAAGACCTGCGCACATAAAACTGTCCGAACAGGCACGGCAGTCGTACATAAACTGAGAATTTACACAAGAAACACAAAAACGTGCGTCAGTGACTTGGTAGCATTTCTCACAACTCATGCTCTCATAAATCCAGTCATTCGGATCAAGAATAGTGAGACAATCCATTATGTCTTTACCTGAAGTCACTAAAAAGCTATACATTGCGTTCTCCATTCTCCAACCGGAGAACAACATGTAACAATTTTTAGCGAACCAGCAGTCGTGAGTATATTCACATCCAACGCTGGCAATACCATCGTCATTCACAACAGCCATGTGCGGGATTTTCTGAATCAGTTCTTTGTATTGAGTAAAAAAAGGCTTAGTAAAATCATAGTCCATTGCATATGACTTTGGATCCCATTTATCGCTCCACCAGCATTTATTACAGTAAACAGTAATTCCTGAGTCTGGCGCATACAAAGTCACGACAGACTTTTCACAAAGTCCGCACGTGCGATTATACAGAGAAATATTATTGCGCCACGAAAGACGTCGCTGGCTGCGGCATTTCGGGCAAAAGGTCGGTGGCGGAACTTTTACCTTTTCGTAAAACGAAAAATCATCAGGTTCGATGCTGAAGTCGGATTTGCAGTTTTGGCAAGTTCGGGATTCCATGTATAAATTATAGTACTTCCTTCTGGTAACAACTTTCACAGTAAATCTTTTCTTGTCTTTCTGGGGAATACGTTGTCTCAAATCGGTTCGAACATTTTTCTTGATGGTCATGGTTCGCTTGATTGCACATACAGTCACGATTCCATAATTTCATTGGATTGCGCTTTGCGAGCCTAGAATAATGCCTGCAACCATAGCAGAGTCGTGGTAAAGGTATATTGAATCTTGTATAAAACCGAAGCTCATCGGGTATAATTTTAAATGCAGTTGAACAGCGGTCTTTGCAATTACCTGCATGAGCACATTCAATAACTTCGTCTAAAATTGAATCAGAAACTTCCACTATAGAATCCGGCAATTGTGAGGCCGTAAGTGTTGGAACATGATGACGCTCCTCTGGGTCTTTCCAAGAATACCCTTGTTCTATAGCCTGCTCCTTGGTAAGCGGATAATAATCCTGCGCAACTGTTTCATTGTAGCAAAAAGGTGAAGCACCTACAGGGAAAAATTCACCGTACGCATATGTTCTCCCCTTGCTGTCTACATAAGGAATATCGATCATTTGCTGTTTGATTTTCTCAACAATTTGTAAATATTCTTCTTTGGTATATTGCTTGTTAAAAATACAATAATGCTTGTTGCGCAGGCCGATACATGCAAATAAATTTGTGCAGTTATAGCAATTGAAACAATAATCAGTTGCAGTTGAATAGTAGATCACACTTCCAAAATTGCTTTTGCCTCCTCCAGCACCGGTATCAAAGCATTCATAAAGATTTTCGCACTCAGCAGTGCCGGGCCCGCAGTCATATGAATCGCGAATACGCATACCACCCCAAAATATATACTTAGAATCCTCAGGACCCTCAGTCACATCAAAACAATACATCGCATTTTTTGCGTTTTCAATATTGTCACCTAGCACATTATGCGAATTGATAATGTGAGCAAAACGATGGATGCATTCTAGCTTCATTTTCTCAAACTGTGCTTTTTTCTCTTGAACTACTAAATAACTGTCCAAATGAAGATTTTTCATTTTTTCTATGTAGTCTTCTTTTGAGAGTTGCTGATTCTCAAAATAATAACTTTTATTTCGCAAATTTGAAGACATATAGCAATCAGTGCAGCCTTTGCAGTCATATAAAAAATAAGAGTCCGTACAGGAATGCGAATCCTGGCTGTAGAAAAGTTTGTACGAATCCGCGCAATTAACATCATCGTATGAAAATTCAGAGCGATGCATGATATAGAGATCCATCGAATCCTTCATGAAATTGATTGCATCCGAATACATTACCCGCTCGTTTTTCCAAGCAGAAGAAATAAGATAGCAGTCATAGCTTTCCTCCGCAACATTGCAATAATCGCTGTTTACCGCTTTTGAATTTGAAAGATTCTGAAAAGGGACGGCATTTCGAAATTCCTTCCACTGTTCAAAAAATGGGCGTGAAAAATCATATTCTTTCCCATATTCCACAGGATCCCATGTGTCGCCCCACCAGGTCTTTTGATCTATTGCTGTAATAGGTTTATCTGCGGAGTAAATCGAAAGAATGTCTTTACCCGAAAAAGCATCTTTCCTTTTATATAGAGAATGTGTATTACGAAATGTCAGGCGTCGCTGCATACGACAAATAGGACAAAAGGTCGGCGGAGGGACTTTGATCTTGTTATAAAAATCGAAATCTTGTGATTCGATATTAAAATCCAGTTTGCAGTTTTGGCAATTTCTTGTTTCCATATTAAATCACTTCCTTCTGATAACAGCCTTCGCAATATACTATTTCTGCTCGATCCGGTGAATAACTTGTTTCAAACGTATTAGGACATTGTCCATCATGGCCATGGGTTTCCTGCATGCACATGCAAGTGCGCGCCCAGAGCTTGAGTGGATTTCGTTTTGCCAAACGCTCATAGTGTCGGCAATTTACGCATATTCTCGGAAGCGGAATTCCCATGCGCTGATACGTTTGAAGTTCGGGTGAAATAATTCGAAAAGCTCCAGTACACTGATGATTGCAAGTTCCAGCATGAAGACAAGAAATAATCTCTTTAGTTATCCCCTCTTCCACGCTTTCGATTGAATCAGGAATCGTCGAAATATCCTTTGTCGGCGTATATGTCTTATCATCAACATTTCTCCATAGATATCCTCTGCCGACAACTTCTTCCTGCATTAATGGAAAATATTCTTGAGCGATTGATTGGTTGTATGGGAAAAACGAAAGCTCTGCAGGAAAAAATTCGCCGTACGTATATGTGCGGCCACCTTTGTCGGTATACGGTTTCTCATTCATCTGAGCGATTATTTGCGGAACCAGAGCTTCGTATTCTTCTTTTGTATATTGCTTATTCAGAATGCAGTATTTCTTATTCTTGATACCGACGCAGCCAAAACAATCCGAGCAATTTTTCACGAAATAACAATACTGACAGTTGAAGCTTTCCCAGACATTTGCTGAAAAAACGGTGTTTTGAACATTACTGCCGGAATCCATCAAGTCATAGCTGTTTTCAATATTCACGCCTATAGCATACGCGTCGTGTACGCTCTTCATGTTTGTCACTCCATAGACGCAATACTTGAGATCTTCTGCAGGTCCTTCAATATCAAAGCACTCCAAGCAATTCTTGGCGCCGTTCAAATAGTCACCGGTTGAGGAAACGGTGTGGCGTGAATTTGAATACCTTCGCGGATACTTAGCTAAAAGTTCCAGATACTTTTTTTCGAAAACGGCACGCCCTGATGCAGTATCAAGCCCTAACTTCGCCACTTCTTTTGCATATTCTTCAGGAGTATATTGCACATTCAAAATCTGATTCTTCGCGTTTCGTAATCCAGCACAGCCAATGCAGTCTTGGCAATTATGACAATCGTAGCAAAACTTCGACTTGATGCAGGACTGGCAAAGCTGCAACCCGTCGCAATCGTAACACTGTTCACAATCCACCATGTTCTGACATTTCTCATTTTTGCGAGAGCCAAGCAAGTCGTAACAATCCCTGTTTTCAATAGAATGATAGAGATATGCTGTATCTTCGTTCATATCGCTGGCAAAATTCAAGTAGCAGTTTTTTGATTGGTAGGTAAAGTTGCAGTAATCGCTGTTTACATCTTGAAGATTGATAAGCGCAGGAGCTGGAACTGAATACAGCAATTCTTTGAATTGCTCGAAGAACGGGCGCGAAAAATCATATTCTTTGTTATGATCCATCGCGTCCCATTCATCGCTCCACCAGTATTTCTGGTCGTACACTGGCAGCTTTAGCTCCGGTGGATACATCGTAATAATCATTTCCTCATGCCCTGGAGCATCGCACTTGCGCTTGTACAAGCTTCGCTCATTTCTCCAAGCAAGGCGCCGTTGCAATCGGCAATCCGGGCAAAATGTCGGCGGAGGGACTTTGATCTTATTATAAAAATCAAAGTCTTCTTGGACGATGGTAAAATCTTCTTTACAGTTTTGACAGACCCGCCTTTCCATAGTTATAAAAAAACTATAGCATTTGCAAGGGTTTATGCAATATTAAGAAAAAAATAAGCCTCTGTGTAAAACAAAGGCTTATCAACGTTTTGTAGCAAGCAATAGTGGTAATACATTCGTATCGGTAAAGTATGTTGTATTGTTTAAATACCACAAACAAGTCTGCGTATAAAATGGATGCGAAACTTCAAAACCAGCAATAAGATCTTGGAAGATAATCACTTCAAATCCATAGCTGACCGCAGTAATCGAAGTAGTATATACGCACGCATCTCCATTCACTCCGATGATGAGCAGGCGTTTTACTCCTAAATGCTTTAGGTACAGCTGGAGGCTTGTTCCGGCAAACGCATCATTGGATGTTTTCTTGATTGTATGCACAAGCGAGTTTCTGAATTTATTCAATTCATCCTGAAGTTCTGAAACTGTGGGCGCTTCACCATCATATTCAACGATGATTACTGGTATCTCGTGTTTCATGCATGAACGAAGCAGTTCTTTATGTAGCGGTATGAGAGCTCTTTTTTCTTTTGATTTTCCAAGGAAAGTATCTTGCATGTCCACTACCAGGACAGCAATATCGGAAGTTTCTTGCATGTCTTGTATGTTTTAGTGGTGAAAATATCCTTGCAGAAAGAGTACGACTGATTGCCTATTTTGTCAAATCTAGATCAACGGCTCAGCTGCCTTCTCCTGCACTGCAGCCGCAGCTTCAGATGAACCTCTACCGCTATGATTGATAGCCGCTTTTTCTTGGGCAGAACGAATGATGGTTGATTCTTCTTCAGCAATCAATTTCTTTGCCATATCAGCTGGGATTGAAAACTTTCGGCGTGATGCGTCAATTACTCGCTGACGATATGAAGGATGTGTTGGCGGAAGGACTTTTAATGTTTCTGCTGAGAATGGGTCGTATGATTCACCGTCGATAGTCATTTTTATGTAAAATTCACCCACACCCAAGTTGATCAAGTCTTTGGTATCAAAAACCGGAGCGAATTCAGCTTTAAGTTTAATAGCATCGTCACCTCCCAAACGGAATGAAATGATCGATCCCACGTTACCAAGCACGGCTTGCTGAACTTTTGGAAGAAGCTGTCCCACGTATTGGTGAGCCACCGTCAAATTCAATCCGTATTTACGAGCTTCTGAAAGAATGTTTTCAAAAGTATCTGTCACCACGTTTTGGAACTCGTCCACGTACAAGTAGAAATCGTAACGCTTCGAGTGCTCAAGTTTTGCACGGGCCATTCCCGCCTGTTTGATCTTGGTCAAGAACATCGCTCCGAAGAATGATGAGTTTTCTTCACCGATCTTACCTTTTGAAAGGTTTATCATGAGAATCTTTTTTTCGTTCATGACCTTTTCAATATCAATCTTGTTTTCTTTCTGTCCAAAAATATTGCGCAACATCGGATCTGAAAGGAATTGTCCAAGTTTGTTAACCAACGGAATGATAGCGTCCGTATCGAACTTTTCAGACCAGTCCGCGAATTCGATTGCCCAGAAGCGTTTTACCATGTCGTCTTCGATGTATTCAACCACTTTTTGACGGTAGTTACGGTCAGTCAGCATTGAGATCATTCCGCGCATGGTTGCGTATGGGTAGTCCAAAAGTGCCAGTGTCGTAAAACGGAACACGTGCTCAAGACGCGGCGTCCAGTTGGAGCCGAACTGCTTTTCCAGCACTTCAATGAGACCTTGCGTCAGCTGGTGTTTAAACGTCGGATCGACGTTTGCGAGCGGATTGAAGGACGCAGGAAAATCAATATCAGACGGGTCAATAATACAAACGTCTTCAATACGATTCTCAGGAATGAAATCTAAGATGTCATCAATAAATTCCCCGTGCGGGTCGATAACACAAACACCGTGGCCTTGGGCAACGTCCTGTCGCACCATCAGTTCTTGGAGTTTTGATTTTCCCACGCCGGACTTTCCAATGATGTAGAGATGGCGTCGTCGGTCAACACGCTTGATGCCGAACACGTATCGCTTTTCTTCCAACGCAGCAACATAGTTAGTACGCCCAATAAACGAAACTTCTTCCGTTGGCACTTTTCCGTACTCCGGCAATTCTGGAGGAGGCGGAGCATATTTGATTAATTGGATTTTATTGAGTCTTGCCATTTCTAGAAGAAATTATAGCATATGTTTGCACACAAAAAGAAAAAACCGGGTAAAACCGGTTTTTTCTTTTTGTGTGCTTGGGACCAGGGTCGAACTGGTGACCTATCCC
>JACCDG011391342.1_pt1 | contig 12242 bp, 9 predicted proteins | sample 7442471 | NCBI WGS metagenome assembly JACCDG01 (sample SAMN15323444, study PRJNA562643) | freshwater metagenome | isolation source: river surface water | place: USA:Blue River Watershed | collected 2017-08-17 | reverse complement strand
TGAAATTCATGGCGGTGATGGTAATGATAAAATCAATGGTGGAAATGGTAATGATTTTCTTTATGGTGATGATGGCGATGATGTTTTACAAGGCGGAAAAGGTAATGATGTTATTGATGGCGGCAATGGTAGAGATACCTTTCTTTGTCTTGGCAAAAATGGCATAACCATTAATCTAAAAACTGGCATCGCCACTGGCACTGATATAGGAGAAGATCATTTATTAAATATCGAAAATATTAATGGCAGTAATGGTGATGATATTATTATTGGCGATGATCAAGATAATAATATTAACAGCGAAGGTGGCAGCGATAAAGTATATGGTGAAGGGGGAAATGATGTTTTGTTTAGCGCTAACCAGTCAAGATTTTTTGATGGCAAGATTCCAGAATCTTATCTTCCTTTTGATCGCACTATACCTAATTACAACTATCGTAATAATAGCCTCTCCCTTAAGTTTTTAATACGCCCCGGTTCAGAGCTTTATGGCGGTGCTGGCAATGACCTTATCTTAGGCTATTGTGGGCGCGGTTTATTTGATGGTGGCGAAGGAATTGATACGGTAAGCTATGGCAATCAAGATGGTAGAATAATTGACTTAGAATCCGGAGTTGTAGCTGATAAATATTACCAAGTTATTTTGCTCAGAGATTTTGCACGATACATAGAATCTAATGGCAAAGAAGGAGTAATGCGAGTAAGTACAGAGGATCTACATAATCGCAATTCCGATTTTCATAGAGCCTATGGCAATGAATTCATGTTAGAAAGCGATGCTGGCGATCCTGCAAATCATGATATTTTGCGCAATATCGAAAATGTAACTGGCTGTAATTTATATAATGATAATATTTACGGCAATGCTCAAGATAATGTTCTGCGTGGACTTGGCGGCTCTGATATTATTGATGGTCGTGATGGCAATGACACAATCTATGGCGATTACATTCTTGACCCCAATCTTCAAGGTAGCGGTATTGATGGTGATGCTCACTATCAAAGCAGAGTAAGTGGCCTTAATTATGACGTAAAAGACTACTCAGATGAAATTCATGGCGGCAATGGCAATGACCATATTTCTGGCGGAATTGGTAATGATAAAATCTATGGCGATGCCGGAAATGACATAATTTGCGGCGATTCTGATGATGATAATTTATTTGGTAATGAGGGAAATGATATTATTAATGGCGGAATGGGGGCGGATATTTTATCTGGCGGCATCGGAGCAGATATTTTTGACTTTGACAAGCTAGAGGATTCAATTAGAACAAGATCTGATCTCATTTCTGATTTTAGTCAAAAAGAAGATAAAATTGACCTTACCGGACTTGAATTTAATCACATTAACTTCATAGGAGAAAATGTTGAAAATAACAACTCCGATCATCATTTAGAATATCATTATGACGAATCAGCTAACACCGTAATTGATGATCAAAATTCTGATTTTATGATTAAATTAACCGGTCATTATCAGTTAAGTGACAGTGATTTTATCTTTGGTTGATCGATTATTTTGGTAATTGGTAATTTCAAATTGAAATCTCACGAAGAAACCTGTTGATGGATTTTGTTATTGGAACAAGCGAGCATCTTAAAATTTGAAACATTCAAGGATCCACATTTGTCACATTTCAACTCTTCCATTGCCATTTCCATTCTTTCCTTGTCATTCCCACAAAGGCGGGAATCCACCTTGCAATTATTATGATGCTGGCTGATGGATTCCCGCCTTCGCGGGAATGACAAGAAGCAAAGCGGTAATGGCAATTGCTCTCTAGATTAAAAGCTCACGCAAAACCTGCTGATGGATTTTTTTATTGGAACAAGCGAGCATTTTAAAATTTGATTCTAGCCTAACTTCATTACCAGACCAATCAGTTACGATTCCGCCAGCCATTTCGATGATTGGAATCAAGGCAGCGTAATCGTAGATTTTTAGGCTGGGGTCAAGCACGATATCGACAAAACCGGTGGCTAGAAGTGCGTAGGAATAGCAATCGCCACCATAAACTACCCCGCCATATTGTTGATATTTAGTGGCTTTGGTTAATTTGTTGAAGGCTTGTTGATTGTGATTTTGAAAAAAGAATGGCGAAGTAGTGCATAAAATTGCATCATTTAGGTGGTTACGATCACTGGTGGTTATTTTTTGATTATTTAGCCATGCGCCTTGCATAAAGCCGGGCTGATTGACACCAACCCATCGCTCGCCACTGATTGGCTGATTCATGATCCCTAACATTGATTTATTTTGATAGGCCAAAGCAATTAAAGTGCCAAAGGTTGGACGTCCGATGATAAAAGAAGAAGTGCCGTCAATTGGATCAATGATCCATTGATAGTCAGAATCCATATTAACATCATCCTCCTCTTCGCCAATAATACCATGATCTGGAAATTTTTTAACAATTGCATTTCTAATTGCTCTTTCAACTTCCTTATCAGCAATAGTAACTGGACTATTATCATCTTTCATCACCTGTCCAATTTTACTAGAATGGCAGCGAAAATATTTTTTGATAATTTCTGAGCTAATATCAGCTAATTCATTAGCAAAGTCGATAATTTCTTGTGTGATAATTTTATTCATATAATCATTTTGACTTAATTTAATTTCTTAAATCTTAAAATAAAAATCAATTTATGAAAGAAAGAATTGCAATTATTTCTGGCTATCGCACTCCAATGACTAAAGCCGGTGGCGCGTTAAAAAATCTCAGCGCCCATGATTTAGGGGCCAGAATTGTCAAAGAAGTAGTTTTAAGATCAAAAATTCCCGCCTCTATGATTGATGAGATAATTATCGGTAATGTCTCACAACCCGCAGAAGCTGCTAATATTGCTCGGGTTATCGCACTTAAGGCCGGCTTAGATCAAAAAATACCAGCCTATACCGTTCATCGCAATTGCGCTTCAGGAATGGAGGCAATTACCAGCGCAGCAACTAAAATATTAGCCGGCGAGGCAGAAATTATACTAGCTGGTGGCGTAGAATCAATGAGCAATATCCCGCTACTTTTTAACCGCAAAATGACTAATTTATTTACCAATTTAATGAAAGCCAAAAGTTTTTGGCAAAAACTTTGGACAATCATTAGTTTTAGATTTAGTTTTTTACAGCCAATAATTGGCTTACAGCAAGGCCTTACCGATCCAATTTCAGGATTAATCATGGGCGGTACTGCAGAAATAGTAGCAAAAGATTTTAAAATTACCCGCAAAGAGCAAGATGAATTTGCACTTTCTAGCCATAGAAAGGCTGAAGATGCAATTGATGATAAAATTTTTGCCGAAGAAATCATCGCAATTTTTAATAATGATGAAAAAAATGGCAAAATGATCACAGAAGATGATGGCGTTAGAAAAGGCCAAAGAATCTCAGATTTAGCCAAATTAAAACCATATTTTGAAAAAAATACCGGTACCGTAACTGTTGGCAATTCTTCACAAATCACTGATGCGGCAGCGGCAATGATTTTAATGTCAGAATCAAAAGCCAAAAGCCTGGCTAAAGAATTAAATCTAGAAATACTCGGTTATTTAAAAGCCTTTTCTTACGCTGGCCTTGATCCTCAAAGAATGGGCCTGGGACCAGTTTTTGCCACTAGCAAAGTTTTTGATAAAACCGGATTAACCCTTGCCGATATTGACTTAATTGAGCTAAATGAGGCATTTGCCGCGCAGGCCCTAGCCTGCCAAATCGCCTTTGGATCTGATGAATTTGCTAAAAAATATTTAAATAAAGATAAGGCAATTGGCAAAATCAATCCCGATATTTTCAACGTCAATGGCGGCGCCATCGCTCTTGGCCACCCAGTTGGCATGACTGGCGCCAGAATCGTCATCCATCTACTTCGCGAATTAAAAAGAAGAAAGAAACATCGCGGCCTCGCCACCCTTTGCATCGGCGGCGGCCAAGGAGCGGCCTTAATTTTAGAACGAAATTAAGATTGATTTTTTAAGCAAAATTCTTAAAAATAGCCCTCTTTTAATCAAAATAACTCTAAATAAATTATGGATATCAGCAAAATTTCTGTCGGCAAGGATTTGCCAAATCAAGTAAATGTGATTATTGAAGTACCGATGAATTCTAATCCGGTAAAATATGAAATGGATAAGGATTCTGGGGCAATTTTCGTTGATCGTTTTCTTGCAACTTCAATGTATTACCCTTGTAATTATGGCTTTATTCCTCATACCCTATCCGATGATGGCGATCCCTGCGATGTTTTAGTGGTCAGTGATTTTGCGATTATTTCCGGGGCAGTTATTGCGGTAAAGCCAGTTGGGGTTTTGATCATGGAAGATGAAAGTGGAATGGATGAAAAAATCATTGCAGTACCAGCTAAAAAACTCAATTCGCAATTTGAATCAATTGAATCTTACGAGCAATTATCGCCAAATTTGCTAGCCCAAATCAGCCATTTTTTTGAAAGATATAAGGATCTTGAAAAAGGCAAATGGGTAAAAGTAAAGGGCTTTGAAGATGCTAACAAAGCCAAAGAGCTGATCAGCCAATCTTTTAAACGCGCTAATGGATAGTTGGAAAGTAGCAAATAGCCAAATCTTTGATCGCAAGCAATTAAATTTCTTAAAAAGATGGTGGATTGATGTCGATAAAATTAATTTTTTGTTAATTATCAGCATCATAGTTTTTGGACTGATTATGACCGCCAGTTCAAGCCCGGCAATTGCTAAAAGAATCGAGGTTGATAAATTTTTCTTTCTTAAAAAACAGTTAATTTTTGCAGTAATTGCGATTTTTTTTCTGATTGCAATTTCTTTTTTGAACCAGATTCAGATTAAAATCTTTGGTTTATTTGGCCTGTTTGGCGCAATTTTATTGCTGATTTTAGTATTAATGATAGGGCTTGAAGCCAAGGGCTCAAAAAGATGGTTGGTAATTGCCGGATTTACCTTGCAACCTTCAGAATTTGCCAAAACATTCTTCATTGTTTTTAACGCTTATCTGTTGCAAAGGCTTGATTATAGGGATTGGCGCCTAAAATATGGTATTTCTGCCGGGCTCTATTTTTTAATCGCACTTTTACTGATCTTGCAGCCGGATTTTGGCATGACTTTAAGCCTGACTATTTTATGGCTAGCACAATTATTTATTTACGGCATACCTTTAATCATAGTTTTTGGCGTTACAATTTTAGGCATAATTGGAATATTTTTAGCCTATCTGACCTTTCCTCATGTTGCCGATCGAATTCATAAATTTTTAGATGCTGATCATAAAAATTATCAGGTTGAAAGATCAATTGACGCCTTTATTAACGGCTCTTTTTTTGGTCGCGGCCCTGGAAATGGGGTAGTAAAAAAATTTATCCCCGACGCCCATACTGATTTTGTTTTTTCGGTAATTGCTGAAGAATTTGGCATTGTTGCCTGCGTAGTAATTATCATAGCTTTTGCTTATTTAATCACCAGAATCATCAAAAGAGCAATTGAGGAAGAGGATCTATTTATTTATTTATCGCTATGCGGCCTGATGATGCAATTTACTTTGCAAGTAATCGTCAATATCGGTGTTAGCCTCGCAATGCTACCAACCAAAGGCATGACTTTACCTTTTATCAGTTATGGCGGCTCCTCAATAATCTCAATGTCCCTTTGCTTTGGCCTGATTTTATCTTTTACCAAAAAGAACTATCACAAAAATTTAAATAGTAATTCGCTGGATTTTATTTAAGAATCGACGCTATATTCCCCCTCTCCCACAAGTAGAGAGGGGTCAAGAAAGCTAAACAAACTCCAAAACAACCGCCGCCTCATCAAAAGGAAATTTTTGATCGCCAATAATCTGATATTTTTCATGACCTTTACCAGCCAGTATCAATATATCATCATCTCCAAGCATTTTAATTGCAGCCTGAATAGCTAATTTGCGACCTGCAATTGCAATAGCTTTTTCTTGCTTGCATCCTGCTAAAATTTGCTCTCTTATTTGGCCCGGATCCTCATTTCTTGGATTATCATCACTAATAATCACTAAATCAGCTAAATCACTAGCAATTTTACCCATAATTGGGCGCTTGGCTGCATCACGATTGCCGCCACAACCAAATAACACAACCACTCTGGCGGCAGTTAATTTACGAGCAAATTTTAGAGTATTTTCTAGCGCATCCGGGCTATGGGCAAAATCGATAAAAATTTGAGCATTATTTTTAAGGCTGATAATTTTTTGCATTCTTCCTAATGCTGGTTTAAGGCTGGAAAATTTGCTTAATAATGCCAATATTTGCTGATGATTTAGTTGATAATTTATCACCACCATTACCAAAGCGCATAATATATTTGAAATCTGAAACTCCGCTAATATCTGCCATTTAATTTGGTAATTTTGTCCTTGATAGGAAAAATTTATTTCAGATTGCTGATCTTTGATAATTGATGAAATGATTTTAAAATCATCACCCTTAAAACCATAAGAAATAATTCTTTGTTTTTGCAATTCACAAATTTTTTTAATCGCCTGATATTCAGCAATATCAGCATTTAATACCGAGATTGCGCCTTCATTCATCTGCTTGCTAAATAACAGCATTTTTGCCGCAAAATAATCATCCATATTTTGATGATAATCCAAATGATCCTGAGTAAAATTACTAAATCCAGCAACCTTAGTTGCAAGCCCCGCCATGCGATCCTGCTCAAGCCCAATTGAGCTAGCCTCAAGCGCTACATCATCAATATTTTTTGATTTTAAAATATGAAGATTTTTATATAATGAAGCAATATCTGGCGTAGTTAAAGAATTGTCATTAATATCCAAATCAACCTCACTGACAGTGCCAAGCGTGCCAATTGACGCTGATTTTTTGCCAAGCAAATTTAGAATCTGACGGATAAATTCAGCAATTGAGGTCTTGCCATTAGTACCGGTAATAGCATAAATATTTTTTGGCAATGGAAAATAAAAAACCTTGAGAAAATCTATCAATAAATCGTAAGGATTTTGACTTCTAATCAGCGCAAATTCGCCACTATCTTTTAAATCATCAATTTGATCACCGAAACTACAAATTATTATCTTGGTACCTCTTGCAATTGCATCGCCAATATATTTTGACCCATTATTGCCACCTGATTTTGAAGGAAGTGCAACAAAAATACAATTTTGCTTTGCCAATCTCGAATCGGTAATAATATCGCTAATTTCTAAATCCAAAAACCGCTTTGGCAATTGCTCAATTTCATTTTTACCGATTTTTTGGATAATTTGCTCTAAATTCATAGTTACTACTAGATTAATTGATTTTTAGTATTATTTTTAACAATAATTTGTCATCTCCTAACAACTTAAAATGTTTCTAATAAAATGGCCAGCTTTGATATAGTTTCAAAAATAAATTTTCAAGAAGTCGACAATGCCGTCAATTCAGTACTTCGGGAGCTAACTAATCGCTATGATTTTAAAGGCGCAAATTTTTCAATTATTCTCGATCAAAAAGAAAATCATATCACTCTCAGTGCCGAAGATAATTATAAATTAGGTCAAATTGGCGATTCAGTAAAAGTATTTTGCACTAAAAGAGGCATTGATGTTAAAGCGTTAGATTTTCAAAAAGAAGAAAAGGCCGGCGGTAATTCTCTAAGACAGATTGTAAAATTAAAAAACGGCATTGAGCAAGACACGGCCAAAAAAATCGTCAAACAAATCAAAGAAGCTAAAATCAAAGCCCAAGCCTCAATTAGGGGAGATGAAGTAAGGGTTGACGGCAAAAAACGCGATGATTTACAAGAGGCAATCGCAATTTTAGGCGCTGCAAACTACGAAATTCCGCTACAATTTATTAATTTTAGGGAATAACTCACTGACGTGATTTGATATAATCATCGATCGTCTTTTGTATCTCGGTATTTCTAAAAATAACATGCTTATGCAATTCAATTGCAACCAATGCCGCTACCAAACTCATTATTTCTTCTTTTGTCGATTCTTTTTCCTTTAAATTCGCAGATTCAGAGTATAAAATAGCGCAATTAGCCATAATTGCACCGATAGTTCCTTTGCCAACCATAATACCGCTAATCTCTCTTGAATCAACACCATCCGTTATTATACCAAAATCGATATAAAATACTGCATATAGCAAAATATTTTTGAGGAAAAATTAATACTTTTAAAGCCCAATGTATATCAATATATACCAAGCTTTAAAAGCATTAATTTTTAGCAATAAATGATTTTACTCACAAAAGTTAAAATTATAATATGCAGCATTAATATTAATTAAATCTAAATATTTGCAATTTAGCTTTCATTATGATACAAAGTTCGTCCCATAAAAATCCTTTTTACTAAATTTGTGATTTTATTAATAATATGACGAACGAAATGGTAACTGACGGAAATCAAGGCGTTGCTGAGCAACTAGTTGCGGCTTTGGCAATGGAAGAAGCAAGGCGACCTGAAAGGGGAATAACCGATACAACCTTAACTGACCGGCTAATCAGAGCAATGCTTGGAAATTGTTGTATTGCCGATCATTGTCTGCCTGATCGCTACAGCCAAAAAAAGCGGCGCCAGGAATTATTTGGGGATGATTCTGCCCTATCAGAAGATAAGATGCAAAAAATTGAACTTTGCCTATATAGAATAAATAGGATCAAAGACATTGATAGGTTGGGTAAGCGTGCCAGAAAAAGAGAATTGGTAATAATCAGAGCTATGGATGAGGTTATTAGGCAGGAAGTTGATAGAATATTGCAAAATCAAGAAGAGGATGGCAAACCTTTCAATAATCCAAAAGAAATATCTGAGCTCTACACCTTATACCAAAAACAATTTGCTACAATCGATAAAGAGGCCGGAAAATCATTTGTTGCGATCTCAAAGCTGCTTATTTGTCTTTATACAATATCAGGCTTTGCTACCAGCGCCTCATCAGTTGAAAGATTGACTAGGGATACTTATGCTGCGATATGGCTTATATTGACAATGGGCGCTGGGTCGCTAAATGCTTATTCGCAATATGTGTTTGCACAAAAACTGTTAGAGATGATGAATAATCTATCAATTCCATTTTATTTAATACCAGCTTTGGCTACCGCCTTTACCCCTTCAATTCCGGTACTTAACGCAGTCAATTTAGTTCCTGAAAATATGGAATGGATAACAAAGGTACTTGGGGTTGCAACTTTTCTTACAACTTTACCGATTTTTGTAAAAGATTATGTAAGAGTCCATAACGGCGCCAAATATTATCTAAATAACCTGTATAATGGCGGATATTATGCATTAACGCACCATCCTCGCGATTCTATTTCAAAATTTTATACCCATTATTTGAGTAATATTTCAATCTCTGATATAGCAAAAACAATTGGCCTTGCAGCAATGTGCGGCCTTGGAGGATTTCAATCAAATGGCTATACATCGGTAGCTGAAACCTATTTTGACATTGAGGATTGGTACTTAAAATTCATTTTACTAGCCGCAAGAATTCCATTTGTATTGATAGCCTCCAATAATGCTATAGAAGGCATCGAAAAATTACTCGATAAAGGATTAAATGGCCTGCCCGATAATTTTAAAAGGGACTTTACCATGGTTTTATTAAATAGCATAGGTCTTGCCTCAGTCTTTGTGGCAAATTCTAGATTATTTGATGAATTTAGCTGTTTTGGCTTTAGTACCATTGTCGCCACGATAATATTTGGAACAGCCGCAAGATTGTCAGGTACTTTAGAAAGCAAGCCAAAAGGAGCAATAGCTATAGGCAGACTCATTAGTGAGTACGTGTCTGAGGTGTCGGGCACAGATTTACGACAAATGGTGCATGAGGCGCGCATAGGTGACGGAGGCGCCGGGTACGCTGAGCTTGTTGATATAGCGCCAAGTAGTAATATAATGACAGAATTCTCTAGCAGCGACACTCTTCATAGCGATAATAGCAGCGATGGCAGTACGGGGTCAACAGCAAAACCCGGCACTCCCTTAGTTTCACGTAGAGAAGGCAACAGATCAGCAAGTCCCAATACTAGGCCGCTAACACCTGCTGCACGGAGAAGAGCAGCTATCAATCCAGGAGAAAGAACATCAGCTTTTAACCCTAGCAATTAATTTATGCCCCACATAAATCACTAGGAAAAATATCACCGAAGAGTAGGTAACCAACAGACTAGCAATCGTCCTTTTTTCATGGCTAATGCCAAAAAACTGACCAATAATCACCACCAGCACTACAAAAATTGCAATTAGCGGCGCAAATGGGAAAAATCGGGCTTTGTATTTTAGAATTTCTTCGCCGCCATTTTTTGGTAAGAAATTTTTTCTGAATTTATAATGACTTAAAGCGATTCCAAGCCATACTACAAAACCTGCCAGAGATGATATTTGTACCACATAGCCAAAGAACACGCCATTACCAACTATTGATGATAAAAATACCAAAGAACCAAAAATAGCGCTGCATCCTAAAGCAACATTAGGTATACCATATCTGCCAACTTTAGCAAAAATTTTTGGCGCTTGTCTGGAATTGCCAAGATACCATAAAATACGGGTCGATGAATATAAGCAGGCATTGGCTGCTGATAATATTGCGATTAAAATCACAAAATTTACAACATCAGCGGCATATTTACCAACATAATTAGCAAAAACTAGAGTATAGGGGCTGGTAATTACGCTATCTTGAGTAACTAATCTTGGATCATTAAAAGAAACCAATAAACTAATGACTGCAATTGATAATATATAAAATAATGATAGACGCCAAAATACCATTTTAATGGCATTTGGAATAGTAGTTTCAGGATTTTTGGTTTCTTCTGATGCAAGCCCTACTAATTCAGTGCCCTGAAACGAAAAGCCGACAAAAAGAAAAACATAAATAAAGCCATAATAACCGCCATGAAATGGCGCATCATCAATATGCCAGCGATTAGTACCAAAATGAGGTTGATGATAGATGCTAAAAGCCCCAAGCACGATAAAGGCAATAATTGCCGATACTTTAAAAAATGACAGCCAATATTCTACCTCGCCATAAATTCTAACCGCAAAAATATTGGAAAATAAAATCAGTAAGAAAAAAATCACCGAAAATATCAGCGGATTAACATCAGGAAACCAATAAGACATCACCAATGACGCCGCTGATATTTCAACCGCAATGGTACTGGCCCAACTGAGCCAATAATTATAGCCCATCGCAAAACCAAATGATTTGCCAACATAATTGGTTGAATAATCACAAAATGAACCAGCGCTTGGCTTAAAAGCGCTCATTTCAGCAAGGCTAGTCATTAAAAAATAAACCACCACCGCCATCCCGACATAAGCAAGCAACGCCCCCCCCGGACCCGCAACTGAAATTGCATAACCACTAGCTAAAAATAAACCAGTACCAATTGAACCGCCAATGGCAATCATATTGATATGTCTGGTCTCTAATTTTTTTGATAAAGAACTCATTGATTTTTGATTATTATAATTATTTGATTTTTGTAATTTTTCTATACCGAATCAACTTGACTTATCTCCTCCCTGTCATTTCCAACATTTACCTCTTCCTTGTTATTTCCAACCTCATTTGTCATTCCAGGCGCCACTCTTTGTCATTGCCACAAAAGCAGGAATCCACCAATCAACATCTATATTGTTGCAAAATTGATTCCCGCCTTCGCGGGAATGACAAAGAGTCTAAAATGACAAGCCAGATAGAGAAATTTTTTGACAAAAAAGATCGCCATGCTAAGTAGTTAATATCAAAAAAACAATAACAAAAAATCAGCTTAATTTTTTAAATCAATTATTTATAAATAATTCTTCCAAGAAAAAAATTTTAAAAAATTGCTTGCATTTTGTTTTTTAGAGTTTAATAATTCGCCCCCTAATTTAATTCAGCGCTGAGAAATTTACTTATAAGTAAGTCAAGCGGGATCTTATTTTTAGATTACTGGTTAAGATTATTCAATACTGATTTTCAATTGATTAATTTAGTATCTGAGGCTCTTGATGCTCTTAATTAAGAAGGCATCAATGACAATAAAATTACCTTTTGTTTTTTTAAAAATTTTATTTTTGATAAAATCTTTAAAATTAACAAAAAAATTTAATAAATCGTAAATATAGTTTAGTAAAAAGATATGTCCAAACAAGTCTTCAAAAGAACCAAGCCTCACGTAAACATAGGCACAATAGGTCACGTAGATCACGGCAAAACCACCCTAACCGCCGCTATCACTTCTTTCTTAGCCAAGGTCGGCTTCGC
>JACCDG010663296.1_pt1 | contig 12242 bp, 10 predicted proteins | sample 7442471 | NCBI WGS metagenome assembly JACCDG01 (sample SAMN15323444, study PRJNA562643) | freshwater metagenome | isolation source: river surface water | place: USA:Blue River Watershed | collected 2017-08-17 | reverse complement strand
GTTAACATAGGTATAATACCGTTTGCATTAATATAATGATCCAATTCCGTTTCACTACATTGCACCATAACATTAATAGCAACGGCATTTACCACTGTAAATATTTTATTTGGATTGAACCAAATAAGATATAACATTGGTATAATCACCACTACTATCGGGTGAAAAATACATTTTGATACCAGCTTTTAGTAAAAAAAGCATTTTAAACACTCATTTATTACCGGAGGAATCCAAATGGCTAAGTCGTTTTTTTAAGGATTATCGGAAAGAGGAATGAATACTTTCCAGTCGCTACTTTCAGCTACACGTTTTATGGTTTCGTTCCTCTTCAATAAACTGTTGCGCATGTGCTTTTCTAAAACCAGAAAAGTTGTCAGTTTTCCAAGCCAGCCGCACGGAGCCTTGAATTCAAAAATATCTGTCATGGTAGTGATGCCCTCCCGTTCACTGAAAATGTGTTGATGGTACAAACGGGCAAAGGGCCCTTTTTCCTGCTCGCTCACAAAATACTGATAAGGCTGATATTTGCTGATGCGGGTGCTAAGCCGGAAGAGAATGCCAAAATGCCGGGCTTCCCAGGTTACCTGTTCTCCGGCTTTCATAATACCCGAACGAACACCGTCTATGGCACGTTCGTGGGTATGTTCAAGGCTTTTCTGGTGTAAGTCTACGCTCAGTGATAGCAGAAAGCAACGCTCTGCCGGCGCATGAATGATGGTGTTTAAGGTAATTAGACTCATGTTTGTATAAGATTAGTTAAAGCGCCGTCGAGGCTAGTATATTCAAAAACAAAATTTTCCTTAAGGGCTCTTGCCGGAATTACAAAGCGGCTTTTTAAAACCAATTCAGGTTCAGTGCGCATAAAAAAGGCAGCTACATGCAATAGCGGAGTGGGTACAGGTAATCCAAAACGCAGTCCCAGGGCTTTTCGCAGGCTTTGCATAAATACCCTGTTGCTTACGGGTTCGGGCGAAACACAATTGTAAATCCCTTCGCAGTTTTTGTTTGCTATCAGCCATTGTACCATTCGGGTAAAATCTTTTTCGTACACCCAGTTTACCAATTGTCTTCCCGTGCCTATGGTGCCACCTAAACCAGCCCTTGCTATTTTTTTCAAACGGGGGAAAACTCCGCCGGCTTTACCCAATACCAGGCCGGTACGCAAAGCCACCTTTCTGGTGTTGGGGGTGACACAATTAAAAAAGCACTCCTCCCACCTTTTGCAAACGGTCATTGAAAAGTCGTTTCCTGTTTCGCCCTGGTACTCGTCCATGGCGGTAGTTTCGGAATGTACATAAATTGTAGCCGAAGAGGCATTGATCCATAATCCCGGGGCTTCTTTAACCGAAGCCAGTGCTTCACCCAACAGGTGTGTGGAGTAGAGCCGGGAAGCCGCAATTTCGGTTTTGTTTTTTTCGGTGTAACGGCAGTCCACGCTTTTGCCGCATAAATTAATAAGCACATCACAGTTCTCCAGCTCCTCTACCCAGGATCCGCAGGTTCGGGCATCCCATTTTACATACCTTACATTCCCGGAATCCGGGTGTTCCTCACGGCTAAGGATAACAATTTCGTTCACCTTACTTTTCAGTTCTTTTACCAATACCTGCCCCAGAAAACCCGTTCCGGAGGCAATGACAATTTTATCGGATAATTTCATTTTTTTGTCAATCAGCTTTTATAATAAGAGGAGGGGCAATAACAATAAACGGTACAGTAACCAGGATAAACTCAGCCAGTAGGGAAGCCCCAGTAATTTTACCCGCCGGCTGTGCTCAAAAAACATCAGCACCACTACGCACATAAACCAGATCAAATAAGGCAGCGATACCGAAAAAGGAAATGCATAATGTAGCACAAAGGCGGGTAATAATAACAGTGCGCCACCCATTGAAACGCTCATCATGTTTCCGAGGTAATCGCTCAGTCTTCGTTTCGGTATGCCGGATGATAAAATGAACACGGTTTGAAAGAGCAATTGGCCACCGCATATAAGCAATTCGCGGAGAAAAGAAGAAACGGGCACGTAATCGGATAGTAATCCGGCATAGCTTCCAAGTACTTTAGCAACACACAACCAGCATAACAACAAATACAGCAGACGGTATTTTAGGTTAAAAGAAGGTTCGGCAGTATAACTGCATGTTTGTTGTTGCACGGGCGGAATAATAAGCCTTCTGTTAAGGGAAATAAGACGGTATACATGTTTTAGTAACCGGTATACTGGTTTGACCTGAACCAGGGGCTTTATCCATGCTAGTTTGGTGCCAAGTATAAAGAGCAGGCCGTCCAACCCATAGATTACACGCTTGTGCTCCTGATCAATAACCGGTATTTCATCGCCGGCTCTTTTAAAGTCAATCCAGTTGAGGTATTCCTGTCCGTTTAGCTCCCGGAAAGCAATACGCTTGTCCTGAGCAATGAAACCAAAAGCCACAAAAGCTTTGGTATAAGCCGCACAGGCCGGACAGTTCTGGTCGTATATAATTGCTGTGTCACGCATGATAAATATGTTAATTTCTAAACTTTCAATAATTATTGAAATTTATAATCAAATTTTTTTATTTGAATGCCTTTAGCAAAGCATTAATAAAGGCATTTTCTTCAAATTTAATGGCTTTGTCCAGCACATAATCGGCTCTGGTTACTACGTTTTCTATATTACTGACAGCATTCACAAAGGCTTTATGGCGTGTATCGTTTTTGTCGCCGTCTATGTGTTTTACCTCTTCCAGGATTTTCATTACCGGCTCTATTTCCCGCTTCCTTCTTTCCTTTATTATTTGTTTGGCGGTTTTCCAGATGTCTTTTTCGGCTTTAAAGAACTCCTTACGCTCTCCGGCACGCAGTTCACGGTATATCAGTCCCCAGTCAATCAGCGCTCGCAGGTTCATGTTGGCATTTCCCCGCGATATTTTCAGTTCATCCATAATGTCTTCTGCGCTTAAGGGGTCGTTGCTAATCATAAGGAGGGCATGCACCTGAGCCATGGTGCGGTTTATTCCCCAACTGCTGCCCAAAGTACCCCAGGCCTGAATGAATTTATCTTTCGCTTCGGTATATTTCATCATACGGATACAAACATAGGATAATTTTCTAAACTTTCAAAATATATTGAAAGATATTTTTCAATAAAATACCCTCCACCAGGAAGGTTCAGGCTTTAGCAGCCGGAGGTTAGTTCAGGCAAGCTTAACGGGGCTTGCTTGTTATTTGGTAGTCTTGCCGCCCATTTGTTTGCCCATTTTTTCATATTCCCTATCGTTTGGTTCCCAAAGCTCCAGGTTGTTGCCCTCCCCATCCAGTATATGAACGAACTTTCCATAATCATAGGTTTGAATAGTGTCCACGATGCTTACTCCGCTTTTCTTCAACTCTTCTACCAGCGCTTTAATATTTTCAACCCGGTAATTGATCATGAAATCTTTGGTGGAAGGTTCGAAGTATTTGGTGCTTTCTTTAAAAGGACTCCATTGGGTAAATCCTTTCCTGGTGCTGTCGGCGCCCTGATACCATTCAAATACAGCGCCGTATTGATTGGTATTTAGTCCGAGGTTTTCTTTATACCATTCCCGCAGTTTTTTCGGGTCTTTGCGTTTAAAGAAAATACCACCAATGCCTGTTGCTTTTTTTAAGGCAGGGGGTGCAGGTGTTTGTTGCGCAATGATGTTGTGAAAAGTGAAACCAAAACCGAAGGAAGCGGCAAGGGCTAAAAGGAACAAGCTCGTTTTTTTCATTTAGCGTAGGAGAATGTTTGTGAGAACTTTAATAGTGCAGGTAGTACTCAATCCAATAGAAAGTCCACTAAGCGCTGACCATTAGGTATGAATAATGTAGTTTCTGAGGCCGAAGCGCCCCGACAACAACCAAAGCTTTGCCAGGGCGCTTATTTAAACTTTACAGCGTTTATGCTATTTACTTAATACCAGTCGCTTACTGATTAAAGCCTCGTTTACATAAAGTTTAATAAAGTAAATTCCATTGGGCAAAGCCGATAAATCAAGTCTTGTGCTTTGCATTTGTTGTTCCCAGCTACCTTCATAGACCACTTCGCCAAGGGTATTCAACAGATGCAAAATGCCTTTTTTATCGGCAGCCTTATCGAGCTGCAAACTTATGCTGCCACCACTTGGATTAGGGAAAACCATAAGATTAGCACCCTTGCTGTGTAGGGCAAAAATACCCGTATTATTAACCAAACGAGCTGTTTTAATATTAGAACGTGAAGTATTAATAGCGCCCCGGGTGGGGTCGCAAGTACTTATTGGACCGCCTTCGATCATATACAACAGATCGGGCGAACTACTTACCGATGGTGCATTTAAATCTGTGTAACTATTGAGGTTAGAAGGCAGGCTGTCAATTCTTTCCCAACCCGAACCCGTGGTATAACGCCAGATGATAAATTTGCTGAAAGACAAACCCTCATAGTTATCCCAAATAAGGTTATAGGCATTACCTAAACCTTTATTAATGGTAAGGTGTATGGTTTTATGTAGATCACTTTTATTGGATTCTTTTCCGCAGGCATTTACAGTTGCGATTTTATAGCGCCAGCCACGTATAGAAGGATCGGCTATTGGATCGGTAAATTCGTGCAGACCATTAGAAGGTACATTACCCACCATATAGTACAAGCCGGCCTGAGAGCTTTCGCGGTATATATTTACTGAAGCCACATCGTTGGTTTGCCCTATTTCCCATATCAGGCGGTTGGTTTGAGTGGTAGTATCTACCGTAACGGCACAAATACTGAGCGGGTTTGGTATCTGTTCGCTAATGGTAGCAGTAAGCAGTGATTTACATCCGTTGGAACCACTGACCAGTAGCGAATAAAAACCGGGTTGTATATTGCTCATGTCTTCGGTATGCATACCGTTCGACCAGTTATAGGTATAAGGGCTATTGCCAAGGTAAGTGCTTACATACACACTAGCTCCGCCACCGGAACCACAATTCAGTACCGATACCGAATCGAGTATAATAATAGGAGCACCACTTTCGTTTACCGAAACGATTTTATCTTTCAGGCAACCCTTGGAATCGACAACGGTAACGGTATAAATGCCAACACCCAATCCACTTACAGAAGGTGTATTATATCCATTGCTCCATAAATAGTTGTAAGGCCCGGTAGTACCCGAAACCGATGTTTGCACTACTCCACTGCTGCCTCCGCAGGCAGAGGGATAAGACACATACGATATGTTGAAATCGGGCGGCTGATGTACGGTGATACTTTTATTGGCCTTACAACCATTAGCATCGCTTACCGTTACCTCGTAGGGACCGGCTACCAGTTGATTAATGTCTTCTGTGGTTTTTCCGTTAGACCATACATAAGTATAAGGCGCAGAGCTTCCAATGAGAGTAATATCAATAGCCCCGGTAGCCTGCCCGAAACAATCGGCATCAATGCTATTGTTAACGGATATGGTTGGTGCCTGTGCATCGCTTACGGTAGCCACGGCAAAACTCTTACAACCTTTGGCATCGGTTACCGACACATAATAAATGCCAGAACTCAGGCTGTCAGCAATAAAACTTTTATCGCCATTTGTCCAATTATAAGTAAAAGGAGTGTTGGCACCACTTACAACCGATACTGCCTTGCCGTTGCTTTGTCCGCAGGTTGACGATACGGTACTGGTTGAAATATTAATCCGAGAGTCGGGAATGATAACACTTTTTACAGAAGTATCGGTAGCACCACAGGAATTACGCATAATTACCTGCACATTATAAGTTCCGGGCTGACTATAGGCATGCATAACAGGCTCCAGTGAACTGTTACTGATAGTAGAACCCGAACCATCGCCAAAATTCCACTCGTAAGTGCTGGCTCCATAAGCCAGAAAACCGATGGGTTCATTCAGACAATAATATTTGGATTCATTAAAGAAAAAGCTGGCATCTTTATCAATGGCATTGTTATTTGAAATATTTACCGAACCGAGGTTTTGTGTTACAACCGATCCGCAGGGCGAAGTAACCTTAATGCTGGGGGTATAATTCCCTATTGCATTGTAGGGGTGTTTAAATATAGCATAAGCAATTCCGTCTGGTCCGTTGAGTATGCTGGTAGGCTGAGTCGTACTTTGTCCGTCTCCGAAGTTAAGCATAAAGGTTCCTACATCGGGTGGTGTAAGAATAAAGAAAGTGGAATCGCCTGGACAGGCAACACTCATTGGGCTACCGGCCAGAAACGACCCGGGTTTAAGCGGGCTGGAATTATGGACAACAACCTGTTTACTATAATTGTTGCTGTTTCCACAACCATTGGTGATGGTAGCGGTAATGGTATAAGTACCGGCACTGGCATAGTGATGTGCAATTTGTTCCTGATTTTGTGCCGTGGCAGTGACACCGTCGCCGAAATTAAAAAACACCGGAACGTACTTCGGAACATTATTGGGCATATCAATCATTATAGAAGTATTGGGGCATATAGAGTCGGGAGCCGCAAATGTAAAAGGCGCTACCGGCAATGAAGACTGTACGTAAACATTTCGTTGTATGGTTTTGGAATACCCACAGCCATTTTTTAAAGTAAGTTTTACCAGATAAGTCCCTGTTGAAGGATAAGTGGCCTGAGGATTATCTACCTGCGAAGTAGAACCATTTCCTAAATCCCACTGGTAAGCACTGAAACCATAAGGGCCATAGAACGACACCTTGGTGGCAGGACAGGTAATGGAATCATTAATGGATATATAATTTGCATTCAGGTACGGCGAAACAGGCAGATTGTTAACCACATGAACCGTATCTTTAACCACAGCGGAGTTGCCGCAGGAATTAAAGTAAGTGGCTTTAATAATGTATGTACCCGGAAGGTTATATACATGCCGGCGTCCACCGTGTTCAATCACCCCATCACCATATTCCATAATAAAACTGTCGTCGCCACCGGAAGTATAAATCTCTACATTATCGCCGGGGCAAACGGAATCGCGCTGTAACTGCACATAAACGTTCGTAACCGGTGCATTATTAATAACATTTACCGTTGCGTTAAGGTGTTTTGTACCGCATTGAGTAGTAGCATCCACTGTTACCGTATAAGTACCTATACTGGTATAAGTATGGTCGGCCCAATAATGATTACCGGAAATAGAAGGCGATCCGTCGCCAAAATCCCATACGGCATCCAGGTTTCCGGGAGGGCTCCAGCCATTTATATTAAAATTTACCCGGTCGCCGGGACAAGCGCCTGATTGCAATACTATGGAGTTGATAGCATCATAACCCCATACCGTTACATAACCATGATCGTTGAGCAAAGGGGCGCCATTTGCATTAAAAGTTTCAAAATGGTAATAATGATACCCGGTAGTTGTAAAGGTATAACTGGTTGTTTGTCCATATTGTATAACCGACCCGTCAAAAGTCCATTTATAGGTTACCGCAGATGGAATATTTGTACTACTGAAACTTACCGTTAGAGGTCCGCAGCCAGAGGAAGGATTAACAGTAACCTGAGCCCGAACAAATGCGGCTGAGAAAAACAAAAGGATGTAAATAAGCTGTCTCATGTGTTATTTAATGGAAATAATCGTCAAATTTAGAAGTTTATACCTATTCGCTTACAACAATTCTTTCAATGGAGCTGTAATTACGATAAAAAATTCCCTTACCTTTGTTTCCCTATCCTTATTGCGTTTTTACTGTGAGCAATACTACTCATCACGGACACATCGAGAAAATAACCCTGGGCGGACTGTTAGTAACACTCGGAATTATATACGGTGATATTGGTACTTCGCCACTGTACGTTATGAAAGCCATAGTAGGAAAAATGCCAATCAACGAAGATGTGGTGCTTGGTGGTATTTCCTGTATATTCTGGACCCTCACTTTGCAAACCACCCTAAAATACGTCGTCCTCACCTTACAGGCCGATAATAAAGGTGAAGGAGGGATATTTTCTTTATACACACTTGTAAAACGCTGCAAAAAGAGGTGGCTCCTGGTTCCGGCTATTATTGGCGGAAGTGCCCTCCTGGCCGATGGCATTATTACACCTCCAATCTCCGTTTCTTCAGCCATAGAAGGTTTACAGATATTTTATCCGAAACTGAATACCATTCCTATTGTTATCGGTATTTTAATTGTACTGTTCATTATCCAGCAATTCGGCACGCATTTTATTGGTAAATTTTTCGGTCCCATGATGTTTACCTGGTTTGCCATGTTGGGTGTGTTGGGCATTATACAACTTTCGGGGAACTTTGGGGTTCTCAAAGCCTTAAACCCCTACTATGCTTTGCATTTGCTTTCCATACACCACGAAGGCTTTTATGTACTTGGGGCAGTGTTCCTCTGTACTACCGGTGCCGAGGCACTTTATTCTGATATGGGGCATTGCGGAAGAAGCAATATTCGTATCAGCTGGATATTTGTGAAGCTGATGCTGGTACTTAACTACTTTGGACAGGGAGCTTACCTTATTGGACATAGCGGACAAACCATACAACAATTAGGAGGCCAGGCGGCTAATCCCTTTTACCTTATTATGGCCGATTGGTTTTTGCCAATTGGGATCGTCATTGCTACGCTGGCTGCCATTATCGCCTCTCAGGCTTTGATCAGTGGTTCCTTCACCCTTATCAGTGAAGCCATGCGCCTCAACCTCTGGCCTAAGGTTTTAATTAAATATCCTACCGAACTTAAGGGGCAATTATACATTCCTTCCATTAACTGGCTATTACTGGCCGGTTGTATAGTAGTGGTGCTTCGCTTTCGTGAATCAAGCCACATGGAGGCAGCTTATGGTTTAGCCATTGTACTGTGTATGCTCATGACCACCACACTGCTGCTGTACTATATGTTCATGAAACGTTTTAATAGTATTCTGGCCTTTGCCGTTGTGGCAGTATATGTAGTTATTGAATTGTCATTCCTGTGGGCCAACCTCAGCAAATTTTCGCATGGCGGTTACGTAACCCTTATGATTGCTTTTGTGTTGGCCTTTGTAATGGGTATATGGTATTCGGCCAAACGTATTCGAAGGAACTATACCGATTTTGTGAAAGTAGAAAAGTACAAGCACCTGCTGGCCGAGTTAAGTTCCGACATGACCATTCCCAAATATGCTACACACCTTATTTACCTCACCAACGCCAACAATGCTGATGAAATAGAATCAAAGGTAGTGTACTCCATTATGCAGAAACAACCCAAACGAGCCGATATATACTGGTTTGTGCATGTAAATGTGTTGGACGAGCCTCACCGTATGGAATATAAGGTCCACGAAATTTTGAAAGACGATGTAATACGGGTAGATTTTAATTTAGGATTCAGGGTGGCTCCTAAAATTAACCTGATGTTTCGTAAGGTGGTGCAGGATTTGGTGCGCAATGGCGAGGTAGATATCACCAGCCGTTACGAATCGTTGAACAGGAACAATGTAATCGGCGATTTTAATTTTATTCTCATAGAAAAATTCCTCTCTTACGATAATGACCTTCCCTGGTACGAACGAATTATTTTAGATGCGTATTTCTTCCTCAAGAAAATGAGTCTATCTGAAGAAAGGGCTTTTGGATTAGACACCAGCTCTATCAAAATCGAAAAATTCCCGCTTATTATTAATCCGCACCGCGACATGAACCTGAAACGGGTTGATTAAAAATTCCGCATCTTCCAAAATCCTCCCCAAACCAGCCACTTATTAAAAAAATCCGGCCACTTATAAAATTTTATCCGATTATTGTACAAAACGCATATATTTTCGTATCAATACTAAACTAATCACTTCATTATAGCCCCGTAAATGTGATAAAACTTAACATCGGGTTTATTTTACAATTAAAAGTAATTTAGTAAGTTTGGCACTCAATTTTTATAACAACTAAAAACAAGTAAATATGAGCAACAAAAAAACATCGGGCGGGTTTCCATTTATCGTCTCATTTCTGGCAATTGCAATTTGTATGGCATTAGGTGTGGCGATTTATATGTTTATTTTGGGTAATCCCAATAATTTTGACGCTGAAGGTCATCCCAAACAAGGAAATTTCTTGGGCATAATGTATAAAGGAGGTTTTATCGTACCTATCCTGTTAGGAGTGTTTTTAACTGTACTTACTTTTGCCGTTGAGCGTTTTATTACTATTCAGAAAGCAAGTGGTGTTGGTCAAACAGATAAATTTGTTGCTAAAATAAAGGTACTTATCGCTAACCATCAGTTGGATGAAGCTATTGCAGAATGCAATAAACAAAAGGGGTCTCTGGCTAATGTAGTGCACGAAGGACTTACTAAGTATAAGTTTGTAAAAGGCGACAGCAGTATGGACAAAGAGGCAAAAGTTGCTGCTATACAAAAAGCTATAGAAGAAGCAACTTCACTTGAGTTACCGATGCTTTCCAAAAACATGGTGGTTATTTCCACTTGTGCTTCTATTGGTACGCTTACTGGTCTTATCGGAACGGTTGTAGGTATGATACGTGCGTTCGGAGCTTTAGCTTCAGCTGGTACTCCTGATACCTCGGCTCTTGCAACCGGTATCTCGGAGGCTCTTGTAAATACACTGGTGGGTATCTTGTCATCAGCACTTGCTATTATTTTCTATAACCTGTTCTCTAACCGTGTTGACCAATTAACCTACGCCATGGATGAAGCCGGATTCTCGATTATTCAGGAATTCCAGTCATCTGAGAAGAGCTCCGCTAAAGTTTACGCTTAATTAATTAGTGGAAATCGTTTTTAAAAATTGTAATAAGTAAAATAAACAGTAAGACATGCCAAAAATTAAAGTACCCAAGAGTGCGCCATCGCTGGACATGACACCCATGGTTGATCTTGCGTTCCTGCTGGTAACCTTCTTTATGCTTACTGCTTCATTCCGTATGGCCGAACCGGTTGTCGTTGATCCTCCTTCATCTGTTTCGGATAAATTATTGCCAGAAAATACCATTCTAGTGACGGTAGATGGCAGGGGGCGTGCTTTCTTCGGAATAAGTAATGCTGAAGCCAAGATGAAGACCTTGGAAACAATGGCCGAGAAGTATAAAATGAAATTTACGGATGAGCAGAAAAAAAAGTTCGGAGGTTTATCCAGCTTTGGCTTAGACATTAAAGACCTTCCTCAATATATTGATGCAACGGAAGCTGATCGCATAAAAATTAGCAATAAGAGTTTAGGAATACCCAACGACTCGTTGAACAACCCGCAATTACGTGATTGGGTTCTTAACTCTGCCCGGGAAGCAAATGCGGTGTATCTGAGGGAACGCGATAAGGCCAAGGATGCTGGTAGAGAATTTAAAGGGGAGAAACCCTGCTATGCGATTAAAGCAGATGCCAATGCTAAATATATTTTTGTAAAGGGTGTAATCAAAACCTTTACTGATATGGAAATTTATCGTTTTAACCTCATTACTTCTATGGAAGGCGGAGAAAGCAAACCTGCTGCGGAAGCCAAGCACTAAGTTCATAGAGGGAATTAAAAAAATTACACAATGGCAGAAATTGCAGAAGATGGTGGCGGTGGCCACGGTAAAGGCGGTAAGAAACGCGCCAAAAAGCAGTCCACCAAAATCGACATGACCCCCATGGTTGACTTGGCATTCCTTTTGTTAACCTTCTTTGTGCTAACATCAACCTTCAGTAAGCCAAAGTCCATGCAGATTAGCTTCCCTGCTAAACCTAAAGGACCTGAGCCTCCGGTAGAAGTGAAAAATGGTATGACCATTATCCTTACTAAGGAACATAAGATTTTTTATTACAAAGGTCAATTCAATGCCCGTGATAATAAGGAGGGTAAACCGCCTACTGAACTAACGGAAACCACACTGGGAAATGAGGGCTTGCATAAAGTGCTTCTTGAATTGAATGATTATGCGAAAACTGAGGTGACCAAGTTGGAAGAAAGGCTAAAGAAGAAGGAAATACAGGATTCTACGTTTAAACGTTTGGCAATTGAGGCAAAGGGGGATAAAAAATCACTTACAGTGCTTATTAAAACGGACGATCAGGCTACTTACAGAGATGTGATTGACGTAGTAGATGAGCTTAATGTATGTTATGTTGGAAAATATGTAATAATTGACATGTCTGCTCCTGAGTATACATTATTAACCGAAAAAATTAAATAAGTATGCAAATAACCTGGAATAATGTTGTCTCTCCTTCTCGTAACGAAATTGTGTTCGATGGACGCAATCAGTCTTACGGAGCTTATCAGCTTAGGAGAAAATACAGTGAAACAGTTATGTGGATAATTGGTGGACTT
>JACCDG010072759.1_pt1 | contig 12243 bp, 14 predicted proteins | sample 7442471 | NCBI WGS metagenome assembly JACCDG01 (sample SAMN15323444, study PRJNA562643) | freshwater metagenome | isolation source: river surface water | place: USA:Blue River Watershed | collected 2017-08-17 | reverse complement strand
TATCTCGAGGAACAGCGCTTCTGTCACCGGAAAATGGTTTCGGATCATCTGCCCCCGACCCATTGCGATTCAAATCAAATCGTTGCCAATTAAATAATCCCGTGCATCCCACATCGACCAACACATCATTGTCCGTGTAGTCGGTACAAAACTCTGGGTCCCCTTTAGGAATAATTTGGAAAAATACCGGACAAGCATAACAGGTGCTATTGCCCTGCGCATCAAGAGGTTGTTTTTCACATTTACATTGAAAGTGCCAACTCGTCGAATATTCGTTTAAATACGTATCAATGCCTTGCTGATACACCGGTGAATGTTTACCCGGCTCAACATATTTCAATTGATTCTTAATGGGATTGTACCCTTCGCGCACACTGGCAGGGACAATTAATTTTGGACGCAACGCTGCGGTCGTGAATGGAAAATATTGGCCATTAATAAAAATATCAAGTTTTGGAATTGAATTATTCACATCTTGCTCGTCGATAGGGTACATCAATAAATGCGACATCGTCCCTGAGCCTTGGGCCATGAACGGTGTGCGTTCAAGGGAACCATATTTATTAAATTCCGGAACCAGGCGATCTTCAATATAAAGTACCGACGCACTATTGCGTTCCGTTTTACCAGCCTTGGCACTCTCTAATGATTTTGCCAATGCTAAACGCATGGCTTTAAAATTTTGATTTTGCGCGTATTGCGAGGAGATGGTTGTGCGGATAATCATGCCGATTAAGAAAATGATGACGGCCCCCAAGACCGCTACTTCTGTCGCGGCTTGAGCTTTACGTCCTTTATGATGTAGCTTGTTAATGATCATCCCAAGCCTCTTAGCTCCACACTTTATTGACTATTATCAGGTAAATGGGGAATGCCCACACGGGTAAAACCTGTTTTTCTTTCCGTCGACGACGAGGCGTCCACGCGGTTTGTCCAATACCCTAATTGCCCACCCGCCGCACCCGGAACAGTTTGAATAACCGAATTCGATGCGGATTGATAGGTATGCAGCGTATACCCGTTGACATAACGCGGATCGTATTGCTCCCCTAAATCGTCGACAGATGACTTATAACGCCCTTGCATCCCACGTTTAATATAACTTTGCATGACAAAAAATACAACCAAGACAATGACCAATAAAATGGCATATTCTACGATCGTCTGTCCTGTCTTACTTCTTAATTGTCGAGTATTAAAAACCATAAACGCCTCTTTAGTTAGCGGTAAATCCCATGTCTGTTGTTGAATTACTATAACTCGTAACAGTCTCTTCAATCTTGGATTCTTGAACAGCATTGGCTGTTGTTTCCAAGCGGCGCCCCGTCGTCTCTGCGTTACTAAATGCATCTGCTAAGAAAGAATCTTCCTCGCCATCCTCAGGCAAAATCACATGTCCCGAACCATCAACGCTACGCTTCACATCCTGATCACTCGCTGCTTGATTTCCAATTTGATCTGACGCAACTTTCACCAAACTCTGCGTCCCACGCTTAAGCGCCGGCCCCATATAATACAAAGCCAATGTCACGATACTGATCAAAATAATGTATTCTAGTATGGACTGCCCCTTGCTATTCATCAGTTTGCATCCCGTGGTGGTCTTTGACGGCTTTCGGTATTCACCGTCGTTCTTATGTCTGTATATTTTTTATAAACGCCTTCTTTTTCATCGACCCCACCTTCAATCGTACTCAAATCTTCCATGCCACGGTCTGTCTTGGAGATGATGTGTCCGTAATACGGTTCATACTCGCGCGACATACCGCCTCCAGTTGCTGCCAAACAATTCCCATTACATTCCCGACGAGCCTGATCAACGGCATAATTTCTCCCGTCGAGTATACGTGCTTGAAGACCGCGCTGCACATAAATGGTAATCGCCGTGACAAACGCCACGACAATCATTAAAAGCAAAACATATTCGGGCAATGTTGCTTGGCCACGTTTATTCATCGCTATTCTCTATGGGTAAATTTATTGCAATTGAAAACGGCCAGCGGCATTTTCCATGCTATTGGTCGATACATCTAACACATTGTTTAAGCGTTTTTGAAAGATGCTTCTGTTGCCCGTCGTGAAAATGATAACAACCGCTATAACGGCGGTGACAAGCAGAATGTATTCAATGGTGCTTTGGGCCTTTTGGTCTTTCATCATATGACTTCTCCGTAAGTGAACCTTAAGAAAGGTCGCACACCGTACGGTCATTAACCGCACGGTGTGCTCTCCTTTGTACATCAATAATCTTAATTACCCCAATATTCCTGGGCGGTATTTAAGATAACCTTGCGTTCAAGCGTGTTGGTTTGTTCAGCAGCGCGCAATCGTGTTTCTGATACGCCTTGACCCGCGATACCAAATTCATCGGCAGTATTACTGACCGTGATCACACGTTTGACACTATTGGTATTCCCAACCGAGTATTGTTCACCAATATCATCGGCAGAGCTTTTTAAACGACCTTGCACCCCGCGTTTGATATAAACTTGAATGGATAATAAAGCAGCAATCACGATAATGATTAACACTGCATATTCCAGTGTGGATTGCCCGCGTTTGTTACACAAATATGTAATCATAGGATTCCTCCTTAAATTGTTCTATTAAATTAAAGCCCACCTTGGACACCAACAGCTGGGTCATACGTTGATGTTTGTCGACCACCTGTTGCACGTTCGCGATTTGAAGCACTTGCACTCGCTTCTAAACCATTCCCTTGCATGGTTGTTTCTTCTGATCGACGATTCACATCATAATCTTGTTGTTGATAATACGGCTCATATTGAGCGGTGGTTCCTATAACCCCGCCATTACCAGCAGGATTTGTTGTCATAAACTGGCTCGCATCACGAACCCGCGCCTGCAATGAACGCTGCGCATAGGTTTGCATGGCAATAATCCCAGCAATAACTAAGGCAATTAATAACGCATACTCGGCGGTATTTTGCCCTAATCGGCCCTTAAGATTAGGCCCTGTCATTTTTTTAATCGCTTTGATATTTAACATATATTTCCTCCTAGAATTAGGATTAATTTTATTGTATCTGTGGTCTCGTTGGTATTGTCACCCGTTGTGCAGCTGGTATGACTGCTGGCGCCCCATCTGGAGATGTATGGCTTTGATTTAATGTCACTGCTTTGCGGGTCATATCATCACCGACGGCATTATAAGAATTCTCCAATCGTTGCTGAATACCTGTGTTTCGATTTGTGGCAAAAAAGATCATCACTGCCACGACAGCTGTCACGAGCAGAATATATTCTACCGTGCTTTGGCCTGCCTTACTTTTCAATTGTATCATCATAATGTTCTCCCTAAATGTTTAGGAATAAGTTCGTGTTATTCGTTGGCGAATTCCTGCGTAATATCCTTCTGTTTCGCTTGCAGCGAACGAAACACATAAGTACTCAGTGCCGCGACAGCAGACACCACTAAAGCGACGACGATCGCATATTCGATGAGATGTTGAGCCTTGTTGTTTCTTAAACGTTGGATCATCGCCGTTGTACCTACATGTTGATGGATATGTGAAGTCCCCCCACTCGCCAAAGGACTTCGATCTATATAAACCTCTTCCCGTAGGAAAAGTTGAGAAACATGTGATGCGTGTCATTCCCACGAAAGCGGGAATCTAACCCGATGATGGAAACACTCTTCTGGTAGTAAAAGTATGCCATATATAATAGGCCATGTCAACCCAACCACAACTTTATTTGTCGACGAGTATAGGGGTTAAATTTTTGCTTCGAAGGTGAGGTTAACCACGAGTGGCGTTTGCTCTTGATTATGAAGGAAAAGCCCGTTAATTTGACTGCAGATTTGCTCAAGCTCGGCCTTGGAAGCAAAGCTCTCTGGAACAATGAGGGTGAGTTCGTGATGAGTTTTATATTTTGTTGTAAATCCTTCAAATTTAATAACTTGTAAAAATTCTTCCAAAGTAATGGCAGGTTGTAACCATGTATAAGTCATGATAGGCAAATCACTTGTATCAATTTGGTCAAAATTAAGCTTGGCCATATTCACCACATTTTTATCCGCCTTAATCTCAACCTCATGCCGCAATGGCAAAAAATTCTCCCATTCCGTAATAACCTGTCCGTCACGATCACATAACCCTATCTTAATCAATGACTTAGGATTATTTAATCCAGCGATCAAACTGTCGCTCACGGAAAAATTTCCTAAATCATCTATTATCAATGGCTTATGATTAGTAACCAATTTATCGCAGGCTTCAAGCGTTGCACGCGGCAATAAACGCGGATTAGGTGTAAAATCAGCGAAGCGTTCGCCAATGCCTTTAAATTGCGCATCGAGATAAATCGTCTCGCGATCATTAAATTCAAGTTTATATGCATACACCAAATAACTAATATACGCCTTATCATTAACCGGAAAACCTTGCCCCACCTTAAGCCCCATCTCCCCAACCAAAGCCTCAACAAAAATCTTCCCCGCATCCTCAACAATCGGACCTTTGACAACATGAACAGGTTCATCAACAGCCACCACAACAGGAGCGGCTATCTGCTCCACAACTTTTTCTGGCACAACTTCTTCAACAACAGGCAAAGGCTGTTCAACTTTCTCGAGGATCAAAGGCACATCAATCAGTCCTGCGCCCAACTTAATAATATCCTCTTTAATTTTAAGTTTAGCCACTTGAGGCAACTCAAAATTATCTTTAACCTTACGTTGGCGCGGCGTAATAATCCCCTGATGCTTTAACGCATCATGCACCGAAGACTTCGACACCTTCACTTGAAACTGTTTAAATATCTCCTCAGAAATATCCTGGCAAGATATTTTAGGATTACCCGTCTTTTGCGCCGTAATAAAACGCAACACCTCATCCGTTATTTTATAGCTAACACCCATAGTTTTTATATGCTCAGAATGGATTTTGTATTATCTTTAAATAGCATTTTCTAAATATTCTTTCCCCGCTAAAGCGGGTGGCCCGGAGGCGGGTGCCCTATCACCCGGAAGAGCGAGCTTTTCAGCTCTGAGGATGATAGGGTGCCGCAGGGACAGGCCCCGCGCCACGCTACAAATTATATGTAAGAATCGCCCGAAGAAAGTTTCCAGTCTGGAAACTATTTCCAGTCTGGAAATGAGATCTTTAAAGAATCCCCAATAGCAGTATTGCTTAATTGGATTGTACCAGCTCTTAGCTCAATAGCACAAGAAGATTTCCAAAAAATCGGCGAGAAGGCAAAGGGGGGAATATTGGAAGACAACCCAACCACAACATTGTTCTTATCAATAAACACCACATCAATAGGAAATGCCATAAACATCATATGAATAGACTGACAGCCCGTAATAATTAAGGCATACCCTGCAGGCATATCCTTATCGCCCAAAAGCCCCTTCATACGCGCCCAAGGCGTTTTAGCCACCCGCCCCTGAAGCGCGATGGTGGTATTTTTAGTAACATTAATAATGGACATGGTCAATTAAAGGTGAGAAGACTGGCCAGGATTAAATACACTTTTGCTTAATGGAATGCCCCGTGTGACAAAATCTTCATACGCTAAAGGCACAAAGCCCGTTGCAATGAATTCACCCATGACACGGCCATCCGCATTCATGCCTTTATTCTTAAAAATAAAAATATCATTCATTTCCGGCAACCCATCTACCATCTTTCCCGTTAATTCCGAAATAGCCGTAATCTTGCGTGACCCATCCGAGAAGCGCGAAATTTGAACAATAATATTAATCGCCGACGCCGCCATTTCATAAATCGCCCGCAACGGCAACTCAATACCCGACAATAATACCATCGATGACATCCGTGATAAGACATCGCGCGGTGAATTCGCATGCAATGTCGTCAATGATCCGTCGTGACCAGTATTCATGGCTTGAAGCATGTCCAATACTTCCGGCCCCCGGCATTCCCCGATAATGATACGATCCGGACGCATCCGTAGTGAATTCACAAATAAATCCCGAATCGAAATACGCCCACGTCCTTCGATATTCGACGGACGACTTTCCAAACGCACCCAATGTGTTTTCACCAAACGTAATTCCGCCGCATCTTCAATCGACACAATGCGCTCATTATCCGGAATAAATTGCGACACAATATTTAACAAAGTCGTTTTACCTGCCCCGGTTCCACCAGAAACAATAATATTCTTACGCCCAATAACGCAGGCATTTAAAAAATCAGACATTTCTGACGACAAAGAATGGAATTTATTTAATAAATCTTCTGAAGTATAACGATCTTGCGAAAATTTACGCACTGTAATCATTGGACCTGTTAATGACAACGGAGGGATGATCGCATTAATACGACTACCGTCGGGCAAACGCGCATCCACCATCGGTGTTGACTCATCCACGCGACGACCAAGCGGCGCAATAATACGGTCAATGGTCGCCCTCACTTGCTCATTAGAAATAAACTTCTTATTCGTTAAAAATAATTTACCATTCTTCTCAACAAAGATTGTGTCTTTATTGTTAACCATAATATCGGTCACATCCCCGTCGGCCAAAAAATCTTCCAAAGGCCCAAGACCAATGGCCTCATTAACAATTTCACGGACAATGCGAGAACGCTCTTCATGGCTTGATAAAAAAGATCCCGAGGCGTCGGTCATTAAATCCGTCACCACTTTCTCGGCGGCTTTACGCAAATTAGCCGCTTGATTCGCATCAGTCATCGCTTCCGGCGACATTTTATGCAAATTCATACGTTCCACTAAACGCTGATGAATTGCTCTTTTTAAACGCACCACTTCATCTTCTTCTTTTTTAAAATCGCTGGCCTTTGCACCCGCTTGAGGTGTGATACCAAATTTCTCCCAGAATTCATTGACCTTCTTACCACTTTCATCCGTGGTGCGCACCTTAACAATATCAGAGGTCGGCACATACAATGTTTCATCGCTTAAACTATCAGCCAATTCAAAGAATGATTCCGACACACGGGCTTTGGGGCTATCAATAACACAGGGAACGCCACGATTCAAGGCAATCCCAACGGTTTTACCGTCGGAAGGAATTAATCCAAAAATGCCGCAGGCTAAAGCTGTTTTCACTTCCTGCCATGCCACACCCCCACGACTTTCCGCACGATTTAACACCATGCGCACCATCTTTGTGGGGAAATGCAAACTTTGTAAAATGTCTAAACTATTTTTAATTTGATAAACCGCAAGAATGTCTGGAGTAGCCACCAGCATAATTAAATTCGATGAATCAAGAACGCTGATTAAACTTTCACTAAATGTATTACCCGCATCGACGATGATATAATCATAATACTGTGCGGCATTGCGAAAGAATAATCGAATGCCGTCGGGAGTGATGTGTCCAATTTGTTTGGGAGTTGATACAGCTGGAAGATAGTGCAAACCGCAGGCATGCACGAGTGCATATTTTGTAATGATATCTTTTTTGGCATCCCCCTCAGAAGCCGCCAATACGTCGACGATGCTGTGCACAGGGGCCAGATTTAACATCCGCGCCATGTCTTGACCGACACCTAAATCCAGATCCACAATCAAGACACGTTTGCCTTTGACAGCAATGGCACACGCCAAATTGACTGCCACAAATGTTTTACCAACACCGCCCTTGTTTGAGAATATTGTGATTGTTTTGCACGCCATACGTCAAGTCCTTGGGTTCTTTGATCGAATAAAATAAGAAAGCCGTGGTAAGAATTAAATTCTACCACGGCTTTTTATTTTTCAACAGCTTATTTCTAATCTAGTAGACGCGTACTTATTTTGTTGTCTGACTATAAACAATCGGTATTGTAACCGTCAATGAATCTTGTAAAAGGCCTTTAGGAAACTTTGGATATGGCACTAATGCTTTGGCTGTATTTAAAGCATCTTCGTCGAAGATGTTTTGACCCGATGTTTCACTGACCACAGAACCTGCTAAAAACCCATCACGGCGAATGGTTAACTTTAATTTCACTGTCCCAGAGACATTGTTTTCAATGGCTTCTTGAGGATAAGAAATAGCCCCCGCGATCTTTTGTTGAATACCACGCACATATTCGGTTGTAATGGCATTTTCATTATCAATAGCAGCTGCGACAGGCTTAACAACTTCAGGAGCCACATCAACTTTAGGTAATTCTCTTTTTTCAAGACCAGCCGTTTGTGTGACTTCCGCATCAAACTCTTGTAACTTCTTCGTCGGAAGTTTCAATTCATCCTTCACATATTCTTTATCGCGCATAATGATGGGTGTTAAAGTAATGACTAATTCTTTGCCTTCATTAGGCGTGCTGTTTCCTTTGCTGCGGAATAAAGCACCGAGAACTGGAACTTTACCTAAGCCAGGAACGCTCTTATTTATTTCACTATCAGAATAACGGATCAAACCAGCAAACACAACAGTTTGACGATCATCTAATAATAATTGTGTTTGAGCTGAGCGTGTTTTGTAAGCAATGTCGCTTGTTTCAGAAGGTTTAACAACAAATGTTTTATCAATATCGCTAACTTCGGCGTTCATGACAATATCAATTTTCCCATTTCTGATCGTCGGTGTAACGGTTAAGGTAACACCATATTGCTTGAATGTGGTATCGCTTTGGGTTGTACCACCACCGGAAGCGCTGGTGGTTGTCGATTGAATCGGCACTTCACCGCCGACATTGATCGTCGCTTCTTTACCGCTTGTCACTAAAATACGTGGGCGAGATAAATCGCGTGCTTTACCTTCTTGAACTAATAAATTAATGGTATTCACAATCGCTGTGGTGCGATTAAATTGACCAAACTTAAACCAGTCTTTGGACCCATTATTTGGGAGGCCAGATTCACCGTATTGCAATTGTGAATCACCGGTAGCATTTGTCCAATCAAAACCAATGTTCTTCGATAATGTGGTGCTTAATTCGGTGATTTGCATGTCGATTTGAATTAATTCTTCATGCACTTCTTCTTTAACGACATTCACAATGCTTTCTGTAAAAGGCTCGAGCATCTTCGCAAGTTCTTCTTTGTTTTCTTTGCTTGCCCCACCAGAAACAATGACTTTCCCTTCTAACGGAGATACTTCAGCCACGATGCCAGTGATGCCAGCTTTACCTAATAAGCTATCAATTCTGCTTTTGGTTAAATTTAAATCTTCTTTCACGACATTAATAGTCACGGCATGCTTGCCATCATCATCCCAGACGAACAAAATCGTTTGACCAGGAACTTTACCTAATAATAAGATTTCTTCATTCTTAGCGTCGGAAATATCAGCAATTTCAGGATCAGTGACAGAAACACGGGTGAGATTAGAGACGGTATAAGAATAAATATCGCCTTTGATAATTTGAATGGTATCTTGCTTAACCTCTTCTTCGCTTTGCGCAAAAACGGCGACTGGTAATGCTGGTCCCGTCAATGATAAGGCTAAGGTTAAACACAGTGTTTTAGTAAAAACATTAGCTTTCATGTCTTAGAGCTCCTTGCCACCGCGAAAAATTTGTATGGCTGGTTTTGTTTCCAGGGGAGCGTCCTCTTTACTAACATCTTCGTCGGGGACGCGAATATTGGCACCTTGGTTTTGTAATACATAATCCGCTAAAGTTTTCCAGGTGGATGCTTTCACCATTTGTTTATCAGATTCTTCGGAATTACGTAAGGCTAATTCTAACTTACCATTACGATCTGCAAAAGCTAAAAGTCCAGATTCTTGCGGATCAACGGCGAAGGTAATTTTTAATGTTGGAGCAGCTTGTTGATCATCATACATACCAGGTTCATCTAAGTTGGTATTCACAGCTAAGACTTCAAGGCTTTGGAAAATCATTGCTGTCACAGATTTGCTTTTAGCTTCGGCATTGCCTGTTGCTTCTGGCACATCTAAATGAGCAATAACATCCACTTTATCGCCGGCATTAATCAAACCACCGACAGCAGCTAAAGAATCAATCATGACTGTAACCGCACGCTTACCTGCAGGTGTGCGAAGAGCCAATGATGGCTTTGGTTTTTTCACATCAGTTTGCTTCGCTTCTTGAGCGGCTTGGAGAGCTGCCATTTGAGCTTGCAATGCTTCTTGTTGCTCAGCACGTACTTTTTGTACTTCTTCACGCACAGCATTAATTTGAGCTTCGCTTTGCTGACTTAATTGAGCCGCCATTTCTTTTTGGCTTGCATCAAATTGTTGAGCCAATGCATCGCGATCTGCTTTCATTTTTGATTCAAGTTGTGCGCTCATCACAAAGACGGCGATAAGACCGACTGCAACGGCCATCACAAGAAACAAAAGTTGTTTTCTATTTTCCAAAGCCATGATTGAAGCCTCCTAAGTATTCTGCGGCAACGCGCTGCAGACCTTTTCCTATTTCATCGTCTCGCCAACAAGGTCTTTATTAATTTCAACCTTATAATCGGTAGCGAGCTTATTGAGGTGTTCTAACACCACTTGTTGTTGTTTACGCAATGTAAGACCTGCGATTAATTCTTTTTTCACTTCAACGAAAGCTTTAGGTGTTCCACCTGTTTTTCCGTCGACATGCACAATATAAAATCCATTAGGACCTTTAAAAACGCTACTTGTCCCACCCACATCTAAATTAGCTAAAGCAACACCCATGGCTTCAAATGGGGGTGTTGTAAAGTCTTCTAATAAACCACCCGCTGCTGCTGTTTTACCCTTTGATTGGGCTTGAGCTGTTTGTGCAAAATCCCCGCCTTGCAACACAGCTACTAAAATATTCTTAGCAGTCGCTTCATCGGCGACAACAATCTCACGCACTTTCCATTTGATTGGATCGGCAAACAATGCTTTATTCTCATTGTAATAGGTTTGCGCTTCGGCTTCGGTTACAGCAATATCTTTGGTTAACCGATTGGCCAATTCTTGGACCAATAATGTTTTACGAAAATCTTCGACAGCGTCTTTAATATCTTTGCTTTGACCAATATCAGAACTTTGAGCATCTAAGACCAATAATTGCTGACGGATCAATTCATCTAAGACCATTTGCTTGGTTGCGGCATCGTCTTCTTTAAAATCAGGAATGCCTTGCTTAAGTAAGGCTAAACGCTCATCAAATTCAGCTTGGGTCAATGACCAATCTTTAATACGCACTAACACATTTTTAGGTAAAGCGCCTATTGTTTCAGGCTTAGCAGTTGTTGTTGAGGCTACAGGGGTGGTTTTTGTATCGTTTTTCGATGAAGATGAACCAAATTTATCGCAACCAATGAAAGTCATTGGAATTAATACAGTTAGAACAATTTTGACGCTTGTTTGTGTAAAGGTGTTCATAGTTATCTCCAAAGTATACCTTGTAAGTATATACGCTATTTAGTTAAAATGCAAATTTTCGACGACAATTTTTTTATTTATCTATAAACCATTGTTACGCAATAGTTTATATTACACTAAACCCTTGACCGCATCGCGCTCGGAAAGTAATTCATCGAGTGTGGCTTGAATCTTGCCTTGGGCGAATGCATTATGCTGAAATCCTTGAATAATCGTCCACTCTTGCCCATTGGACTTCAACGGAAACCCAAACATAATCCCTTCCGGCACGCCATAGCTTCCATCGGAACTAACAGCCGCTGAAAAACAGCTATCGGCCGCTGTTGGAGTCACAATACTTTTAACCGTATCAACCACCGCATTCGCTGCTGAGGCGGCAGACGATAAACCACGGGCTTTAATAATCGCTGCCCCACGTTTTTGCACTGTTTCGATGAATGTCGTTTGCAACCAATTTTCATCTTTGATACTATCAGTAGCTTTGCCACCTTTGATCGTTGCATTATAAAAATCCGGGTATTGCGTTGCTGAATGATTACCCCAAATGCTCAAATTCTTAACATCCGTTACTGCCACCGATGCCTTTTGAGCTAATTGCGTCACTGCTCTATTTTGATCAAGCATTGTCATGGCAAAGAAATTTTTTGCTGGAATATTTTTACACACACTCTTTGCAATCCACGCATTCGTATTACATGGATTCCCAACAACAAGGACTTTGCATGTCGGTTTCGCCACATCATTCAACGCCTTACCTTGCTCAATAAAAACCCCACCATTAATCTTCAACAAATCCCCACGCTCCATCCCCTCTTTACGCGGCACACTTCCGACGAGCAAAGCCCAATCAATATCTTTAAACGCCACGCGAGGATCACTCGAAATACTCACCTTTTTTAACAAAGGAAACGCACAATCATCAAGCTCCATCACAACGCCCGCTAATGCTGGCAATGCTTTATCAAGTTCGAGCAATTGCAATT